>JACKZZ010008675.1_pt1 | contig 10329 bp, 7 predicted proteins | sample 8027871 | NCBI WGS metagenome assembly JACKZZ01 (sample SAMN15724774, study PRJNA655200) | protist metagenome | isolation source: fluorescence activated cell sorting (FACS) single amplified genomes of... | place: USA: West Boothbay Harbor, Gulf of Maine | collected 2000-07-19
GCCGGTATGAAGGAAAAGAGACAAACGAACATGAGAACGATACGGCAACTAGTTAAGAAGAAAGAAAGAAGATCGAGACAATAATCATATGTTAGTAAAGTATCAAAAAACTGAGCCAGCGGGCGCTGGATCCAAGGCTAACGTTGGATAAAGAAACTGCTATGGCCACGAGTTACTCTCCGAAAACAGCGTGGAGCACTTGAACAAATTCTCGGTTAAATTGGAACATCCCATCAACCACCGATATGCGGGGAGTACAGGCACTTGCGAGCCGAGTCCAAAGCACGTTTGAGATTGGAAGCGACAGGACAATTTGGGAGAAGCAGTGACTCGGTTTGTGAGAACATGGAATTGCAAGATGACCCACAAGCACAGAATTTTCGTTGTGATTTTCGCCAAATTCTGAAGCAAGATTTTCTTCGAATTCTCGTGAATATCTAGTTGAGAACACGGGTGCGGCTGGGTCATTGCCTATATCTGCAGATTCTTGGCTCGCGGCTTTGGAGAGTTTTGCAGCGCTGCCCAAGATCGTGCGCTGGTTCAGCGCAGAAGTGAATATTATAGCAGGGCTCTTGGTTATCGGTACGGGTTTTGATTCGCTAAAAATGTCACTGTCCATGATGCTATTTTTCTCACTCTCGGGGAGATCGAGGAGGCTTGTTTGAATGTCAATCATTTTTTCCCCACTCAAAAAGGCAACTTTAAGAGGCGCCAGGTGGCCACTGAATTGTCGAGAATTTGCCGATGCCTGCGGTGGGTATCGTTCTGTGATCACATGAATTTTAGAATTACGGAAGGGTGGAGGCGGCTTATGATTTGGGTCTTGGAGACTATTAAAGTAAGCTCTTCCAGCACCAGACCCCGAAATATCCTCCCCAGCGGAATCGTTGGCATTGAAGCTACCGTAACTGCTGTTCTTGCCAGAGAGATCGCCGAACAAGCTTGTACTTGGAGCTTTCTGGATTATTTCTGGAAACAGCGACTTGCCTGCATTCTCAGATGGATCAAAGCTGAAGTTCATGGACCTGCCGTGAAAATTAACGTATTGCTTTTCTGAGTTGAACAGTGGGCTAAAGTCAATGGATGACATTTTTTGGTTCACTACTCTCGCAGGCATCGGTAAAGGCCTGGCCGAGGTAAAAATAAAGCTGAACCGCGTGGTTTCGCCAACTTTGGCTCCGTAGGGCACCGAGCTGAACTTGGTATTATAGATAATGCCGCTCAAGCATAGGTTTTGCGCGCGCCTCCACAAATGCTTGCTGCGATTGCTACTATATAAAATGCCTTTCAACGATGCGACTCCATTTTCAAAGCCTTGTATCATTTGGACCGAGCGGTTGAAATGGATGGACTCTGGTGAATCAGGAGCAAACGAAATCAGGCGCTCCACGGCAGCTGAACGGGACCTTAGCAAAATGCCTATTGCTTTGTTTTCTTGGACCAGTTTAGCGTGCATCTTGGCAATTTGAGATCTTTCGCTTCCGTCTTGACCTTCGTTTTCACTAGCACTACTAGCTTCTAATGCTTGCCCTGGCGCTGAATCCGCATCCGGAACACTGCCCGAGGCCTCTTTTACCTTGCCGGCGGTGGCTACAGCGGCATTGCCCCCTGCAGGTTTTAGTACAATTATTTTGTCCCCGGTCTTGGACGCGTCACCTGTGCTAGATAATTTAATTTTCGAAGCATGGGCCGCGTCTTGGCCCAGCGAAACGGGGAGGGGGAGTTTGCGGCGCACATTTTGTAATAATAATGTTTCGAAGTCACGAATAGTACTACCTAGCTCTAAATTATGCCGTTCCAAGAACAGGCTCTGGTAGATCCCATTAATTTCATAAATGATGCGATGGTTAGCTGTTTGTAGGATGAAAAAAAGAAAAAAGTAACCGCATCTTGGTCGCGAAAAGGAACTAAAAAAAATGAAACAAAAATCCCGCCCACTCCCTAGTCTAGTCTTCTTACCTTGGCGCGCTCTCGTTCTAATTCGATGTCCAGCTCTGCATCGGATGCGTCGCCGTCTAGATCCGAATCTCCTCGTCCTTTATCGTCTGCTTCGGATGCTTTCCCCCCTTCCATTCGAACCTTCTTCATGGGAGCGGCGGCCGCCCCGTCGGAGCGCGCGGCGCCTAAATTTCCGCCTGCCTGCTCGTCCCGGCGGTCGCGCTTCCGCGCGGCCTCCGCGGGCGCAGCGGGGGCGCTCTGCTCCTCCGCCGAGTCCCGCATTCCTCTTCGCGTTTTGTCTAGGTCTTGCGAGCCGGCGACCGACCAAGAGCAACTGTTTGCCGCCGGCGAACCCCAAGTCTAGAAATTCTATAATGTTGAACCCAAGGAGCAGTTGGGTTGTTTTTTTTGGCGCAAATGCGGTGTTTTACGACTAGTTTACGTCGGCGACGATTTGTTTTTGTTGGGATCAAAAATGTTTTCGCACAGTCAAACTCGGCGCCAGGCTTAACAAAGCATAGGGAATTACTAGTATAGATCGTTTCTATTAGGTTTCCCCGATGCGCCTATGCGCTCATAGGCAGACGTGGTTTGGTTTGGTTTTGGCAGCAGCTGGGAGGACAGAGTGGAAGAAGCCTATTGTGCCCGACTTGAAAGGTGTCGCCTAGTGCCAGCACAGCGAAGCGAAGCTTCGGACAAGAAGCGGGCCGAGTACGGGCGGGTGGAGATGGGAGTGGCTAGGATTGAAGCTTAGTCCAGCCCACCTACGCCGAGGGCTGGCACGACTCGCGCTTGACGTGTGGCAGCCGTGACTGGCACCGTGACTCCACTGGGACCGTGACTCCCCTGCGCCGAGGGCTGCCACGACTCGCGCTTGACGTGTGGCAGCCGTGACTGGCACCGTGACTCCACTGGGACCGTGACTCCACTGGGAGTGCACTGCAGTCAGTGCAGTGCACATCAAGAGAGCATCATCAAAGAGAGCATCAACAAGAGAGTATTCAAGTTGGTAGAATCAAAGAGAGCATCATCAAAGAGAGAACAGCCGATCATCAACACAAAGAGTGAGCACTCAGGCTGGCATAATCAAAGAGGGCATCAAGAGAGAGCAGCCTTGATCACCCAAATATTGTCAGCCTTTTTGGCGCCTGTGTGAGGCCACCCAAATTTTGCATGGTCATGGAGCTCTGCAATACATCCTTGTATTCCGCGCTCCACGTCGAGAGGTTGCAGTTTAGTGAAAAGGAACTGGTACGCATGGGCATCGAAGTGGTTTCAGCGTTGGATTACCTACACAGTCAGAGCCCTGCCATCATTCATCGAGATGTCAAGTCTCAGAATGTGCTTTTGACTGATGACCTTCGCATTAAATTATGCGATTTTGGGCTTGTAAGTACCGGGGTGACCTTTGCCGGTACTCCAGCTTACATGGCTCCTGAACTTCTCAATAATGGGCTTTTTTCCAAAAAGGTTGATGTGTATGCGTACGCGATCCTTCAATGGGAAATGTTTACTGGCTCAACGCCTTTTTCTTCGTGGGATTTGCGCGATATCCGGGACTTTGTTACAGAAGGAAAGCGCCTAGAGATACCTCGAGCGGACTTTCCCAAGCAATGCGGTGCATTGATTTCACGCTGTTGGGATCACGACCCGGAGCGGCGGCCTCCATTTAGCGCTATCCTGCGCGCACTTCAACGCATCCACAGTTCCATGCGGGAAGTCTCGCATCTGGAAGAAATGACTAGTCAGGAAGTGGACAGCTTTGATGCACTCAGCTCTCAAGTCTCTAAAAAGTAAATTGTAAACATATTTTCTTTCCTGGAAGAAGAAGACGCTCTGTAAAATAAAATACATTAGTATGACTTGCTGTGGTTTCAGAATATGCCTAGACAAGCATGATTTCGCCATCACGATACATGAGTCTATTCCTAGTCTCGAGCAATTTGAGGATCGCTTCGACTTCGCGTCTAGAGTAGGATTTGGACCCATCTGCCTTTGTCTCTCCCTTGAGTGTATCGAGCAAAATTTGAAGGTTGATGCTTTCCACGCGCTTCTTGCGCATGACGTCTTTGAGCACAGTCTGAACCCGTTTGAAGCGCTCAGAGGATTCGTCCACTTCTGGCTCTTCGTCAGACGAAGATGCACTGCCCATTTCCTCCTCTTCCTCGTTAACTTCTTCCTCCTCTTCTTCGCTCGACGATTCAAGCGAGCTGAGACGCTGTCTCTTGGCCTGCTTGTCCTTTTTGCTTTTAGATTTTGAGCTGCCTTTCCGTTTACCCCGTTTGTTACCGCGACTGCTGCTATCATCATCGTCATTGTCGTCATCGTCGTCGTCGTCGTCGTCGTTCTCGCTCTCGCTGAGTTCCTCGTCAATAGGCTCAAAACTCAGTTCTGCCTGGTCCTTGTACAAGGCGAAGCGCATTATTTTGAGAGCTGCCTCAGCATCCTCTACCTGCACCACATTGCTTAGCCTCGACTTGGCGTGGGCAGTGGCAAGTCGCACGAAACTTTCTAGCTGACGAGGTGTGATAGGCAGAGTCTGGTTACCCTTTTCTTGGCGAATTCGGGTGTATTCCTGGTTGATAAAGTCACACGCCTCGGCGCTTAGTTGAGGTTTGATTCGTGACTTTGCGTAATGAATGTATTTGCGAATAAAATCTGGGTGCAATAGCTCGTCGCGCTTACCATGCTCATCTGCGTATCCTCCGTGGAGCAACGGGTTGAACTTTTGGTACATGGGACTTGTGGCATCTGAGTTGTCGTCTTCATCGTCATCCAGCACGGCAGAACTGAAGCCGCTCCCGGAAGCGACAGAGAATGGCTTGCCCTCCATCCCAGGGCGCTCGAAGCGGTGAAGACGCAGAATGTGCTGGGATATCTTTCGGTCGTGATCTGCGCTCATGGTGTCCAACACGACGAATAGTAAATCAAAACGCGAAAGGAGCGAGTCTGGTAGATTGACATTCCTCTGCGGAGAAATGGACCGGTCGTATTGACCGTAGACAGGGTTGGCTGCAGCGAGCACTGAACAACGCGCATTAAGCGAGGCATGGATGCCAGCCTTGGCAATCGTCACTGTCTGCTGTTCCATAACCTCATGGATCGCTACTCGATCAGCATCATTCATTTTGTCAAACTCGTCGATACACACAACGCCGCGATCGGCTAGTACCATGGCTCCTGCCTCCAATCTTCTTTCACGCGTCTCTGGATCCGTGGTAACAGCCGCTGTGAGACCCACGCCGCTGGAGCCCCGACCAGTTGTGGATACAGCTAACGGCGCTATACCGAGAACGAACCGCAAGAGCTGTGATTTGGCCGTCGACGGATCACCCACCATCAAGATGTTGATGTCACCGCGCAAATGGGCCCCATTCTCCAGATTTTTCTCCATGCCACCCAGTAGCAGCAAAAGAAGCGCTTGCTTGATGTAGGCGTGTCCGAAAATGGAAGGCGCTAGCGAGCGGCTCAAGATCCCAAATGGATCCGGCAACTTGGCCATGGAGCGAATGTTGATAAGATCGGTATGCGTCAAGCTTGTGTTGCTCGACTCCTTCCCGCCCAGCAACTGCACTGAGTTGGCGATGATTTTAGTGTCGAAGATGCCACCAGGGCGGCCTGATCCACCGTCATCCATGCCCATTCCGCCACCACCTTTAGACTTGGCGCGGTAAAGCCCCACAATTACAACACGATCACCTGGTTTGGCACTGTCGACCAAGTCATAATCAAGGATCACATCTACCGACCGCGGTAGCTGGCCTAGAGGTGAGCGCTCTGGCATCTCTTGGATAGTCAGAGACTGCGTGTTTTTGTAGAGACAGTGACCATAATCCATCTCCAGCTTACGGCCTTCGGGGTCCTGTTTAGGCCGTGAGCTAGATGTAGGCAGCCCATCTAGATTTGTCCAGTCCCTGAAAGTTTGCCGGTTGCTCTTGCCGGTGTCAGGGCAATAAGACACCGAGGTCACCAATTTGGGACGAATATCTGACATTTTGGTAACGATGCCTTCAAGGCAGACCAGCTGCCCGAGGTACCGGCTCAACAGTTTGCGAGGACTCACGTGGTGAGACCCGAAACTTCCGGTAAATCCAACGTGAAAGGTGGCTTTATGATCACGTAGATTTTTCTCTGTGTGTTCTTGCAGTGCGACCTGCTGCAGAGCTACTCGAAACGCTTCAATGTGCGGCACAGGGTTTCTCATCAATCTACTGGTCATTGCTGCATCAAACTGCCTAAGGTGGTCCATCTCAACTAACAGACGGTATACGCCTTTTTCCACCATTTCCTCTATCCTTGACCTGTAGATGTCCTGCACGTCACTTTCCTCTAAAAATCGGACAAACCCGTTCACCAACTCTGCGTCATGCACCGCATTGGCATCTGCATTCATGCCAGCACCCCCGACTGCGCCTCCCGCTTGATCCGCCATTTGATCTCGTTTGCTGCGCGGCCTCCTATTTCGTGCTTACCCCCAAACGCCTCTCGCGATTCCGTCTCTCTCTCTTCTCCCTCCCTCCCCGTTGCCTCCAATCTGGTAGGGGCTGGTTTCGTTTCGCACCAGTGTCAACGTGCGCGAGGCCTGATCTTCCTGTTGCGCGGAGACTATTCTCGTGCGCGATATCCCTCCCTTGCGCTTCCTCGCCCCTCTTTCTTGATGCACTTCCTACTTCGTGCCTCCAACGCGAACTAGCGCGGCCGACAAGGTATGCAACGTATTATGATATAATATGAATGAATCAACTCAAATTCAAAATTCAAAATTTCAAAAAAAATCAAAAAAATCAAAAAATGAAGAAGAACAAGATAGATCAGGTCTACCTTGCTGCTGCTCGCCTGCCTGTCGACCAAACCGCCCGTCTGCGAGCGTCGGCAATCGCGCAAGGAGCATTTGATAACCTAGAGCGGTAGAGACCCTAGTAGTCTTAGTCAGTTCGAGCGAAGCTATGTTGTGGGTGGACAAGCATCGGCCCAAAGGCCTGGACAAGTTGGACTACCATCCGGAACTGACGCAGCGGCTGAAGAGTATCGCACAGTCCGCGGACATACCGCACTTGCTGTTCTATGGGCCCAGCGGTGCCGGAAAGAAGACGCGCGTGATGGCTCTCTTGAGGGAGCTCTTCGGGCCTGGAGTGGAAAAAGTCAAGATCGAGTACCGCAAGTTTAAGACGCCGACAGGACGTCCGATCGAGCTGACCACGCTCGGCAGCAGCTACCATATTGAGATGAATCCTAGCGACGCCGGGAATAATGATCGGTATGTCGTTCAAGAAGTGATCAAAGAAATTGCCCAGTACCACCCCGTTGTTGCCGGTGGCTCCAACTCGTTTCTCTCCTCCACCTCGTCTTCGAGCTCAACGTCAACAGCAGAAGCGGCGGGCAAGCAGAAGAAACCTGGCGCAGCAAACTTTAAAGTCGTGTTTTTATCTGATTGTGACGCCCTAACCAAGGAGGCCCAGCATGGTCTACGTCGTACGATGGAGCGATACGTCAAAACTTGCCGGTTGATCTTGTGCTGTGAGAACCTTTCCAAGGTAATCGAGCCTTTGCGTAGTCGTTGCCTCGCAATCCGTGTTCCTGCGCCTGCCAAAGAAGAAGTAGCCTCTATCATTACAAGCGTGACGCAAAAAGAGCACGTTAGTTTTCAGCCCGATATGGCTATGGCAATTGCTACTGCTTCTGGTCGAAACCTGCGTCGTGCGCTGCTAATGGCAGAGGCCCAGCGCGTGAGTGAAAGCGGGAGCGCAGTCTCGGATCCTAAAAAGATTGCGTTGCCGGATTACGAAATGTACATCCAAGAGCTTGCTAACAAGATTACCACCAACCAAAACCCACAAACCTTAATGGAGGCCCGCACCTATCTATACGAGTTGCTCGGTAACTGCATTCCTGCAACATTAATCTTCAAAAACCTTGTCAAGTGTCTGTCGGCGCGTCTTGAAGACGATCTTAAGCACGACCTTGTATTCTGGGCTGCACATTACGAACACCGCATGCAAAAGGGCGACAAAGATATTTACCACTTGGAAGCCTTTATTGCTAAGTTTATGGTGCTTTACAGGCAGTACCTTGTTGACATGTTTTCCTAATCTTTCAAATATTTTTCTACAACTTTAGTTTACACGTGTGCGTGTACGTACGTACACTACACGTACTACACATACATATGCCAGGTACGACTTTGTTTGGTAAATCAAACAACTAGCTTGGAGGAGGCACCTCGATGCGCAAAAGGCCAAGTGCACAGGCCGAAACTATGTATACGGCACTGGCATGGACCATGATTTGCACAACATGGCCTAATCTAGTGTGATCAAACCAAGATTTGCGCGGCTTGGGTGATTTCGGCAGCTTGGTCTTATTCAAGATATTGTCTCTGACAAGCCTGGCAAACTTGCCACTTCCAGCATGCCTTTTTTCTTCGGTGCTTTCGGCTGGCGTGCCATCTGCTCTTAAGACCAGGTGAACGACTTGAAAGCTATTGTGTATCCACGTCAAACGTCGGCGCCAGCGTCGTGCAGCTAAGATTCGGGCTTGAGTGGCAGCGCTTTCACTAGATCGTAAAGAAGAGGCAGCTCTAAAGTCATCAATGCACGTTTCAAGCTTGTCAATTAATTTGGTAAACTCTGCCCTAAATAGAGTTGTCTCGGCGCCAGTTTCTTTTTCAAGATCTTGGCGAAACTGCCATCTTGACACGACGCTTGAATGATCCTGCTTACACATCAATAATCCCAAGCCAAGCATATCCACCTTGAATAGCTGCATTGCGTCAGATTGCACACTTTCAGCGTAGCTCGGGTCAAAGTTTCGAAGGCACAAAGTGGATGTTTCTTGCCCTGCTACAAGCACTCGCTGACTCTTGAGCATGCTCTGCAACTGCTCCAGGGTCACATTTTCCCCAGAGAAAGCGAACTCTACGTGGTTCATTTCGCTTCTTCGGGAAAGCTTGTTGTGATCTTTGCTAAAACGCACGAAAGCTAGCCATGCGAAATAGCTGCCAATGCAAAAGGCAAGTTCTGTTGCTAGTTGCTTTGCATCACCGGCAGGGGCTGGTCGCCCAATATTCGAGCGATCATGAGCAAAATTGCCACAGCTATTTTCATCAAGAAGAGCGCTAATTATGCTGGCACAGGCACCAGCGGCTTGCCCCAGCTTTTGCTCGAATGCAAGATACCCCCACTGCCGGTACAATCGGGCAGGGTAATGTGGGTAAAGACAGGGCTCTCCATGTTTGTCCAAACCTAGAGAGTACGTGTGCGAGCCATTATGCAACTTGCGTTCAAAATGAGTGATAGATCGCTCAAAGATATACTCTAATTTCGTCGCACGATTTCGAAACATTCCTTCGATCATGTGGTAGCAAAACGTAAAGGCAAACTTGTGCTGCATGGGGTTACCTAGTGGGTTGGACCAGCACAAGACCCGAAGGTCCTCCGACGCAATCCAGTCCGCAAGTTCTTCGGACTCGCCAACGGCTAAACACAGTAGGGACGTTTTCTTCTTTGTCAGAAATTGTTGTGCACTGGTGGAGATGTCTTGCAGGCTACGAAGGCACGGCTTTTCTTTTGTCGATAGACCAACTTGAACCACAAGTACAGCGTCTGCTTGAGGCAGCCCCTTCGTCTCGTTATCACAGTTTTTGAACAAGTTAGAAAGGGATTCGCCATAAACAAAACGTTTGTTAACTCCAATTTGAACTGGCATTAGTGCTGGTCTCAACAAACCTTCTACCAGTTGTTGATACAGAAAGAAATCTCCATCCTGAGGCCAAAATGGAACTCGAGACCGCACTATGTGAGGTTTGGCCGGGTGTGGTGGTACTTTTGGCGCCGAGAGAGATTTTTCCGTTGCAGCATTGGTCAGTGGACTAGAACTTCCAGCCTGTTTCTCCTGTCCCTGCACTTGCGTCACGGGACCTCCTGTTCCATTTTCATTTCTTGCCCCTCCAGGTACCGTTGGCTTCCCCCCCTTGTCCGCTGGAGTTTGAAGCTGCTGCCTAGTTGGGCGACCTGCGGGTCTCGGGCTCGCGTGTCTAGGATTCGGCAGGCGGTAGAAAATTGCGACGAATGCGCTGTCTTGCATTGTCGCCAAGCACCACCCGCTACCGAAAACAAACTCTCTCTCTCTCTCTCTCTCTCTCTCTCTCTCTTTTCAAAGTTGTTGTTGTTGTTGTTGTTGTTGTTGTTGTTGTTAAGAGTTTGAACAAGTGCAGGTGGTTCGGTTCCCTTGGCGTCTCGCCGCACAACACCGCACAACACAGTCAAGCTCGCAGCGGTTGCTTCAAGTCGGGTGTAGGACCTCGCGTTGCACTTTTGCCCTCTTCTGTTTTGGTTATTCAATCAAGATGTCACAAAAACAGGATGCAACAGCTGCTAAGAAAGTTTGCTCTAT
>JACKZZ010010146.1_pt1 | contig 10327 bp, 9 predicted proteins | sample 8027871 | NCBI WGS metagenome assembly JACKZZ01 (sample SAMN15724774, study PRJNA655200) | protist metagenome | isolation source: fluorescence activated cell sorting (FACS) single amplified genomes of... | place: USA: West Boothbay Harbor, Gulf of Maine | collected 2000-07-19
GAATCCTGAGCACGAGCCCACTGCAGCACGTTCAGATGACCACCATAAGCGATCGCGCGGCAAACGAGTCTCCTCGGCATCTCCAACTCATCCAAGGCCCACTGTAGAAGATTGACTGAGGTCACATAGGGAACCATCTTATGCATATTGCGCTCATTGTTATTATTTTCATCATCAAACTCTTCAAACTCTTCATCCTCACCAAACTCCTCCAATTTCTTCATCGCTTCTTCTATTACCGCCTTCACCCTGTGAGGCATCCTCTCGAACTCGTAGAATAACTTATTCACTCTCTTCAAAGGCTCGAAGCCCGGATCCGTGAATTCGTGAATGGTGCGGTGCATATCATACGGTAGACCCATGAACTCAACATTGGCTAACATATTTACTCGTTACAGAGGAGCAATATCAATTATACGGCCTCTAGAGACCTCCCGAACTTCACCACTACTCCCGCCGGGCAAGCTACGTATGAAAATATCCGACGGTGACGCGTTTTTATGAAGAGAGAGAGAACGGGATTGTAGTCTTGAATTGGTGAGTAAATTTGCATATACAAATCCACTTCTAGCTAATTTATTGCATATATCGCTAATAGAGGGGCGTCGACTTCTTAATAGGCTTTATTTCACTAGATCTGGTGCATCGAAAACCCACTCTTCTGCACAATTATCTTACAAGGTTATCCTTGTGAATTTGATTTATTCTGTATAATTGATATTTCGCACAATCTAACTGCATTCTCGTCACACTCTTTAACAAACACAAACAATAGATATACAGAGAGAACCATGGCACCAAAGAATCAGCAACACACCCTCATCCTCGTGCAGTATACACCTGCATATGAGACCCGTGGTTACATGGACTTCCCTAGCGTTGCTAATGCTATGGATGCATTGGTAAAGATGTACGAAACCAAGCTTAAAGAACTGAACCCTCAGATTAGACATATTACTTACGATGTTGCAGATTTACTTAAATTCTTAGATACCCTTACAGACTTAGTTGCATTGGTATGCGATAACGGTGTCGGCAAATATGATCCACGGGATCGTAACTGGGTTAAAGAAAGAATTGTAAGCCACCTTAAAGGACAAGCAAAGTAAATAAATTATGTTTCAGAGTTTTAAGACAATTAGTAGTATACCTTTCTGTAGCCTTCGTTTAGTTTAACTTATGCGTAACAAAATCTGTTTTAAATTTTTATACAGTATTACAAAACATCTACACTATGTTTTTCTATTATAATTAACTAAACAATGAACCATTATTCACATTACTATCCTATCCTTACCGTAATATTTAGGTTAAAGTACTGAAGCACTCCGCATCATGACCTCCTGTTGATTGCTGTCACTACTGTTATTTGCACGACCGAATATCGCAAAACTAAATGATTTAGATTGCTGCCCAGCAGGTTGCCACCATTCTACGCCTTGTACAACACCATCTTCATCTTCGTCACTATCGTAATCATTTTGTTCACTATGGACATTTTCTAGTTGGGCTGCTGCACTCGAACTCCTAGCCCTACTTCCACCTGAACTGATCTCTCTTTCTCTTCTTGCTTCACCTTCCAATGCCTTTTCTATAACAGCTGGATTAATGGCTTGATATAAATTACTAGCGGTACGTTCTTGTTCCAATTGATTTTTTATTCGCCAAGAAACTAGAAATAATCCTGTATTTAACACAACAACAATTGCAACAACGTAAATTAATGATGTCCATCCATAATCAGCAAATACAATACCAGAAGCAAGACTACCACCACCAGCTATACTAAATAATACGAAATCATTAAATGCTTGTACATCAGTCGCTTCTTCAGGTCTATACGAACCCATCAGCATAACCGTTCCAGCACTAAAAGAAAAGTTCCAGCCTACACCACACAAAATCATTCCTGCATAATAATTGACAATACCTTCTCCTGCCCACATGACTCCTGTACTACATGCAAAAAATATACCACCCATCATGCTAACACTTAGTGCACCATATTTTCCGATAAGGCTTCCAGTAAAGAATCCTGGACTGAACATGGCCAAAAAAATGCATAACCATAACAATACTACTTTGTGAAAAGCTAAATCCAGAGTGTTCCATTGCAAGTGTTACAGAAGACATAAGCATTACCATCATTGTATGAGCTGATGTAGGTATAAGACAACTTATAACAAAAAGTGGTTGTGATATTATAGTATAAAAATCACGTCTCTTAGTAATTGTAAGTTTAGGTGTGTCTGCTTCAGCAGATACGTTATTATTCACTTCTTCCTTTACCCCTGACTGTCGTTCCTCTGCATCATCACCAAGAAGCTGATCAGTTGATTCATTACCTTTCTTCTTTTCTATTGCTTTTAATTTAGGAAATCGAACAGCACATACGACGAATGCATTACAGATACCTATGATACCAATAGCACAAAACCCTCCAACATATTCTACAGAAAAAAGATCACGACTATATGATGCACTAACTGGACCTAGAAATGCAGCCAATACACCACCTGTCAAAACGTAGGTTACTGCACGTGCTTTGAGTTTGTCCGGTGTCATTTCTGTGGCACTAAATCTATAAAATTGGCCAATTCCTTGCCCTAATCCAACAAAACCGCAACCAATAACTAGCAGATTTGTGCTCTTATTATTTACGGCAAACATACCTAATGCACCTCCAGTAATTTGCATAAGACAACCAGCAAGAAAGCCATATTTACGTCCCATAAGTCGAAACATTGCACCTGATGGTACAGAACTTAATGCGGCACCAATAAGAAAACCACCAATTGTAAACGTAGCTATGCCATCACTACCACCAATACTTTTGGCACTCAAAGGACCAATTGTGGTAAGTAATGTGCTGCTGGTCAATGTTGCAGCCCAAGCCAAGGCTAATAAGAAGATGTTCCAGAATGGCCCTTCATAAAACTTTCTCCACTTCGATCTTTTCACTACCCCTGATACAGAGGAGTTTCGAGATGATACACTACTTTCCATCATTTTCAATTTGTTGTGTGACCTGGTTTTTGCATCTTCACCCAAAATGAGCCCATGTGGACAGAGGGCAGACCGAAAAGTTATCCACTCTTTTTTCGCTTAAATTTAGACAACTTAAGAATAGTAATGTTTCGACTTGTTTTGGCATTTGTATTGTTTTGCATAGCAGCAGCACAGATCCCTTGTGATGATACTTACGGTGCTCATTGCCCAGAACACATTTCTTGGGCTGTGGGAGATTGCGTTAAGAACCATGAATATAGTGATGAATGTGGAGCATTTATGGCAATGTCAGACACTTGCCATGCTGATATTGATAAGCATTGCACGGGTAAGGAGTATACTGGGGAGCTCATCACGTGTTTGACAGAGCACACGAAACCAGAGGATTTATCGGAAGAATGCATTGCAGCTTTACCAAAGAAGGAGGCAAAGAAAGAAAAACGTAAAAGAACAAAAGAGGAAGTTGCAAAAGCTAATAAAAGAAGAAGAACCAGATTAGCGGCAGCTCGCACAGCTCGTGAGATGAATGGTGATCTATAAATTGTTTATTCCATGATAAAGATGTAAGTAATACCGCTAATCTATTGAACATACTACACAATAATATACTTCATATATAAACTATATACACACATTTTTTCTAAACGAAATGAATTTACTGACATATTCATTTCATTATGGGTGTAAAGGATTCAAAACTTTACTTGCAGTGTTGTTTCCATCTGAAATTTGTGGGCTTACTTGACTTTTTCTTATTTCTTCACTTATTGCATTATCCATGGAAGAAACATAGTTATCATCAATCCAAACTCCTCCATCTATACTTGCTCTCATATCTCCTAATCCAGCAGAATTGAAAACATCCATTCCTGTCATTGTATCATGAACCTCACTGTCTTCGCTGCTATCCTTACGCTCATCATCACTATTCATGTTACACTCACCAATGATTTTAGAACCAGTACTGGATCTATTAATGCCATCTAGAGTTAAACCGTTGTTGTCGTTATTATTTTGCCTTATAACACTTAATTCTTTAAGTACAATTGTTCTTCGTATCTTGAATATATACGCAATAATGCATACTTGAAAAAACACCATGATAGATGTGGTCAATAGAACAGCTTCCCAACCACTTGCAGCGTATATAGCTCCTGTCACCATAGATGCTGTACCTGCAACAGTAAACACTGAACAATCATGCCTAGATTGCACAAGTGCTCCTAATTTACTTTTTGGTTTATAACTAGTTAATAATAATACAGAGCCCGAGGAATAACCCAAATTCCAGCCAATACCAACAAACATCATACCAATGTAATATGATGCAAGACTGCTAGATAAAAGTAGAATAATAGTTGCAATCACATATAAGACAGCACCACAGCTAGCAATTCTTACAACACCAAATTTAGATATCAATGTACCTGTATACAAACCGGGTAGAAACATAGCAACAGTATGCACCAATATCACATCTGTAGCGCTCTTAATCGAATAATCGTATTGTATTGTCATAGCTAATGTAACTGCGGACATTATCATAATCATTACCGTATGTGCGAGTGTCGACAGGATGACAGATGCTACAAACTGCGGCCTTCTAACAATAATTGCCAAAGTTTCATTTGATTCATTTGTTTTCAATGGTTCTGATAATTTACCAATATCAGTAGTTACCTTTACTGCGTTCAACGATGATAAACTTGGAGATGACTTTTCAGACGATAATGATTCACTGGTACCGTAACGCATACTGACCCCACGATTTACATCTTTCGGTGTGAAGTCAACAGTTGATAACAGCACTACTTTGATAATAACCAAAATGAATACAACAAGAAATGATCCAATAAATCTATTTTTATCACCATGTATCAGTGTAATAGCTCGAGAGCTACCAAGTGGACCAATGATCCCAGCTAGAATACCTCCTAGCAATACGTAAGTAATAGCCTTTTCACGATGTACAGTACTTGATAATTCCACTGCAGCAAAGCGCAAGAATGCGCTTATACCAGTACCTATTCCTAAACAAAAAAAAGCAACAAATTCCAGCCATACAGCTCGTAAATGTATACTTATCATACCCAATACAGATCCCATAACAAAAAATACATCACCAATTAGAAAACCTTTATAGCGTCCAACTTTGCTAAAAATTGGTCCTGCACATAAAGCGGATATAGCTGTGGCAAATGTAAATGCTCCTAATGTAAATGTTGCTAGAGAGTCTGCTCCTCCGATTGATTTTGCACTTAAGGGACCAATTGTAAACGAAGTAGTTGTAATTGACATGCTGCATGCAAAGCACAATGCAAGAGCTATTGTTCGCTTCAAAGCAAAACCAGCATTGTCCGCCTCTTTTAATCCTTCTGGCATCCTATACGGAAAGACAAATTTCAATCGCACTATGTATGACCTAAATATCCTCAATCGAGGTTTTATAGAATAATCCAACCAAATTACTTCTGTGCGAATCCTGTATGAAATGATCCTCCTTCGTGGTATTTGATTGCAAGACTGTGATCAATAAGTGGATGTGAGATTATCAGATTGTTGATAAATCTTTTTTGTTGTGAGGTACCATACCCCTAACCCTAATCCTAACCCCACGGTGCCATCAAATTCATTGTACAATGAAATACAACCATAAATATATGTGAACTCATGTTTATTAATGATTGGAATGTTGTGAAGGTATGGATTATACCTTTGATTTGGCTGGTTTTGTATGGAATATCCCTAGTTTGGAAAATGAGAACGCGGGGTAATGAACTAACACTACTCTTCATGAATACATCTTCACGCAATGCTTCGAAATTGCAGGAAAGTACATCTGCATTTCAGAATATGGCTATGGTTACTGCTTTAATTCTTGGTATGGATATGCAATTTTGGGGAGCTTTAGTGAATGACACTACTACTACACAATCTCTTGAAATTTCAACTCTGCATCTTTGTGCATTTTGTGCATTGTGTAATAGCACTTTAGCATCTTTTACCACATTAGTTGTTGCTGTGCACACCTCCTGTGCTTTAGCAATATTCGGTAATGAAGAGGATGTATTGAGTTTTTTTTCTCATAAACATAAGCAGTGGGGGATGACCATGGATGGATACGGACTTGCTGGTTTTGTTATCGTAACAAATAATTTAGCAGTACTGTGGTTTTTAGTATTTTGCGCCATATATATGCTTATGAAAGCAGATATGGCTTACGTGAAACCGTTTCTGGTGTATTGGATAATTGGATGTGTTTTTTTGCTTTTAGTCATAGAATATACTTATAATTTTTTAGCCGAAGCCATGATTGCTGGAAAATGGAACAGTAAGAATCCACCATCAGATGTGTTGAAGAAGTTCTATAACAAACACGATGCTAATGAACACGATAGCACGGCAAATGATACTCCAGCTATTGAAGGTCAGAAAAAGAGAAGTAGATCTAGAAAGCGGTTATAAAAGAGGTTAAAAAAGGCAGATTGATAACATGCAATATTTATATATGTATAAGTGGACAATATAGTAGAAAAAGTAATCAATATCTATTAGCCTACTTTTTCAATCAAATCCCATTTGTTTCCGTAAAGATCCTCAAAGATAACGACTGTTCCATAAGGTTCAACACGTGGTTCTTCGCAAAATATGACATCATTGCTTTTCCAATCATTATAATCAGTTTCAAAATTGAGTGTTTCAATTATGCCCATCACTGCATCACCACATTGCTTACCAACACAATCTTTCTGTGCTTGCGAACTAGCTTCTTTTAACAAAATCCTAGTGCTAGATCCAGCTATTTTATCTATATTTTCATATCGTGAAGCACATGGGTGAATTGTAACAAACCGAGAGCCATCTTCTTCGTTACTTTCATCGTAAACTTTCATTCCCAGCTTACCTTTGAAGAATGCTATTGCATCATTCAAATCATGAACCATCAAGGTTATCATTCCGACGCACCTAGGAATTTGCTGCCAGCTCATAATTGGTTGTCACCTATCACTATGGAATAATTATTGTAAACTTTCACTTTCAAGGGCAGTGGCTGGTCCGGTTTTAATCCCAGCTAAAAAGACAGTCCGACCGTCCGTCAATTTTGCAAAACACAAACGAAAAAGGAAAGAAAACACCACAATCAAGGAAAAGGTACGTTTTCTACAAAGCTTTCTACTGACTCATTGCATTAAACTGTTAGGTTTTGTTCACTTCTGAATTGTTTAGATTATTTATTCAAATTATGAGCCTATTTTAACCATTCTAAACTTCATTCTCTTACCTTCCACCCCACATACACAGATGGCAAGCAGATTTAAGTCAGCTGCAGGTTCACCTCCACGAAGGGGCGGTGCTCGCCCAGGAGGAAAGAAGGGTGGGTTAGATGAAGAAGCAGTGGAAGAGATTAAGGAGGCATTCAACCTCTTCGATACTGATGGTAAAGGAAGCATTGATGTTCGTGAGCTTAAAGCTGGTTTTCGTGCACTTGGTTTTCAAGTAAAGAAAGCAGAAATTAGACAAATGTTTATTGATATGGACAAAGATCTCAGCAGTGCAACTGTTACTTATGATGAATTTGTAGAAATGGTTACACCACGAATGCTTAACCGTGATGCACGTGAAGAAATTATGAAAGTATTTGCATTATTTGATGATGATAATACTGGTGGAATTTCATATAAAAATCTTAAAAGAGTAGCAACAGAATTAGGTGAAAACTTAACTGATGAAGAATTACAAGAAATGATCGATGAAGCCGATCGAGACGGGGACGGAGTGATTAATGAGGAAGAGTTCTATCGAGTCATGCGCAAAAGAGAGAACCCTTTGGATGAAATTGATTCAGATGATGATTTTTAAATCAAGTAGATATTTGATGGTATAATACCATGTACAACAACGTTTCATCTCGTCCATAAATTTCCTTTTTGGTTAGGTCATATATTTTTCCGTTGATTTAAAATAAATCAAAATGAAATCAAAATAATTGGTTTATGGGGTGAGAGGGACAAAAAAAACATATAAACATATATTTAGTCTCATTATGCTTACCATAGCTGTAATTTAATACAACATAATTAATCACATTGGTAATCATTCTTTAAAGCACACTTACACTTACATCATTCCTGCATTAAATTATTCACTCACTAATTCATGCACTCATATTATCTACTATATAGCAACCATTTTCTACACCGCCTGTCCATATCGGTAATTTTTGAGAGAATAGCCCCAAACTTTATCAGGCTTGGAATGCAGTGGTTGTAAAGGCAAAAACCATCTTATACTGAATTTACCAAATACATGTAATATTGGCGTAGATTTACTCAGATTAACAACATCAGCTGCTTTCATTTTCATTCTGTCAATAGTACCAAAACCTGTAGATATTCCATAAGCTTGGTTAAATATCATGGATATAGTGAATAATATTGAAAAGACAAGAATAAACAAAAGTACCCTTGACATGTCCAATAATGGTTGTGATGTAATTGAGTCACTTACTAGGTTTAATGCTATGATAACATACATATATATTGACCCAATACTTGTATAGATTAAAAATAATATAAAGTTTTTCTGATTGCCCGCACCAATAGCGTTATTTGTCCAAGGACAAAAATGATCCATTCTTACAATACATCTTTTACTAACTCTACAATGATGCGCATTCGGTGGTTTATAACTATCACAATATCCACATATTGACATTTTCATACCCGACTTACGATCTTTGGATGTTGGATGCGCGTTCCACGGGATACTCCCAGGATCACAACACATCGTGGCTAAATGTGACCATATGGCCATAAACATGAAAAATAAAATTAATATAAAATCTGTATTTGATATGATAGGAATTTCTAGGGAAACGCCTTGCTTATACAGCATAATTAATACTGTTACTGCATAGGAAAAAATGATCAATACAAGAGCACCAAAGATTATACCAACCATGTCTGTTGTATTCAACCATATCCAACTACCTTCTCGTGTACCAAACCAACTGGAAATTTTCACGGCTGCTGCCTCGCTATCCCGTAAAACCATGGGACGAATTTCTTCAGCACCGTCTGCCATTTTCAAGCTTAATCAATCCCACTCTCCCCTTGGAGAAATTTATGATTTAGAACCTATCGATGGAAGCTTGATACACACGTTCCTCTTCAAAAGCAAAGATTATTTCCAAATAATATCAAATATAGACTTCACTGCTCTTTGAATGAGTGTTACTCAACCCCTCCTTGGTGATTTGGGGTATTACGTACCGACGTACGACATTTCAGAATTGAAATGCCAATTGCAAGGCTCCACTTATAGAGTGTAGGAGCGGGTCGTTATACTTATAGATCCACTAGAGTGCACATATATAAATCGATTTGTCAATCATGTCGATTCAAGTGGTGGTCCATGAAGCGAAAGGACTGAATGGTTTGACAGGTAGAATCAAAGCGAAAGCTTTCATTACAGAGATAGCTTCATACTCGCATAGATCGACCACAGTGGCTGAACAAACTTCTCGAAGTATCGATGAATATACGAATGTCAAGTTTGATGATGCTGATTTTAAGTTGTAAGTTCAAATCAATCATCAATTTTGTCGGAGAGCACAAACTACCATTATCATTAGATCAATATTATATTTATGCATTTTATATATTGGTTAATTATTCTAATGTATCTTTACTTTTGAGAAATGTGAAGAATATGATAGAATTCGATACTGCCAATATTTGTGATATCCCAAGTGTAAATGTTTATTTTTTATGACGCATTACTAGCTGAAATGAATATATTGCTCTAGCAAACATGCAAGTGATATATAAGTGACACAAACTAACTTTTGTTTCTTTACCCCCCTCCATATTACTTCTCCACACGCAGTGATCTACACGGAATTAATACTAATACAGGAAAGTTAAACATTTCTATTATATCTGGAATCGACACACTTGGCTCTATAGAACTCGATCTTTCACGTATTACTGATGGTTTAGACGAATATGATGAGAAGCTAATACGCCTGTCTTCAAGTAAAAATTCGTATTCATCGCCTGGTGCCATAAAAGTATCAGTGCGCAAAGAAACTAGCAGGATGTCAAGTAGTACTTCAAGTGCTGGATTCAACATTGGTGACAAGGTAACAGTCGACTATAAACGAAGTGGCAAGTGGTACCCTGGTAAGATCACTAGAGAGCGCTCCAATGGTACATACGATATTTTGTACGATGATAATGACATGGAGTCCAATGTAGAAAAAACAAGAATAAAACTCATAGAAACATCCAGAACGGCACAACGAAGAGACGAATAT
>JACKZZ010001571.1_pt1 | contig 10326 bp, 3 predicted proteins | sample 8027871 | NCBI WGS metagenome assembly JACKZZ01 (sample SAMN15724774, study PRJNA655200) | protist metagenome | isolation source: fluorescence activated cell sorting (FACS) single amplified genomes of... | place: USA: West Boothbay Harbor, Gulf of Maine | collected 2000-07-19
GTGTTTAAAACAATTGCAATTGGAAATTGATAAGAAAACCAAGGATGTGATACAATCATCTGAACGACAACAACATCAACAAAAAGAAGAACAAGAACAACAGCAACCACCGCCACCGCCAAAACGTAATGGTAGAAGACGAAGAAGTTTAGCTAGAAAAACATTATTAAATATGAAAACAAATAAAAGTCCAAATACAATGGCAAAATTAGTAAACAATGTTGCAATAGAAAATGGAAAGAGAAAGAAACATATATCATTGCATATTGAAACAAAGTATAATGATAACGATGATCGTGTGGATAAAGATGAGAAGGGTGATAACAATGTTGTAAATGTAGATTGTACTACACCGGTACATGCATTGATACGTGATAACGATAGTGGTGATGATAGTAGTAGCGATGGTGAAGACTCATTTATTGTAGCTAAAACCAAACAAGAACAATTAAAACGTTTAGGAATGAGTTCAAGTGCATGGAATGGCAATGTGAATCCCAATGACGATAATAGAAGTAATACAATAGATGATGAAAGTAAATTTGATATTGGTATGATGGATCATAGTGAATTGATTTTAAGTGACGAGGAAGAGGAAGATGAAGAACAAACGACAAACAATACGAATGGCATCTGGCTTGTTGATAGAAACAGTTGGGATGATGATGATGATGATGATGATGATGTAGATCAATCAATACATATTATGGGTAATGATGGAAATGGTAATGGAAACAAGTTGATTGTATCAAAACATGAAAGTAAATGCAATGAAGATGAAGAGAAAGATGAAGAACATGTTGATATGAATACATGGGATTCCTCTAGTAGTGATGAGGAGGAGGAGGAAGAAGATGATGACGATGGAACGGAAATGATATGAAGAAGTGAATTATATTTTTTTTTAATGACATGTCATTTAGATGTTTAAAATCGAAGTTATAATAATTTTACTTCCCGTGGTAAATACACTGGGACGCCCAATACTCAATGAAGTGGATATATATTAAGATCATTTGAAAGATAGTTTTTGAGAGATTTATTTTAAAAAATGCATTTCTGCATGTTTAAATTTAAAAGATCATATATATCATAATTTATCAAATTTTTCTATATTTTATAAAGCATTTCTATGATTGCACGTATGTAAAACTCATCGTAACCCTGCTGTATGAATCGTTTCTATCATTCTCTAGAATCTCTTTCATTTTCCATATCCCATTATTCATCGACGGGACTGATCATATAGATTTTGTTTCTTATAATAATTTACTACTATTTTAAGTGGAACGGTTTGTTTAATTTTCGTTCAAAATCACCAAAATATATAACATATTTTGGTGCAAATGTATTATTCAGGTATTACATCTATCTCAATAATGATTCATATGATGTGTTTGTTAATAGCTTATTAATGTGAATATGCCTTGCTCTTGTAACCCACAACAACTTTCATATTTAAAATACGCGTGCTGCTGTTAAATTATATAATATTGAATAATTACAAAGATAAAATATTGAAGTTTTTATTACAAATTTGAATATTTAAAATAATAAATAGAACTTTAACAGTTTCATTTGTATGATATGGATTTCAACTGTTTATATCATGTCTATAATTTCGTATGTGAGTGTTTTTGATTGATAGCATTTACGTTGAATTGATAAATGGAAGAAAATATTTCTTTACTTTGTTTTGATGAATAATGTTCTTGGTAAATTTCAATACAAAAACCACTAATTTAAAATATATAATTCTTTTTAACATACGATGCAATATAAATAATACAAACGTAAAAAATATTAACGTTGGTGTTGGTGTGTTGATGTATTGTGTATAATTCTAAAACATATGTTATAGTGCGAGAAGTGTATATATATATATATATATATAGTATAATGAATTGTTTGTATTTGTTATATGTATATATATATCTTGTATATTGTACGAATATATATTATTTTTATAATTCACTCTTCCGTTTTCCACCTTTTGAACGTATAAGATCAATGATCTTTTGTTGAATTGGACTTTCATTCTTATTATATGCCTTGTCCAGGGGAGTCTTTCCCCCCCAGGCCTTCTTATTAATGCTATTAAGAGACATATTAGTTAATAACAACTCAATCAACTCAGTATCCTTTTTGTTATTATGTGCTGCATAATGTAATGCATTCCATCCATCTCTATCTGCAATATTAGGATCAGCTTCACATTGTTCAATTAAATATTTAACTACTTCGAAATGTTCGTTCTCTGCAGCTGCCATTAAAGGTGTACGATCATAACCATCACAATCTTTACCTTCTTGATTCACGTATTCTTTCAATGTCATATTATTATTATTACCATTACTACCATTCACATCATTACGCCCTGTAAGCAATAATTTTACATCATTCAAACGTCCCTCTTCACATGCAACCACCAAACAATTAAATGGATTACTTAACTCCATTTTCCGTTTTCCACCTTTTGAACGTATAAGATCAATGATCTTTTGTTGAATTGGACTACTACGATTATGATATGCCTTGTCCAGGGGAGTGTCTCCCCCGTCCTTCTTATTAATGCTATTAAGAGACATATGAGTTAATAACAACTCAATCCTCCAAACGTCCTTTTTCACATGCACATACTATTGGCGTACAATGCATCTTCCGCCATGTTACTAATCTGATTTTGTGTAAGTTGTTTTTCACTATACAAACACTGTTGGTTTCTTGTTTGATCTTTTCTTAGATGTATTATTTCCGTTTGTGTTTGTTTTATACAGTAAATCAATTGTGTTTGTCTCTACTGCCGATTAATCAATTGTGTTTGTCTCTACTGCCGATTAATCTGTCAATCTACAAACGCTGTTGATGGATTGCTTGTCTGATCTTCTCTTAGAATTATTATTTCCGTTTGCGTTTGTTTTATACAGTAAATCAATTTTGTTTCTCTTTGTCGTCGATCAATCTGTCAATCTACAAACGCTGTTAATTGATATTTTATCTATTGTTTTCTCCTAGAATTATTGTTTTTGTTTTTATAAATCACTTTGCCGTTTGCGTTTGTTTTATACAGTAAATCAATGGTGTTTGTCTTTGTCGTCGATCAATCTGTCAATCTACAAACGCTGTTAATTGATATTTTATCTATTTTTTTCTCTCTTCAAATAATTGTTTTTGTTTTTATAAATCACTTTGTCATTTCTCTTTCTCGTTGTCTCTCTTGTCGATCGATCAATCTATACTATATATATATGGTTATCAGGGGTATTAGATATATATATTGTGATATTTTGAGTTGATATGTATACATGCTATTTACCTGCTAATTGTAAATGTGGCCACCACTTCACCAACTCACACTCCTCCAATCCTCCAATGGGCTTGTTTTGTGACTTTGTTTTACCCTAGCAACTCATAGTGTAAAATACATACGTAACAATATTGATTTATTTGATATAAATAATTAATTATTTTTATTTGAATACTTAATGCTATACATACTGTATGATAACAGATATGAAAAGTATCCATTTCGGATATTTACTATTTACAGTTAGATAGTATTGGAATAATGGTAATTGATTTATGATAATATATTGTACTTGTTTGTATACTAACGGGGAAAAGACCATTTTAAAAATTACAACAGTCCAAAAATAAAACAAAATCGTTACAAATAGTAAGTACATATTTTAATATACTCTGCACTTTCCTATATATCTCACTTTTCATTTCCAATTTCCATTACCAAATGTAATTCGCATTTCACAGCTCACATCAGACCCGGCGACCCAGCGAACAGGCAACGAATTTAAAAATACACTGTCTCTCTCACAAACACACATATCCACCCACCACCCCATACAATATTAAGCAAATTGAGATGCTAATAACAATTCCACTGCACCATTTAAATTAAAATCATTTGCACGTAATGCACCAAGTGCTTCATTACGATTTGTAAATCCCATCTCGTGTAATTGCAATACTTGACTTTCCTGTTCTGGGGTTACTTCTAATTGCGGTGGTGGTGGTGGTCGGAATGATGCTCGACGACTACGTCTCCAACTATTATTATTATTATTATCAAAATCTGGATTAAATCCAACTCTACGTGTTAAAGAACGTCGTGAACGACTATGAAATTCAGCTTGTTGAAATTGTCTCCATCGTGAACCAACAGATGTCAATTTTTTATTATGGTTGTCTTCACTACTCGTATTCTTTTCAGCATTGCCATTATCATTTTTCTTTTTATTATGTTTCAACTTAAACATAATAACTTCTTGTTCTAATAATGCATGTTCATGTTTTGATAAACATGTTTGACAAAATTTATCATACGTTCCATTTAATTTTGAACATAATAAACATGACCATTTACTACCTATATTTTTATTTATTGTGGTATTATGACTATGTGAATATTGTTTTGGATGCAATAAAGACTTGTAAAATATATCATCTACATGACTATCATTTACCAATCTTCTTAGTTCGGTTTCAATTTTATCTTCAACTTTTTCTTCATCATCCGCTTTCTCATCAGTTGTAGCAGTTGTTGTTGCTGTCGTAGTTGTACTAATGCTTTTTGTTCCAGATTTATTATTATTATTATCATCTGTAGTTGTTACATACATATCTTCTTGTTGTTTCTTCATTATTTCATCGTTTTCTTCATCTGTTCGTTGCCATATAGTAGCAAATTGTCGACATGAAGATAAATGATCATAACACATATGTATTTCATTTTGAATATTTAACATACGTTTTAATATTAAATCTTCCGGTGGTGGTGGAGACAATGTCCTTAATTGTTTTTTATGAAACGATTGTTTTCGTGGTGGTGATGATGTTGATGATGACAATGCTTTTGTTGTTGGGTTTCTATTATTCTTACCACTTGCAGATATGGATGCAAAAGAATGCATTTTTTTACCTTTTCTATTCGTCATAGAAGACATATAATGATGATTATTATCCATTTTATCAACGGAAGATGCATAAATACGATGTAATGGCTCGACCATTTTCCAAATTGTACCGACTGATTTTTCCATCAATCGTAATTTCATTTGAAATACTTCAGATGCAACTGAATTGTATGTACTATCACCACGTTTTTTTTTATGTTTCTTCTTCTTTGCTTCTTTCTTTTCAATTTCCTCCGTTAACTTTGTTAATTGGTCATAATTTAAGATATAACCCCAATTTAAAAAAGAATATGAACGTGATAACATATCACATGCATCAATTAACATATCACGATAAGATCGATCAATATCATCACTATTCACAACATCATCGTCGTGTTCAAAACTTTTATCAATGTTATAAATAAAATCCAATACCATGTAAGATGCTGTTTGTGCTTTATATCGTAATATTCCACAACGTTTGTATAATTTTTCTCTTGCACCAGAATTTTTAGCATCATGTTGTTCATAACGTAATTTACGTAATTTATTTTTCGTTTTCACCGGATCATTTACAAAACAACGATAATATCCACCGGTTGCACTTCCATGAGTACTCCAATCTTCTAAACATACCCAACAAAATTCATGTTGACATCGTTGATTATGACATGTCATATGATTGCATCCATGATATTTTTGTATTGGAACTTTGCATTTTGGACATGGGCGTGTATTTTTTGCAAGCCATAATACATCCCCATCATCTCCATTATTATTAATATTATTATTATTATTATTATGATTATGCTGGTTATTGTTCTTTTTTCTACCATTTTTATTGTTACTTTTCTCCATTAATTCCTTATTACGTGTATATTCTAATTCTTTCCATCGTGCTGCACAATCACATGATGCAGGACTATGTGGACTTTGACCACAACTAAAACAAAACGAGATACCACAAGCACATGTTACATCACGTACTAAATAGGATGAATTTTTACAATACAATGCACGATTGCAATTTGTTCCTGGGCACCAACGTACTAATAAATTACTATCGACAAAATTATTTGTTGCATATTGTTGATATTTATTATATAAACGTATTAAATCATCGTTTTTACACAACATTTTCTTATAAAAACGTTCCGGTATTGGTTCTTTGCATTGATGATATGGACATTGCGAGCCTTTTGTCCATAATTCTGCTGTACCACTATTAATAGAATTGGATAAAAAATCAATCCAACAATCTTTACAAAAGAAATGACCACAATCTAAACTAATATTCTCACTTGATTCTTCCAAACATATTTGGCAAGTAGCGATTGGTGGTATTGGTGCCGACGACGGTAGTAGTAGTAGTTTTGCCACGTTGCTTTTTGTTTCGATAGTGCGTATATTTGGATCATCTGTTGTTGATAAATCAATATCTATTAATTTTAACGATGTGTTGTTGTTGTTGTTATTATTATTATTACTAGTAGTAGTAGTAGTAGTAATATTTGTTGTTCTTGCTGTAGGAGTATTATTTCCCTCTTCTTGTTGTTGAATTTGTTCAATCATCTGATTAATTACATTGGATATAATTGTTGATGTAGTAGTATCAGATACGGTTACTTCATTTTCATTCGCTTGTTTTTGCGTTGGTTTCTTATCTACTATTAACCAATCAATATCAATATTTTCTACTACTTTAATAACTTCATCTTCATCAATAATATTATTATTATCAGTTGTTGTAATATCATTATTGTTGTTGTTATTATTATTATTATTATTATTTACTACTACATTTTGTGATAATAAACGTACCGTATCCCATTTAAATTGACGTAATAAGGATAATGCATGGCTATATGTTATTTGTAATTGTTTTGCAATATCATTAATTAATTGTTTTCGTCTTTTTTCAATATCTTTTTCATCAATAATTTCATATGATGGTTGGCGTCGTATTGTTGGTAATGGAGAATGTATCCCTCTTGCATTAGTATTTGTTGTTTTCTTGTCTACATCATTATTCAATGGAACCGGTGATGATATATTATTATTATTATTATTATTATTATTATTTGATTCTTGTTTTGCTTCACCATTATGATTAATAGTATCATTATTACGTACAGGACTAGTAATACGAACATAATTATTTGAAGTATCTTTTTTTTCACTATTTGTGTTACTACTATTGTTGTTGTTGTTGTTGTCCGTAGTATTACTTTCGTTTTCTGATGTGGTATTGTTACTATTATTATCATGATGAATAATTGATTTATTTACAATTTGTTTTAATATCATAATCCAACTATCATGTTCTTGTCGATTAATTGCTTTTAATCTTAAGAATGGTATTAATTTATCATTATGATGTTCATCTTTGTTCATGTCATCATCATCATCATCATCGTTGTCATCCTCACTACCGTTCTTTTTTTTCTTCTTGTTCTTTTTTATTTGTTTTAACATATCCACACTATTTAATGATAATTTTTTTAAACCTTCAAATAATAAGATAGTTGGTCGACCAACTGGTATACCAACACTTGATAAACGTGGTGCACCTTCTTTGCAATATGAACCATTTAATATATAACATCGTAATATTTTACCTTTCATTGACATGGTATATAACGTCGTCTTGCATAATGTAAAGAATCCACGTTTCCATCGATTCCCCCAAAATGGTAATTTCTGTACTACCATGTCGGAATAATCTAAAATACCAACTTTATCAGGTATTTGTCCTGTTTGATTAATAAAATTACGTTGTGCATTTGCTAATTGTATTGGTAATTGTAATTTTTGACGTTGCTCCACGGTGGTATTGGTAATAGTCTTGTTCTTTTTCGGTATATTAATATGCGCCGTGATGGTATTGGTTATTGGCGTTTCAAAACTTTTGTTTTTCTTATTACGTTTTAATAGTTTATTTCCCATTGTATCTATATACCTTTGTGATCAAAAAAATGTTGAACTAACTATGAACAAAATGGAAATGTTAAAAAAAAATTAAAAAATGTTAATGATGTAGAAATTTTTTTTTTGTATTTTTTCACAATGAAACTAAACACGACAAGTATCATTCACACAGACACAAATATAAATATAATAATGTATCTTATATACACCAATAAGAAATATAACACGAATAATTGTTTTGTTTCTCTACTTCCACTATAATGATATGTGTTGTTAACATGTAAAATTTGATGTCATTTTGACATCTTTTTCCTGTTGTTTTTGGTAGTCTAATTACCTCTTTAAGTACAACCAGAGCTAATTTTTAAAATGTACTATTTAAAACGAAGTACTATTACAATTTAGAATGTTTTTACCAGAATTTGATAGGAGAAACAAAAACAAAAAATTCTCTTTTTGGTTTTTTGTTAGTCTAATTACCTCTTTAAGTACAAATAGACCTAATTTTTACAATGTACTATTTAAAACGAAGTACTATTACATTTAAGAATGTTTTTACCAGAATTTGATAGGAGAAACAAAATAAAAAATTCTCTTCTTGGTTTTTTGTTAGTCTAAATACCCCTTTAAGTAAAACCATGCCTAATTTTTACAAGTTACTATTTAAAACGAAATACTATTACATTTTAGAATGTTTTTACCAGAATATGATAGGAGAAACAAATAAAAAATTCTCTTCTTGTTTTTTTGTTAGTCTAATTACCCCTTTAAGTACAAACATGCCTAATTTTTACAAGTTATTATTTAAAACGAAATACTATTACATTTTAGAATGTTTTTACCAGAATTTGATAGGAGAAACAAATAAAAATTTAAACATAAAATGTAAATGAAAAAAGCATTTACACACACACACACACATACACATGTACACACACACACACACACATGCTACACAGTATTATCATTTCAATGGAAACGATCGCATTTCAGTGCTGCTATTACCATTATTCTTAATATGAACAACTCGGTGTGCATCACTTCTACTTTTTGGTCGATTCATTTGTATTTTAAGCCGTTTATTCATTACAGGTTTACTTTTTACTTTACGTAACGATTTTTCTTTCCCTTTCTCCAAATGATCCCTATCAGTTCCTATTCTTGACATACCAAATGCAGGATTTATTGATTCAAATATTTTATCATTATTATCATCAGTTGTATTTTTTCGATGGTGACGTTTTGCTTCACCAACACCACCACGTTCGATTTCTTTTAACATACCAGCTAATAAGCCAACAATATTTTCAAACGATGGTCGTTTATTTGGTTTAATGGATAAACATAAATCAATTAAATCTTTCAACATTGGATGTATATAATATATCAAATCATTGTTGAAATAATCAAATGGCAATAATTCACATGTTGGTAATTTTTTAAAAATATCACGTATTGAAACACCATCTGCTCCTCTGCTCATATGAAATGGTTGTCTTAAACTAACCATACGTTTTAATAACACACCAAATGCCCATACATCAATTTTTTCACCCCATTCTTCTAATATTGTTTCGAATGCTTCTGGGGATTTATATTGTGCCGTTCCACGCTCTTCAAATATTGATGTTTCTGAATTATTTTTACTACTACTACTACGATTGCCTCGTCCACTAGAAGACTTCGTATATCGAAGTCGCCCGTTATGATTACTATTCCCTTTTTCTTCATCATCATCTATACGTTTTAATTGTTTAAAACCAAGATCACATATTTTTATTGTATAATGTCGATCTAATAAAACATTATGTGGTTTAACATCTTGATGTGACATTTTCAGATTTGAATTTAAATAATTCAAGCCAGCAGCAATATCCAATGCCCAACGTATAATACGTTTTGCTTGCAATGGATACAATAACTTTTTATGTTCCATTTTTTCTCTCATGGTTTTGCATGAGTTATCAATATGAGTAATATATGATTTAGATGCCAATGCTAAAAATGATTCTAATGAGCCATTTTCAGCATATTCCATTACTATAAATCGACGACGCATACCATCTTGATCCCTACTATAATCCATTTGTTCGCATATACCATAAAAATTTATTACATTACGATGATTTGCTTTGACTAAATTTGAAACTTCTGCTGCTAAATCTTTTAATTCATTTGGATCTTTCATCTTAGTTGCATTTAATTCTTTCGCTGCAACTGGATAGCCTTGATCCTGTGACCATGTAGCTTTATAAACACTACCAAAGCCACCTGCACCTAAATAAATAGGATCACTATCTGTATCCGTTAATATATTCAATTGACTTGCTGGAATACGATAATCTTCTTCTAATTTAAAAAAACCAGATACATCACCATCGTTTCCATCATCTTCCACTTCACTTTCACCTAAACAAATTTTCCGACATTTACGCCGGAAACATTCAAATACTCGTCCGCGTGTTAAATAATCTACAAATGATAA
>JACKZZ010016417.1_pt1 | contig 10326 bp, 8 predicted proteins | sample 8027871 | NCBI WGS metagenome assembly JACKZZ01 (sample SAMN15724774, study PRJNA655200) | protist metagenome | isolation source: fluorescence activated cell sorting (FACS) single amplified genomes of... | place: USA: West Boothbay Harbor, Gulf of Maine | collected 2000-07-19
TTTATCAATTCGCCGGCTGCTGGTCCTTGCAAATCGTATTTTTTCCCGGGATATTCTTCATGTCCTGGTTTACCAATTACTATTGGCGTTGGCCACGTTTGCAACGCATCATGTGCAAAATTTTCTATTCCCATACCTTCTGGATTAAACCTGTTATCAGTAAACTCTGTTTGTGAAGTTTTCTGCCATGGTTGCCATGGCCACCTTTATCTTCTGCAACATATTGTCCATTGATTAATATGACAATACATGCCAACAATATGACAATAATATTCTCTATATTCTTCATTCTGTTTTAAATAAAAACAATTTCAATGTATGTATATGTATATGTATATCCAAGAATTGTCTCTCTCTCTCATAATTATATGTTTTGTTGTTTGTGTGTATATATAATCCCTCCTTTTTTTTTTACATTTTTTTGCTGACTTTTTGCGTGCCTTGCAGAGTTTTTATTTTGCCTTAAAAAATCAATAACATTTCAGGAATTTTTATATAAAAATAATTATCAAGTAATATTACTGACATATGGCCACTAATTATATATTATCGGATATTATTATTCCCATCTCACTCTAAATAGTCAGTTCGGTAACTAACACTTATTTTTGTGATTTTTATGCTATGTCTATGCTAACGCATCGGCATCACATCGGCACATTTAAAAATTTACCGGGCTTAAGCTGCCTTTATACTTGGTTTGTATAGTAGTTGAAATTTTGTACTATGTTACAATCCTGGTTGTCCTGTGATACTGCTATTATATCCGGTTGCCAAATTTTGATAAATACGTTCAATCAGCAATCAGCAACGGGAGAGGCGGGCGGGCCATAATATACAGTACTGTACTGTTGTAGTAGAGAGGATCCTCTCTCTCTAGGCTAAATCCAGCTAGAAGCCACAGGCCACAGGGTTTCTTTTTATATATACGGTACAATATGTACCTATAATAATACCACAGCAGTGTATTATTTGCCTGCTGGCCTGATGAATAATAATAACAAGTTAAAGTAGTTGTTAAAATTTCTATCTATCGTATTTATACTTACTTATTGCACGAGTATAAACGAATACATATATATATGTATTCAAAAGTTGATTCCATTAAATTGCGACCAATAAATTCTCTAGAGGATATCAAATAGGTAATAAAGTGCATGATACAAATGGGTCAAGCTTGTGGAAAAAATAAATATGTAGCACCGTTAGAAGCTTTAGAAGATGATGGAAACTATGAATGGTGTAATGACCTTGATACTTTTATGCAAGTAGTTATGAATCAAGGAGAAGTTTTTGGCATACCATCAGAATCAACGATGGAAATGGCAAGCCGTGGCCTTTTAGACTGTCCTTTTGAGAATGATAAACAGAAACAATCGTGGTATGTATTTCGAGATAAACTTTGGAAAGATTGTTCGTCGAAAAAATCCAGTGACTCGTCCTCAACGTCAACAAAAAAAAATGATAATAATAAAGAAGATAATAATTTTTTACCCTTTTCAATGGTTAAGAATATTGCAACCAAATATTTAGGCCATTCGCCTTATTTATTAATGCGAGCAAATCAATATATGGTAAATAAATATGGCGAAGACACCGTATATGGTAATAATGATGACTTAGATGAAACTGCTAGCGTGGAGGAGGATTATGAGGTGGATGTAGTAAAATCTGAAGCTGACTTAGGAATATGAAGTTTTTGTGTACAAATATTTAAAAATTATTTTTATTTTATAAATTTTTGATCTCTCCATTATTAAAATATAAAATTGCTGCGGTGTTCTTCGCGTGACTACCAAAACCACTTCTCTCCTTTTTTCATTTTATTTATCACAAACACTCCTCTTTTTAAAAAATACCATCTTCAATCTACTTCACACGCACAATAATATATTAATTATTTAAACATAACATATATATATATATAATTTTATTCTGATGTTTTGGCTTCTATTCTACTTTTTCGTCGCTGTGCTTTTGACATCGGTGTCTTCTTATCAGCTTTTGGTGTATCCACCCAATCCGGATGCATACTCATTGCATCATTTTTTGAATTATTCTCAACTTCTTCCTCTATATCTTCCATGCCTTCCATTGCTAATTTTGCCATCATATCTAATTCACCGCTTGGACGGCTAGCTCTACGTAAAATATCCTTTTCCTCCTTGACATTTTTATTGATATTTTCAACTATACTACGCTCTCTTCGCAACGTTTTTTCCATCATAATTAGGCGATCTTCCGTCGACCATTGATAATACTTTTTCTTATCTGCTTTTGCTTTCAACGCTTGGCTTAATGGTATTGCCGTATCCTTGGCTTTAGGTAGATAACGTGGGAATTTACTGAACAACCATTTGTAAAATTTATTCAATTTAATACGCAATGATGCCACTAAAACATCATTATCGAATTCTTCCTCTATATTTTCCTTCATTTCATTATATGCAACATCTACAATGGTCACAACCATGGAAATTAAGAAAAAGCCAACAAAAAATCGAAACAGGAATACAATTCCAGTACCAATTGTACGATCACTGATCATGATTTTACTTTCCCATTCACCACTTTCCACTCCAAATGAAGCTTTTAACAATGTGATGAACGTATGACGCAACGAGCGCAAATTGTAATCAACTGTATTGAATCCAACATAAATTGCAAGGCTAAATGAACATATAAACGTTATTAAAACGATGAATAACGGTACAATAGCAATAAGCATTTTCGATGTTGTGAATATGATAGTTGCAATTCCTTTATTTGCTTCTAAATATTGAAATATTTTTAATGTTGAAAGCAACATATTTACTGCAGCAATGTAATCAACATAATTATACAATTGCGATAAGTAGGCAATATCTACAAATTTAGTAGCATCATCGCCTTCTAATGCATCTTGAACTTCGCCTTGAAATGAATAATATGAAATGAAATAAAACATCTGGATCAAGAAAATGCCATAATTTATCAGATCAATATAATTCCATACTGATGTGAAATATCCTCTAACTCCTTCTTGATACAATTCGCGAAATTCTTGCAAAATCAAAACACCGACAAATACAAATACAATAATTCGAAATGTCAATGCCATCGATTGATGATGCAAATGCGTTGCTGTACCAACCGATGCTAATTTACATACTGCAAATTGTGGATATGTAAATGCACCACCAGTGGTGAAAAACTCCACAAATAATTTCGTTTGAACGAAAATCATTGTTTGTTTATTGTATACAGCAAATTCAATAATAACTGCACGTGTTGCACCATCGACCCAATTATTTGAATGTAAATCATTGATTAATTGGCTAGCAGCTGCATTTCCCATATTATTTGGCATCCTGACAATATAGCCACCTTTCGATGGGTAAGCCAAACGCCATGCTTCATACAATGTTACTCTTGCTTCTTTTTCCTCATCATAATTAAATGCATTTACAAAATTATTGTAATATGGATCTAATGTTTTATTCCGAAGATTTGCAATAATAGTCGTATTGCCAAAAGTATCTGTTGCAATGTTATTATCTGGTCCTGATTTGTCATTTAACTCTTGATAGCATTCTTTCGCAAATTCGTTTTGTAACATTTTTGGTACGTAACATCCGGCCGATCCACTATCCATTACACGTATTTGACGCAAACGAACACTACCAACAACAGCGGTTCCATAAAAAAATTCACTACCTTTATCTGGAAACATATTTCCACTAAATGGTCCTTTTAAAAATTGCCAAAATTCCTCTTCACTTGCAATATCACCAAAGTTTTTGTATATCGATGCGTCTTCCATTGCAAATTCTTCCTCGATAACCCAATCGCGCATAATTTGCACAAAATAATGCGAATCATAGTCTACCCTCCACATAACTGCAAAGACAAAGAACATCATAAATATTAAGAAAATGCACATATCCCCCAATGGACTTCTTTCTTCAATAGACCGTTGAAAATTCATGATTAAATCCATTTTCTTGTCTTCTACTTTCCTACGATTAGAAAGACCACGATAAAAAGCTTGCACCTTGAGTACGGCATGTCTAAAACTTGGGTTACTCGCGTACTCTGCATCAATACGCTTCGCTTCAATTGCATTTAATTCACGTACAATTTGAGTGTCTGTTTTGCTAAGAGACTTTCTACTTGACGATGTACCTTTCTCAGCCAGTTCAATATCTTTGTCTGTTGTATTCTCTGCCATTTTTTTCTTATTTATTTGTTGTTTTCTTACTTGTCCAAAATAAAATATCAATCGTGGTGTATAATATTAAGATATAATTTCTGTCTTCTATACAGTATATATATATCTTACAGTATATATAATACGTTTGTTGTTTTATTTTAATTTATTATTATTATTATTCAAAAAATATATAATAATAGTATGTAGCAAGTTAGTATTCATAAAACATGGCATATTGTATTGCTTTGACTATATTATGATAAGTTAGAATTGTTATCGATATATGTTATATTTTATATACCCCCATGCAAATGTATAGTACATTTTTAATGGCTACTACAAAAAGGTATGCTGGTATATAGCCACAAATTAAAATCGTCGAGAAAAATTCTTTTTGCATACAGAAGAAAATTGATTAAATGTTTCTATTTACATAAACAATATATAAGGTTAATATGATGTATGATGGTAGATGACTTTTCATTTATTAATAGAACATCGTATTATATATGTATGGAAGTTTGTAATGGATATTTAAAAAAAAAAATAAAAAAAGCTGGCAACTGCCATGGTGGATGGTGGTATTTATTACAGTATATAACGATGGATATTAATACGATGATGCGTGCGTGCTATTGTAAAGCTGTAAAGCTGTAAACTGTAAAGTGTAAAGTGTGTAAAGCGTAAAGTGTAAAGCTACAATGTAAGTGCTGTGGTGCTGTGTCTGTGTGTCTGTGTGCTGTGGTTCTGTGTGGTTCTGTGTGGTTCTGTGTGGTGTGTGGTGTGTGGTGTGGTGATATTATCAGCTGTTTAATAGTAATATAGTTAATAATTAATAAAGCTGTAAAAAAAAAGCTGTAAAGTTATTCCATCTTTCAAAAACAGAATTAGAATATTTCTCCGTATAGAAAAAAAATAGAAAAAGAAACCCAAAAATAGATCTTCCTATTATATCATATACTCTAACAAGTATGAATATATACCATCAAAACCTAATAATTGAATAATTTTGATAGATATATGTGTTTGATCGTTTGTATATAATATATCTATATTGCCATATATATATTGTGTATTCATCCATATTTTATATCATATATATAGTACAAGTAGTGTGCTTTGAACAAGTGGTGAGAAGATAAAAAGAAAGAAGAAGAAACTTCATTTAGAAAAAAAATTAAAAAAAATTTCATCATCAAATTTCTCGTAATTTTTTTATTTAATTATTACGTGCTTCTTTTTGTGTAAAATTACAAGATATCTTTTGAAGTAAATTAGATCTTGATTTATACTCTGTATATCCTTTTTTGTTTGACATCTTCAACAATGCCACATAAAATGAAATCAAAAGTGGTGAAAAAGAATAATAATAATACCAATGTATCTTCAACAACAACAACAACAACTAAAACAACAACTACAGCAGCAACAGCAGCATCTTCCAAGACGCCAATCATAACAAATAATAATAATAATAATAACGCAAATAATAATAATAATAATAATGATGTTAATGAGAATAATAGTAATACCAACGACTTTAACAACAATACTACTACAAACAGTGAAGACTATGTGATTGATTTATTTTATCAAAATTTTGATGTAGATGGCAATGAACGGAATACAATGGATACTTTGCCTGGTTATAAATTTCCACCACCATCTAATGTTGAAGAAAAAGAACGCACATATTGTGAAATTGTATTACGAAGACGTTTTGAAGGTGATCCAGTTAATAAGAATACAGATGTATATTGGTATTTCTCATATGGTAATATTGTTTATAAATTCCGTTCGCGTATTGAAATATTAAATCATTACAAGGAAAAAAAAATACAATTGCCATTGTGTATTGAACAAAAAAATAAATTGTTATTCAATAGTAAATATGTGTATAAATTGAAATGTTGTACTGTTGTTAATTCACTTGCCTCCTCGTCACCATCAATATTATTGAAGATTACTAATAAGAACAAGAACGGGAACAGTAGTAGTAAGAAGAAGAGGAAGAAGCAGAAAGATGTTAATAATGATCAGAAAAAGAAGAGGAAGAAGAAAGGTATTAATGGAAAGAATGGAACAGTTGTATCACCATCCAACAAACAAAGCAAGAAGATGAACAAGAACAAAAGAGAAAGAATGAAACAAGATAGTGAAACATCAACAATGAAAAAGATTAAGAAATCATCTAGTAGTAGTGGTATTGATAATGGAAGAACAACTACAACATCGACGACGACGACGACGACGACAACAACTAGTACACCAAATCGTAAACAGAAAAAAGAAAATGGACATGATGATGCAATTAGTAATAAAAAGACAAGTGCTGATAGTAATAATATTAAAGAAAATACTGATAAAGTGATAGTATTGAATGAATTTGGTTCATTGGAAAAGAAAAAATTATCTGATTATCATGTTAATAAAAAAGATCAGCAAGAGGAGGGAGCTAATAACAAAGCATCATCTGCATCATTAGTACAATATGAAATTGAAACCATTATGAGTAAACGGACAACACGTAAAGGTATTGTACAATATTATGTGAAATGGAAAGGATATAACCATCAAAACAATACATGGGAACCAGAACAACAGTTGGTAGAAGATGGTATACAAGACTTGATTGATGCATTTAATATGACGGAAAGTCGGAAGATAGTTCATCATGCAGAACGGGAACAAGCATTTCAGAAATTGATTCAATCGGATGGTTCACTGGTTTGCATTGTATGATATATGTGGAGAAATGCCAGGGTGTGAATGGTGAATGGTGAAAGGTGAAAGTGTGTGTGAGAGTTTGTGTGTGGGGCATCTTTAAAACGTCGACACTATGTTTATTAATTTGTTTTCATGCACAAACACTATTTTAATCTTCTGCGCGGCGACCACTGCGAGAACTGCGACACTTCTCTCTAGTCCTCCATCACAGGTGATTTTCCCTTTGAGTTTCCCTTTGACTTTTAATCTTTGTTGTTATTATTATAGTCCATGTGGACACGAAAGAAAATAGAAAAATACATTTCGAAAACAATATACATATATATTATACACGTTTAAGTTAAAAAATTATTATCTATTAATTTCTATTATCATATTAGCATCATACTTTTGATACTTACCAACAGAATATATATATATATATATATATATTTCGAATATTTTAAATTTAGATAGAACAAACGTGATTTATTCATTTTAATATATAAAGATTATATAAATATAAAACATTATAACAAATCGATCAAAGAAAAAGACAACCAAAGACAACAATTATTACACAGCATGGCATCATCTTCTTCCTCCTCCTCTTCGTCGTCGTCTAAAACAAAAACTAATTTAGCAACACAATTATCTAGTATTGAATCAACGATTACATTGGAAAATATTACAACAGATCCATTATATAAAGAAGGAATGTCGATGTATGAAAAATTACGAATTATTAATATTCGTCGTAATGAAGCTGCATTAAAAGCAATTGGTTTAGATACGAATGAATTAACGACTATTGCACGTGGGGATAAAGCACCATTGAATGCAAATAAATCATCGAATGGTAATAAGACAAAGAAAAAACGTAGAATACCAAAAGTTCCAACCCGTTTTTCAACACGATTACGAAATATCCCAGCTGTGAATTACAAAGAACTAGATGATTTTGATAATAATAATAATACTACAAATTCATCAACAAAAAAATATTATAAAAACAATAATAATAAAAGACAAAAACAATCAAACAATACTGCCACAAATCAAACGGAGGAACAAGATGATGGCGATGAACCGATATATGTTCCATTTGAATTACCAGGTAAACGTCGACGTAAAGCAACTAAACATTTCAATCCAAATGACAATGGATCATCTTCTTCATGTTCCTCCATCACCATGACTAAATCAATTGGACGACAATCAATTAAAGAATTGAATGTGAATTTGAAATATTTAGATATGAATTATTTAGGAAAGATCATACCGCCAATGGGTGGGCAAGTGAAACGTGCGGTGATGGAAACGAGTTGTACAAGTGGTACACCAAAGTTCAGTCGTATGAGTGGCATACAAAAATGGAAGAATTGCATTCAATTATTTGTAAATGTATATGGGAATGGGTATAAAAATGTTTTTTTAAATGGTGGAAAGCAAATTACAGTAAGTTTGATTTGGAGTGACTTGGACTGCATGTGGCTGAGTGTGACTTGTTATCTATATAATAATTGTTTCAATGTTGGAATATAGTCATTTCATAAATGCTTGTCGATAGTTTCCTTTTATACTAGATTCAGAAATATATATAACTAACAATTGATTTTATTATTTACACACCAATACATTTATGGGCAATGGTACACATTCCGATACACCATTCTACGTATTGCATGCGACTGGAATTCAATTGGTCCATATATCAATTCAATCGTTCGATGGTACATTCGTAAACTGATGTAATGCATTCTTTTATGTGACGTACACCTAAATACATACATTCTTGACATATATATTACTAAATTCATATAAATTCACTGGTTTATATTATGATTATATACGACCAACAACGGCAACAGTGGTTTGCACAATCAAGGCAATGGGAAGGTACCGATGTGATACAAGAAATGATACATAGTGCAGGTTCAATCATTGAAAATGAAGATGGTACCATCTCCGATGAGATCGATGAGGGTACACCAATATTATTGTTTTGTAGAAACTTAGGTGTGGTAAGTTTATTCGATCTGATCTATTTTTTTATTGACAACTCACTAACATATTTTTCTACAGGGATATGTTTATTGTGGGCGTTTATCATATATGGCACATGCACCGGAACGTCTACCAATACGTTTTGTATGGCAATTGGATGATTCAGAGACATTGATTAAACATTCAAAACCATTTCAAGATTTAGTCAGTGCATGTAATGAAATGATTATGTAAAGATTTACGTACAAAAAGGTAAAATTACTAGGATGGTCGATCTTGTTGATATTAAGTTGTGTGTGTAAAACAATGTATTAAACAGAGGAGAGAGATGAGGGGTTGCGTGTGTGCGTGTGTTTTATTAAAACAGAATTTGTAAAAATGTTAAAATATATTTTTGATTATGTGAATTACATCATTTATTTTAAAAGAGATCTGTTTTAATTTTAATAAAACTTTGTCAATTTTTCTCATTTCACCATATTCTCACCATCAACAAGCGTAAAAGATCTCATTATATATAATTTGGTATTTCAATCGCATATGATTATGCATACAATATATTCAACTACCTTTTTTAAAAATTATATGTGTTTGTAACGACATTTACTTTAAACGAAAAGAAAAAAACACGTGATTTTAACGTTTGAATTCAATAATTTAAACGATAAAATACAATTGTTTGAAGACTTGTACATATATCTCATTATATTTGTAATATATCAATAGATTATATATCGCGATATACTTGTTTTGAATGGTTGGTATGAAAAATAATAGATACAATCAGCTTTATATCGCACTGTTGTTTTTATACACAACATGTTCACAACATTATATTAAAATCTTGTAAATAAAAAATGAATAATTAAATCAATATGTGTACTTATAATGAAAGTAAAAACAAAAAAAAAGAAAAAGAGATATATTCAAAGATATGCGGAGTCTCGTGTGTGTTATCTAAATCATCTAATCAATACTTCGTACGACTCTTTGCACATCTATATTTTTAAATAAATTATTTTTTTATTATTTAAATTATATTATGTATGTATGTATGATGTGTGTATTAAATTTTTTATTTGTATTATATGATATATGTTTATAATTCACCATTCTCTTCCACGTTTTCCACCTTTTGAACGTATAAGATCAATGATCTTTTGTTTAATTGAATAATTATTATTACGATATGCCTCGTCCAGGGGAGTGTATCCCCTGTACCTGGCCTTCTTATTAATGCTATTAAGAGACATATTAGTTAATAACAACTCAACCACCTTTGTATCCTTTTTGTTAGTACGTGCTGCTTCATGTAATGCATTCACTCCTTTACTATTATATCTATTAGGATCAGCTTCACATTGTTCAATCAAATATTTAACTATTTGGAAATGTTCGTTCTCTGCAGCTACCATTAAAGG
>JACKZZ010017789.1_pt1 | contig 10325 bp, 11 predicted proteins | sample 8027871 | NCBI WGS metagenome assembly JACKZZ01 (sample SAMN15724774, study PRJNA655200) | protist metagenome | isolation source: fluorescence activated cell sorting (FACS) single amplified genomes of... | place: USA: West Boothbay Harbor, Gulf of Maine | collected 2000-07-19
AGAGCTCAGGGTCAACATGCCAGACTAGCATGACAACTCTAGATCCCTAGTCCGTAGCTCCTAGACGGTGCCTGGCCCCCGAATGACTCCAGGTCAGCCGGATGTTGACTGTGCGGCCTGGTTATATAGGACTTCGGCGATCGATTGCGCTACTAGGGCCCTGTGTTCCGGCTACTCCGGATCGCAATCGATGGGGGGCGGGACCTGAGCCGGGGGCGACAGGCGCTATCCAACCAACCAGCCACATCTCGCACTCTTCCGACCCAGACATCTTTGCAATGCATACACCTGCGGCCTTCTCCAGCAAGGCATCGAGGCGAGCAGCCGAGAAGCGACCGCCATGCGGTCTGTAGTGGAAAATGTACTGCGGGACTCGGAAGAGGTGTCCAGCAAGATCAACGACGTGCTGGGTCTAGGCTCGTCGAGTCACACTGGGGGCACGACCGACGTTCCACTGTGGAAGCACTTGGCTACGGCGATCAAGTTTCTGCAGGGCTTAGACACGTCTATCATGGTATCAGAGGAAAAAGTGCTATGTATTAGCAGAATTGATTGTGACGCGTGAATGTATGCAGAAATGCAAATAACAAAAACAAAAGAACAGTGTTACGCTTACGTACAACGTGCGACATGCTAGTAGAGCAAAATTTTTTATGCTCATGCTGCATGACTACAAGTACAATCTGTGAAAATACCCACTAACGTCGACACTTTTTTGGTTGATAGACGGTAGAAATATTTTACGACGTGGCGCACGAAGCCATCAAATCCCTTCGCACCTTACCAAGTGCAAGTATGTCTGGGTCTCGAAGAACAGTCAGGCAATTGTCTTGCAGATGTTATTGCATGTGTGTGCACGGAGGTCGGGGAAGATGCAGCTTTTGGAAGGCTTTCACTTTTTGATGGCTGGTCTGCATGAGAAATGCCCTCTCGTCCCGGAGGTCGACGGACATGTTTTGCTGACGATGCAACACAGATTTTTGCGTGTTCGTCCAGAATCCGCATCGGAAGTCGGTAATATCTTTCTAGTAAGCCGCCCAGACATTCTATTCGCAATGCATACACCTACGCAGCCATCCTTCTGAACATTGAACATGTGGAAGACATCGCGTCCGACAGGGCAATATCAAGCGGCGCCGGCAGCTTTTTCCTCGTTCGCTGAAGTAGGATCAGCTACAACTCCGGAAGATCGGCCGCACGTTATGTTAACGGCAAATAAAGTATCGTACTCGTATAAATTGCTGTCATTGATGTTCATGACAGATCTGGTGTCTTAGGACGATCCATTATCATCTGGAAAAATTTGTCATGCTATAAGAAGTTCGACGTTGTACGACTATGATAGCGATACTTTTGCAATGCATGCAGGTGATCACGAAGCTGCAAAGACCTTCGCTACTCGTCGAGAGCGAAAAGGCAGACGAGGCGGAAGATGAAGAGCAGGCGGACGTTGCGCCATCTGGAGGTCCTCGTCGCGTACTACAACGAAGAGCAAAGAGGACGAGAAACTACACCAACAAACCCCAAGAACGCCAACCCGCCAGATCTCCTGGAGCGAAGTCCTCTTCGACGCTCCTGTTGCTTACACCACAGGTGCGGGAGCTGTTAAGCGCGGTGGCCGAAGTGGACTTGAGTAGTTGGAAAACCTTCGCCGAGTTGAAAGCAGAAAAGCAAAAATTGACTGGCGAGGGGGACGAGGAGGACGAAAAAATCCAGTTCGAGCGGGAGAAAACAAGAAGAACAAGAACCGAAGCTGGCGTTGCTGCAGCAGCAGGGGGTGCGGAAGAAGTTGAAGTAGGAGAGCCAATACGGGCGGGACGAGGAGGACCAGCACAGCAGCAGGAGGAGGCGGAGGTCGCGTTTTTACGAGAAAGAACAGGTGCTGGTGGGACAGCAACGGCAAGCAACCCCGTCGTGCAAGGTAGAGATGAAGAAGGACAACTACAAGATAAAGGCGAGCATGCTACATCTCCTGGAAGAACGACGAGCGTGGTCTTGAACAACACCTCCAGGGCCGCTCCTGTTCAAGATCAGCAGGACGAAGAAGACGCAGACGATTTGTTCTCGCCCGCAGCGTATCAAATGCCAAAATGTCTGGGTCTGGAAGATTTCTAGATTTGTCATGCACATTTTCCATGCCCCATGATGTCTGTGATGCATGCCGTAGCGTCATAGATTTTTAGAGCGCTTTGTGATACCTCTACCGCATGAGAAATCGCTTCTCCGCGTAGCACAAACTGGAGTCCTCTTGCTGGTCATGCAATACAAATATTTTCATTATCCAGCGACAGCATCACAAGTTTAGAATGTTCCAGACCCAGACATTTTTGCATTTGATACAGCGGAATGGAAGGAAGAAGAGTGACAGGAAAAAGTAGTGGATCTGGACCTCTGGGGTTTTCACACATCGCAGCAGCGGCACCGGCACGCAAGTCACTGCAAGTGGAACTACAGATTATGAGTACAACGTGTATAGATCTAGCAGTTTCAGCAGGCCTGATTCGAAAAAATAGCTCGAGTTGTTGCTTTTTTAACAAGGTCGCATTTTTCCCACAAAATTAGATTAAATGGAGACGAAACGAAAATAGTTTTTTGTAAAATATTAGACTTGTGACGCTTAGGCTGAGAGCAATACGTGTAGCTGTGTCGTCATGTTCGTGTCCTCCTTTGAGTCCTCGGTTCTTAATTTTATCCATATGTTTTATTTTCGGATGGACATGGATTTTAACTCAGCAAAGGAATTGCAATTAATATGCGTCATCGCCCACAACTAACGGGGTACTGGGCAGAGAAGTTCACTCTTCATCTTCATATGAATAATATCGACACTAAAATGCTTATCACGGGCTCCACTTCTTTTTCATCTTCCTTGTCGCGTTATCCTATATTTGAATTGCTGGCTATGTGATGTTCTCACTTCAGCGATCCCTGACACTCTGGCAATTGGAGGTCAATCGTGAATCTCTTAATCGCTGAAACATGATCGTATGTCGCAATCGCATTGGTGCGATTTCTAAAAGGCCAATCGGTTGGACCAGGTCGTCCCGGTGCTGGTACAACCGCCTCGTCTCCTGCGCAAGCATATTTTTCAAAATTGATTTACGGAACAGAAGAGGGGTTCTTCTAGTTCAGTTCTTGTGTCAGGCCGCGATTCAGGCGTATCATTCATCCAAGTACTGACGTGATAAGCCAAGAAGAGTCGGTACTTCTAGCTAACCTCGTTCATGGGAGATGGATTGATCAATTTAAATGCTTTTTGTATTTGCTGAGTCTCGTCCACGATCTGCAGTGATCCCGTCGTTGATGTGTTGTCGCACCGCGATACAAGCGTCGGTCGGTCCGCCCTGGTCTGCTACTAAGAAAGGTGGATGATGCAAGGAAGAACAAGAAGTGAGCTGGTTCTTTCCTATAATTGATTTTTTTTATTTTTTGCGAAGAACGGCCTGAAAGTGAGGATTTGTCCAGGATATCGAAACTGATCTTGTTTCCCAACTGCTGATGGAAGAACGACAGATCCCAACATATTACCCAGTATTTCACCACAATCACCTGCTTCTGTACTCCCATGATTCCCAACATCGCTTGCTGACTCTAGATCTACGCATCAGCAAAAGAACCACCTCCAAAAATTTTTAGTAATATGTCCGCCTCAGGACGAGCGGGTACTTCTAGTACTTCTTTTAACCCAAGCTCCGCCCTGACCGTTTACCTCACCCGGCTCCTCATCCTTGCCTCCTACGCCCTCCTCGGCTTGGTTTTCGGTGCGCATTGGGCCCTGCTGGCGTACCTGGTCCCCGCCGGGGAGCAGCGCGGGGCCGAGCAACAATTCGAAACCCGACAAAATGCGGGTTTGCGGCAAAGCCGTTGGTGGCGGTGTGTCCTCTACTGTCTGAGTACCGCCGTCGTCGCCCTCGGCGGAAGCTACTCGCGTGCGAATTCTGTCCCCTGCGGCGACGAAGCCGACCCGGAGATGGCAGCACTGACGATGGGCCGGGATTGCCTGCACGAGAAGCAGAGCGTTTCCTGGCGGTTCTTCTACATTGTGCATTTTCTGGCCTTGTCTTTCAACTATCATAGATGGGTGCTGGATTTTCCGGTCGTTTTCTCTCATTTCCTTTATTGGGACGACAGAAAGAAAGACTCCGGTATTGCCGCTGACCTGGAAAACAACGCGGACGTCGAGGTGGATGGCAGTGGTCCTAGTCCGGGCCGCGACCACAACGGCAATAAAGTTAGCAAGCGGCGCGACATCGCACCGCAACAATTTGTCCAGCAGTACCAGCAACCACAAGTGATTTTCGCTAACTCGACCACGAGTAGTGCCGATCATTCGGCGGGCTATAACATCCAAAACGACACAACTTCTCCGTCGATGTATGGGGCTGGCGGAGGACATGATCAACAGCAAGCTTATCTTGCGCAGCAGTACCAGTACCAGCAGCACCCTGGATCTACTACTATAACCCCCGCCTCTCAACACCACAATTTTAACACAGGAGATCATCTTCACAACAGTAATTCAGTAAACAACCACCAGCACCACGTCGACCCACCTGTTGTCTCCAACACAGCCACGCTGCTTCTCTCGGCCGCCTTCAGCGGGATCCGGAGTAAATTTGCGCGCCTCATCCTTATCGTCTGGTTCATCATCCATTCGCTAATTTGGATTTCGTGGTGGGAATGGAGAACCTATGACACTGAGAAGTTTAACGAAGAAGCGTTGAAGATAAACAATTTGAACGAAGTGGAGGGTCTCCCGTTCAACCCCTTTTCTGCGGAGAGAAAACGAATCGACGATTACAACAAGGACTACAAGGAGTTTACGAGTACGCTTCTGCTCACTCCGTTGCCTGTGTTAGGAGTGGCTTGGTTCTATAACCGGTACGGCTATCAACTGCGGCGGGTTATCAGGTGTTGTGTGTTTTGACATCCGGGTGCTGTGACGAAATATTATTATCGGGTGAACAAGTGAGAACTGTTTCGCTATGACATCAGTTCAGTTTTTCCTCGGCCTGCGTCTGTCGCCGACAGAACAAGGTGTTTTTATTCCAACCTGAAGCTGAAAGTAGCTGTACATAATTTCCCAGCATCACAACATTCTAACTCGATCGCAATGGCGGTCTGTCAGGAAAACGTCTGAAAGTAGCCACACAGAGCATGCGAAAGGTGGAGCTCCTACCTCCCAAAAATGAATATCATGACCATGACGCACAAACTTCAAGCACTGGAGTAGATGGAAAACAACTCGGCGAAGTCGTCAGCTCCATTTGCTGTTCCACAAGCTGCTTGTGCTCTCTCGTGTGGTCGCTGTCTCCAAAAATGAGCGCAATGATCCCGCCCGGACCTAATTTCTGTCTAGGACTAGTAGACAAGATCATCAAACAAACTCATGTCTACTAAAAATTATGAAGACCGTATTACTTTGTTGAAGAGAGTCGGAAACGCTTATTTATAGATTATGCTTTACGACGTTATCAAAGTTACTGTGCTTGCTTCACACTCACACACACTAGTTTTGTTGTTCACAGCAACATCTTTACTGGTTCTGGTCCTTTTCTTCTTCGTAAGTGTTGTATCGGTTGTAAAAATAAATCCCAATGTTTCGAGCCGCTCAAAGCAGCAGTCTATTCCCTTTTCTAAATTCAGAGCGAGTAAAAACCATGTGCTGTCCCCTCTGTTACATTCCTGCCGCTGCCGCCACGTCCAGCCTCGCAAGCTACGGGCTGAGCACACAGGAAGAAGTTATCTGTGGTGTACCGTTCCTCTCCGGCTTAATCGTGAGCAAAATTGCGTTTCCGAAACGAAACGCCTCGAGCAGGGGGAAGCTCGCGAGCTTCGTCGGCGCGTATTTGGTACTGGGGAGCGCGGCGAGGTACTTGGCATACAGGATGGCAGGAGGGGGAGCTGGAACTGCTACTGTGCCTGCCCAGGAGGTGCCCGAGGGGAAAACGAAAAACGCGATCGACAGTCCTAAGATGGTAGACGCCCCAGCTGGTCCCGGGCTGCCAACTGCTAGGACAGGATTAGATGGGGGCCAAGTCGCAGCAGATGGTTGCACCAAAAGTGGAGACGTCGTCCAGAGTAGTACCTGCCAGAGCCAAAACCTATCCAAACTTTGACTTGTTTTGGAACGAAGTAGAAGCCATCAGGACCAGCGTGGGTTCCTCAGCTAACACTTTTGCATCGTCTCTAATATTAGAACAACGGAAGGAAGAAAAAGAAAGCCGAAACGATGTTTACGCAGAGAAAGTCAAGTGGTATAATGGCGATGGCCGCTTGCGCCAGTAAACGCGATTTTTGAACGCAGGACTAGATATGTCCTTGACGAGTGGTTATGGTTTCAATGGCCGATAAAGATGCAGTGACTGTGACCAGCAGAATGAAGAATTTGTATTTGTTACCCTTGGCGTCTCTGCAGGATGAGATGAAAGCAAACACACTTACACATGATGAATTCAAATGCCCTACCAGCGCGATATCATATTTTCGCTCTTGTTGCAGCCGCGGCCGCCGCGGCGACGTTCAATAATGTTTGGCTGCGCTGTATCAATTATATCACGAGAATTATTCTTCTTCCTCTATCGTAATTCACCGAGTGGATCTCGTCCTGTCCTCCTCATGATTCTCTTTTTCGCCCCGAAGATGTTTCATGAAAACGCGAACGCTGGCGCTTGTTTGCTTGTGTTCCATCACCAGCAGCAAGACGAGTCCATTTTAGATATACATTCATTTACTCAATTCTTGACAACGATGAACCATCCACATGAGCACTTGAAAGCGTTTGCTTGAAAGCAACCCAGAACCTCACGCTCACAGACAGGCTTTTGACTATTAGCTGTAAACAGCAACAAAGTCCTTATATTTTATGCGACGCGACAAACAATCTATCAGGCTCAGGATCATGTAGATGTTTTCACAGATGTGTAAAAGAAACGAGGAAAACGAAGAGAGAGCTGGTCATAGTAGAGACCGATCAATATCCTGCCGCGGGGCTGCTACAGCGAGCAGCTAGCAAGTGGTGAAAGTGAATCTTTTACGCAGGCGGAGTACACCAAGGAGTCGCTCCTGTTGAAACTCTATCATCATCAGGAGGAGGTGCTGTCGTGTAGCTCGTTTTCAAGATGTCTTCCTCTGATGCCAAACCCGGCGAGCAGAAGCCGGACCAAAATAAATCCTCGTCCACGTCCTCTATGTCTATTGGAGTTTCCGTTGCAGGTACTACCGCAGGACCCGGACAACAAGCGCGGCCGTGTCTCATCTCAAGCACAAATTCGAACACCGGACTACCACTCGAAAATAATGACCTCCTGCTCACCCCTGCAGTTTCCCCGGCCGGCAGCCCGGGGGCCGCCGAAGCCGTAGCCCCGTCGGGGGATCTTGTCGGAGCCGGCCAAAATTCGTCTTCCGCGCGGCGACCCTCTCCACCAGCTTCGGCCGCTGCCAGCAAAGCGAGCAACGCATCAAATGTTAAAGCTGCTCATCTTCCGAAGCAGGCCGCAAATACCGCTAGGACCAGCACTCGCGCAATGAAGACAGCAGCGGCAAAATCTGGTGGTGCAGCAGCGGTGAACAAAACGCCAGCTGGTCCTCCGCGTGCTGCGAAGCACGCTACGAGCAATGGACCTCGATCTTCCGTGGCGCTGTCCACAAACAGCAAGACCCCGGGACTTGGAAAACTGTCTACCGGCGGCGGGAAAAAGGCCAGCACGGTAGGCGAAGTGATCGAGGAGGGAGATTGGATCAAGGTGGTGAAGAAGAAGCACCCGTTGGCGAACATGGATATCACACAGAAATAGAAAGCGGGCAGGTGGTCACATTTGTGATGCGAAAACTAAAAACAGACTAATCAAGCGGAAAAATCTCCAATGGGCGAGCCCATAGCATCGTGCTGTGTGAGACATGCAAGAGAGTTAGTTCATCATCTTGGTTTTTGTGCGCTTATTTTTGCAGTAGTGGTCGTAGCTGTAGCTTTTTTCTGTGTGATAATGGAAGCGGGCTACGTAGTACACGTGGAAACGGAGAAGAAACCGATGACATACGTATCTCTATCAATCTGATAAAAACTTCATGCTGATGTGCTGCTGCTCCGGCGTTCTTTCACTTTCATTCTTTCAAAGCATAGTAGTTCGGTTCGCATTCACTTTCATGATCAGAGTTCCGTGCCTATTTTGTTTCTAACATCATTTTACATACCATGAAATCACCAAAAACAGACCGTGATCGTGCCCAACATCCTGAGCCTGCAGTTCCAATCTTTCGGAAACTTGAAGAAATTCCGGGAGGAATCTGTGGAAAAACGGTGGGCGGTAAAAACGGTGCCGAATGAGATCATTGAAACCAAATTGATCGAGGCACTGGGAATCCAACGTACCTGGTTGCTTTGTTGGAATTAATGTAGTTGAGGACCACCTTGTTTGCATGATTCGTCTTTGCGTGCAGGTGCACCCTGCATGCGGTCAAATTACTTAAAATCAAGATCATTAACATGATGACCACGTGGCAAGTATGTCATGTAATTTTTCTATGTCATGGAAATCGAAGAGATGGTGGGATGATTTTTCTGTATCATAACTTTTAAAAAGGCACCTTCGACGACGATGAGGTGGAGGAGAGCGAGGCAGAAGGCGAGGATGCTGCTCAACTTCCTGGCAACCTACAAGACGGGGACCAGCATGTAGTTCTCGAGGCAGATGCTGATGGTGCTGGTGATCACCCACGAAGAAACCTCTTTGCTGCAGGTGCTGGACCACGACCCGCTGGTGCCATCACTAATGAGGAAGCAGAAGGAAGAATCATCGCTGAAGTCCCGCGCCCAACCACCGCAATTACAACTTCTAGTAGCAGCAACTTTGATGATGTGCCTCCAGCATCATCATCTGGGGTATTAAACCGAAGCGCACAGAACGACCAAGTAGATGATCTCTCGCACGTCGAGCAGGGAAGTGTCGTCGCATCAAAGATTGCACCATTGCAGCAAGACGCTGGTGGCCTTGTCGTTACGGAAGATGCAGCGCCTCGGGACGAAGTGGTACAACTTGCTCCATCAAAAAGTATGGAGTCGTTACCTCAGTCCATCCTTTCCAACCCGCCGTCGGCAGTCCGGCCAACGAGGAAAAACTCCGGGAGGAAACGCACGGCAGCTGTCAATGTGCGGTGGGATGAAGGTATGATGATCATGTCGTTGTACGTGTATCTATCTTCAGTTGAGCGGCATTAGGACGTGAAGTTAGTAGCCAAGCCGGCGCAAAAACTCTCTTTCAGCATATTGAATATTGTTGGTGTGATTTTCTTTATGCGTAGTGAGCAGCAGCAGAATAAGAAACGAACCGACGCATGATAATATCCACCTCTTGCTGCACGCCCAAACTCATCAACAGACGTCGAAGTTCTCGAGCCCGCTCCTCCGCTGAAGAAAGCAGTGCTCAACAGCCAAAAGACCAACAACGTCGCTACTGGAGTCACCGAACAGACCCAAGGCCAAGGTGCCCAAGTTGACATACTTGGTGGCAATGCAGCGTCTACTTCATCGGCATTCAATTTTGCTGCTAATACCACCGCCGACCAGGAAGATGATGAGCAAGAAAATGTTATTGGCGACCCGAATCTTGACGACAACAAAGCAGCCACTTTCGAGAGCTGCGACTTGAAGAGCAAACAACTGAACAACAAAGCGCGCAGTCGCAGCAACTCCAAGCAATCCTCTCCTGGCGGTGCGAACAAGAAAAATTCTCGACCGGATTCCGCGAATTCGAAAAGCAAAAAGAACCTGTCCATGGTCACACCGCGCCCCATCCGGAAGTCGTTTGCCGCGATCGGTGTGAAAAGGAGTGGCAAAAACGGCGAGACAAACAACAGTCCGGTGCCGAACAGTGAGCATCGGAAGACCCCCGGGGCGGACTGGATGATTCCCTCGAGAATGTCCAGTGCGCGGAAGCGGAAGAAGTTCGACAGGATGGAGATTGTTGGACACGACAGCGAGGAGTGTGAGGAAAACGAGCACAGCGAAGAGGAGGACCACGTGAATCTGAAAGAGCTGCTCGGAGAGGACGACGGCAGGGGGCGGTCCGCTAAGAGAAGTGGGATCAAAAATAAACTCCTTCGCAGTGGTAAAAAAGAGATAACGCAGTATGACGAAGAAGACGACCTTCTCCTGCTCGCCCGGCAAAACCGGCACTTGAACTCTTCGTCGAAAAAATTCCGGGACGACGGACCGGCCAGTTGCTCGAAGAGGCTGGATATCAAATGTAAAAATGTCTGGGTCTGGAAGAATGCAACTTGTTATGCTAAATCTGAAGCATGCAAAAATCTGTGTTGCATGATTACCA
>JACKZZ010005591.1_pt1 | contig 10321 bp, 11 predicted proteins | sample 8027871 | NCBI WGS metagenome assembly JACKZZ01 (sample SAMN15724774, study PRJNA655200) | protist metagenome | isolation source: fluorescence activated cell sorting (FACS) single amplified genomes of... | place: USA: West Boothbay Harbor, Gulf of Maine | collected 2000-07-19
CAAGGTTAGCATCGCAGGTTCCAATCTTCCAGACCCAGACATTTTTACTTTTGATACCGGGAGTTGTCGTGCCAGTAGTCGGGTTTGCTGTTGTACAAGCTGCCTTTCTTGCGGAGGAGCTGCTGGTGGCCGATATGGACATGTCAGGATCGAAATCGACAACGTCGAAAAATTTGCGATGCAGAAAATGTAGGGCACTGGAGGCCTGTATTGGGGAGCAGGCAAATGAGACCGATTGCAAGCCTGTTTAGGGGTATGCAATGTGCTGCCAGAGTAGCAGGACAGGAGCAGTCTTCTTTGCCCAAACAGCATGACAGACTGGATTTGGGTTCTCCCGGAATTTGTCATGCGCCGCTTGCAAACTGAGGCTCCAACTGGTATCGATTTTATGCATCACACGTTTTTCGATTTTGTCAATTTCGATTCTGACACTTCCATAGCCGAATGGGACCTAGTACTCGTCGAGCCGCCACCTCCTAGGCCGCTCGCCGTCCGGCTAATAGCCCCGCGGTGCTGGTCCCGCTTGATGTTGTGCTGGTTCACGATATTAGTAGTACCTGGCAGCTGCGCCTGGTCATGTAATGTTGCACCGTGGCTAAGGCTATCACCGCGAGGTTTGTTGCAGTTGGCTGGGGGTGGTAGTCCTCCCTTGGGAGGGGCGCTAGGGTGAACAAATGCGGATTTATTATTGTTCACGTGCGAGATCAAAGGTTGTTGTTCTGTGGCCGTGTTATTAAATCTACTGTAGTTCACACAGCCCTCGGCCGTGGTGGGGTCCACGCTAAAGCTACTGTAGTTAGTACGACTCTTGTTTCTTCCCTCGATCGACATCTTCCCTTGGCCTCGCTCAGTAGTAGAGGTGGTAGTTATTTTTTCCCCCTCTTGTTGCTGTTCTTGTTGAGAAACTTCTTTACTATACTTTCTCGGGTCCATTTTGCCCCCGTCCAGCGTGCGCTCCATCCCGAGATCGTACTGCTCAGTCGGCGTCGGCTGCTTCCCGAGGTTGGATATCAAGTGCAAAAATGTCTGGGTCTGGAAAAATGCTAGTTTGTCATGCTTGTCTGGCATGGCTCGAGAAACTGTGTTGCATAGGCACGAAAAGGCCCTCTGGCCTGTCATGCAAAAACGCAGTTTGCCATGCGGAATACGTAAGACATGGCAGCCAAGAAATTTGTCATGCATAGCTGCGTATTGCAGCGCGTCGGCGTCTATCATTCACTTTTAGCATTACAAGTTTCCAGACCCAGACATTTTTGCACAGGATATTGGACGTCGTCGTACCGATGGCGTTCTGGTTCATGGGATGCGACGCTGGCGGTGCGGGGAGCTGTGGCGGTCCACCCTGCTGCTGGGTACTACCCGCCGCTCCCGCATTGGTCGTGCCTCCCGGCGTGTGCGCGGCCGCGGCGTTGTTGTGCGGGAGGTGCTGGGACGCGTTCCCCAAGCTGCCTCCATTCGCGCCGTCCAAATGAGAAGGGGTTGCACCTGGAAATCATTTGGAAATCATGATGAAAATACCACGTAAAAAATAAAGCAGGGCAAAGACCATGAGACAAACTATTGTAAAATTCTCCCCAGCGCCAGGCTTGATAGTACTATCAAGCAGCGGCAGCCAAACAAGAACTTTTCATGACTCACCTCCGGCTGGAGTGACTTGGTTCCTATGAAAGTTGTTGGTCCCGCTGTACTATCCTGTGCAAAAGTATCGTACTCGTATAAATAAAAGTCTTGCATTGCAAATCTTGTTCCCAAGGCAAATCCGCACTACAAATTTTATTTCTCTTGCTGAGAAAATTTGTAATGCATTTATACGAGTACGATACTTTTGCAATGCATATGTACACATCGCTGATAGCACCGCGCATGCGCGCCGCACCGTAGCCGGACGGGTAGCCACGCGTCGTGTTGTGTCGGGGTTGGTAGCCACCTGATGTCGTGTTTTAATTCTTTGTAGAAGCCTGTTTTCTGCCGCAATTTTTCAAACGTGAAGATAAGACTGCGTAATAATAGTGTACAACTCCGCTGTCGCCAGCGGCGGTTAAACTGATAAAAGTATTCGAACATATCAGATGAGACTTGCAAAAAATGCCCGGTGAAGAAATTATAAATCGACATACCAGTATGGTCCTCCACAGTCTGCAATCCCGGTGGCGGAGGAGGTGGTTGCTTTCCCGCTATTGGAGGGGGCGGCGGCCCAGGCATTCCGTTCATATCGAGTCCGTGCGGAGCGTAATCCTGTAAAATTTAGTGTAGATTTCATGCCACACGATGCGCGACGACAGCAGCACAGAGAATGAAGACATAAAACCATGCGATGCAACGAGGAGGTACGAGTCACATCGAGGATCTAGACACGAAAAAAAACCTTTTAGACTACCCTCAAGACTTGCGGAGGTGGCGGTTGTTCCACTCCCAATTTGTGTGCTGTGGCATGTGTGCTGTACTGCGAGCTGAAAGTATTCCCCCCGGGACGGCTGTACTGCGATCCGCGGGTTGGTGGCGGCGGCGGCGGTGGAAGAACCGGCTCCATGTGATGCTGGTCGTAGCGCGACGGGTAAATCGGGTATCCCTCTGCTTCCTGTTGCATTTTCAAACTTAGTTTTTAATGTGCTTGCATATGCAAACAGCATGTTTGATGCATCAGTTGCACTTACAACAAGCGGTGCGCGCGCACCGTGCGCCCCCATTCGAAACTACTCTTTTTCGGCTGTAGCTGTTGATGCATCATGACAATAAAAAGATGGATACCATGCTTGTAGCCCCCGTACTAGCCGCGGCGCTCATTGCCACATCTTGGTACATATCAAATGTAAAAATGTCTGGGTCTGGAAGGGTTGGGACTTGTGATGCAAACTCTGGAACCCACAAAAATTTGTGGTGCATGAGCGCCAAAAGCTGTCCATTTCTTGGCACGCAAGTAGCGAGTTTCTCATGCGGGAAAGGCATCACGAGGCGTGCTCAAAACCTGTGATGCTTTTGCCTGCATCAGACGCCATTTGCGTGATCCGAAATATGCATGACAAATCTCGCAATCTTCCAGACCAAGACATTTTTACATTTGATAGTACATCGGTGCGGCACCCGCCTGCTGGCGGTTTTCAAGCCAGTAGGATTCTGCAGAAAGGGAAGATGCTGTTCCCACTTGGCCGACGTGTGCAGTTGGCGGCTGTTGGGACAGCCCTCCGTAAGACACCGCGTGGTGCTGTTGTTGACCTACTTGTGCGGCGGTCGGCTGCTCACACGGATAGACGAGCGCAGTTTGGTAGTAACTGGCACTGCTGTGCGCCTGGGAGGCTGCTCCTGCCATGGCTCCTGCTGGCCCTCCCGTAGTACCCGTGCTGGGGTTGTGTGCACCGTAGTGCTGCTGCGCTACAGCTGCGAAAAGCTGCTGCTGCTGCTGTTGCTGACCGGCAGTTGTTGTGCTGTTCGTTGTGGTGGTACGGTACAACCCGTTTGCGCCGGAGCCGGTTCCGTTCGCGGCCGGAGTCGTGCTCGCGGTCGCTGGTGTGGCCAGAAGCTGCACCGGAGTGGTTGTTGTACTACTGTGGTGGTCCAGCTGCATGCTCTGCTGCTGGCTCAGGTTCTGCTGCTGCTGTTCCAGGTACTGTTTGCGGAACTCAGTTTCCATGTATTTCCTGTACCCTATATTACAATGAAAAATGCCCCCACCCCCGAACTTACAGGCATTTGTATTGCAAACCTTTCCAAATGAAACACTCGCCCTCTTGCATCTACCAGCATCACAGATTTCCGATCGTGAATAGCAAAAATTTGTATTGCAAAAGATCCCAGCAAGAGCGGCGCTGGTCATGCAAGCGATGCGATATACGCCTGGACTCTGCATCAGAAAGATTCGTCCTCCTTTCATGCATGACAAAAAGTTTTCATTTGGAAAGTTCGCATCACAAATTTTCGCAACTTTGGGGGTGGGGGCACGTTTCCTTGCGATATCCCATCTTCTCCACGTCCATGCTAGTGGCGTTCGCGCAAGCCTCCGAACCCGGGACAATGTAGCACTTTTCCTGTTCAGAAATAATCATATTTGTTGTCCTCGTGGTCCATATGATCTTCAATGGCTGGAATTAGAAGCAGAATTTTATTTCCCATTCACTTCTTCCCATTCACTTGTCACACAACATCAACCAAATGGTGGTAATTTGATTTTCAGCAGTAGTTGTCAAGGGACGGATGAGCGAATCCATCATAAACCAAAGCCTTTATCTATACCGCCGGAGCGTCCTGGAGCATGGAGGCGTCGTCTGCACCCATTGTGAAGTGACTGATGTTTTCCTTTATGCTCCGAAACTTCGGTGAAACTCTTTTCCAAAAACACAGAAATATCGCAAGAAAAAACTGTTTCACTGTGAACTTGTTATGCAGAAAATGGATCGCAGAAGTGTGTGTCATGCTACACATGCAAGACAATTGATTTCTACCTGTTTTTTCCCTTGGGAACCCCGCATGACAGATTTTCAGTGTCATGCGTAACAAACTTGTGATGCAGATTTTGCAAAATCACCACAGTGAGACAGTTTTTTCGTGCGATAAGAAAACGATCCTCTGCAAAGGAAAGAAAATTCTCGCGAAGTCCTCGGGGAGCAACCAAACAGGATCGCTTTTTTTTCCGGTCGGGGTACTAGCCTCGCTCCTGAAACTACGACTTTGTTGCTCCAGCCTTTATTCGACGTCCTCTACTACAGGTACAGATACAGCCTAAACTACCGGTAATATTAATATTACCCACAACTCCTATAATCAATACCTATTTGTTGAAAATATCATCAACGGCGATATGTGAAGCAATATCGATGGTGTCCAAAATTCGCAAACAGCTGATGATCTATCTTCTATCTCTGTTAAGTTCATAAGTTCATCAGTACACCTGCAGCAAGTACAGCCACTCACGACGTTCTGGTGAAAATGAAAACCTGCTCCTTTATCTTACAAATCTAATATTTCTTTGTTTCTGGTGTGTCTTGCTCTGTGCAAGTCGCGCGGCTTGTTGTTCTCACCGCTGCTTGTTTCGTCCTGTATGTCTTATAGTTTGACTCGACCTGGTCGCGCTGTCTTCTCCGACGTTCTTGTATATTTAGTACACAGAGAAGGACGGTCCTAGTGCTAAAGATTATCTGAAATTCTCAGTAGGTGCAAGTACGTACCTGTAGCGCTGCTTAAAGTTCTTTACTGCTGCTTCGCCTCCGCAACTGGTTTTTGCAGTCGTCGAAAAAGAATCGTATAAAAAATTGTAGTATTGCCAGAATCATGCACCGGCAACGCAGCGGGTATTCTGTCAAAGGACACGATTCCGTATACTCGGCCTGTTCTATCCGTAAAAACTTTCGCTTCCAGGTTGTACTACACAACTACGCCAATTCCAGATATGAATATGATAATGATTATGATGGCTTTGCTCCTTACAAACAATTACTAGCACGGCTGATCGCTGTTCTGTCGCTATGCTGGCGAAAGCACTAGTAAGTGTAATTATAGTGGATGTGGGACGGAACTTGTGCCAGCGTTCTTCTCTAGTGCGGCTTAGCCAGCACACTCCGGCCACGCGCGCTGGTCTGCAGCTATTTGTGAGAAAATAGTTAACAGACAAGCACGCTTGCGGCAGAGTGAGTATTTTCCCGCTGTTCGCAGTTTCAGTCGGGGATCGACTATTTGTATTTTTATGTTACTAATGGGTGCGTCCAAGTTAGTACTAGGCACGAGGTTGTGTTGCTCCTATTGCTGCCTTTGTCGATGGGAGTGGGCACGACGGACTTGGTTTCCTAACTTTGATTCTTCTGCTACCACCTCTGCTCAAGAATCCCAGACAAATGGGTTCAGGTTGTTCTCAGAAAAAATTATAAAGTGAGGACACGAGTGATTGATATCAAATGCGTCGTCGTTGTTCTTATGTCTTCTTGTTGTATTGGCTTCATGTATTTGAATTTCGCAACGTATCTTACTTTTGATTCACATGAATAGCGCTTTTTATGCGGTAACAAAAAAGGCATTGAGATTCAAAATTATCTGAGGAGATTCCGCTATGGGAAGTAATCCGCTTAACAACGGTGGTGGCAGTGGAACTCCAGAAAAAAAGAACGTCCCAAGTACTAACTAAAATGGGATAAAAAATATTCGGCAGCTGAAAGGCTACTGGCACGCGGCGGGCAACAGAAAAAAGTGTGGTCGTCAAAAACCCTATCAGCCAAATTTGTCGGCGACAGGGAGTTTCCAGAACGCTCAAAACAAGCGGGAATAAATGTTGCTCCACGAAGCGATGCACGGAACAGCCTAGGAAAAAAAAGCGTTGAACCTCGTCCGCTCCTTACTTTTACAGCATGAAAAAGGATGAGAAAACAAATGGTAGAAAAACAAATTCTGCAAACCGGAATGAATCAGCTTTATTCTTATCCTAACAATCGCGCTCAGCTGATAGCAGATCAAGCTGTATTAACCACTGCGGCCTTGAACAGCTGCTATAGTAAAGTTAATACGCTTGTTACGCATGCGCTCGTGCTCCACTCTAGTCCTCGCGCAAATTCGTACTACACGTATATCAGCTTGAAAAATGTCTAGGGCAGCTTTTTTACACGATAAACTTAGAGGACATGCGCATCGAGCTGGGCGAAATATATTCATAGGATATTAATCATAGCAGTTTATCAAGTTTGAGTCTTCGTTTTGTTTCCCTGTAGTTTGTTGTGCCATCGAAAATGAAGATTTTTTGGGAAGAGGCTTTGTCAAGTGAAAACGGACGCAGGCCTTGTTATGTGGATGAAAGGTCAAGTGCTAGTAGCTGTCTAAAATTTTTAATACGTGAATCCAAAGTCCGCCAGGAGGTGGAACGTGTGTATGTATGTGAAATGAAACTAATGGTAATGATTGATGCGGTGGTGATTAGAAATAAACAGGGTAGATCCTCTACTAGTTTGGGAGGTTAATAATCCAAGTCCGGGTGTTACCAACAATAGAAATTTTTCGTCGAAGTGGCTGTGAAATTTCATATCACTGAATATCAACATCAAAGGCTTCAGAGTCAATAACTATGTTCGGAAACAAGTGGGCTAAGACGCACGCATTTGTTCGGAAGAAATTACACCCGCCCCTACTGCTCTTTACTTCCGCACGCGAAAAATTCTTTATTATGCGTTGTAACACCAAGAATTATACTTAACCTATAGCTCTTGTAGTCTCGTTCTCAAAAGCAGACACAAATACCAACTTTCGAGATAGACTCGTCCTGGAAAAATTATCACACAATAGGAGTGGTGATTCTTGCACAATTGGTGGCTCTACTTGCAGAAGAAATTTACGCGCAGAGTGCTGCTGAAAGTGTTAGCTTCTAGGAGTACGCTGCAGCACAAATAGGTGAAGACCTTCGCTCCTGGTAGAGGTACTAGACTAGGGAAAGAGATCTACTTGGGTGGACATGCGAATCGATTGTAATGGGCGGAGGCTGCACTAGATGTACTTAGATCTTCGTGGTCCGCGCTTGGGCGTTGATTAGGAGGACTACGGGCGTCGGAAAAAAAATCTCGAACATCGTCGGTCTTGCCCTTGATGTAAACACTACTACTCACACGCCGTCGCGGCAGTACTTCTGAAATAGATCCTTTGCCAAGTGACAGTAGGAATACTTATCGTGATGTTGCGTGGTTCTTGTTTTGCGAAACAGAAACAAAATCATCGTCCGTCCCAGGTACTCGCACTGCCAAAGTTGTGAGATCTTTCTCAGAATACACTGGGTCTGCTAGTACGCAGCTCCTATCTGTTATTTTTACGTGATCATCCTCGTCCTGATTCAGGGCCAGAAATTATGCACGTCTACGGACATCGAAATCTTCGCTGGCTGCTCAAAGGTAAGTAGAGGTACTTCTCGTACCTACTCGATCTCTGAAAGTAATCCTCATAATGGAGGTCAAGTGAAGATAATCTTCCGTCCATCTCTGCTGTCTACTTTCCCAGGTGACGACAAGAAGTCTCCAAAATGTAGTAAGTATGTAAGTACTTAACCATCTTCTTCGCGACCGTACTGTATTCCTGAAAGAACGAAACCGGAGGCACGAAAATTATTCGAATCAAAACCGTATAAAGAATTTTTATCTTCAGCTCCAACTGCAGTTAGTATGCAACATCTATACTGCAAATAAAGCCTACCATTTGTTTCATCTTCAAACCCCAGGCGAGACCAGGGGCGAGCGACTTACCACTTCCGAAGTCGGCGTTCCCAGGGCGATCTGTTGTTTCAAAGCTTCTGTTTGCTTCTCCAGCTGCTGCTCGAGTTCTACAAGTTCTTGCGCGAGCTTTTCCTTCCGCCGCTGCTTTATCCGGGCGAAAATATTGCCCCCGCTGGTCTTCGGGGACGGCAGGCTGCTCAACTTATTCGCCAGGGCGCGGGGAGAAATCGGCATCTTGCTCCACAGCGACTGCGCAAACCGGACCGACGGCGACCGGTCTTGTGGCTGCACAGGAGCCGGGAACTGCGGCCGTTCGGTCACCGACGCCACGCCGTGCTGCAGCGAACCCATCTGCTCCAGCGCTTTCCGGCTCGCGGGGTCCTGGAGTAGCACCTGAAGTTCGAGCGGGGTGCCCACGACCTGTTGCGCCTTCATGCGGCGCACGAGTCGCTCTAGACGGGCTTTACGCCGAAGCTTTCGCTTACGATATTCGCGGAGAACGTTGATCAGACGATCGCCCATAAACCTTTGGATACATTTTTTTATAATCAAAATCATTTCAAGGCCTACAACCATAGTACGACGCAGCAGGAGTCATGCTCGCTATAATTTTTCCACCGCACGTTGTCGAGTGTCTGCCAGCAGCAGCTAAACACTAAAAAGAACCTGTACACGACAATTACGATTATCGTACTCACTTAGACTTACTTACTTACCATATGATTGCCAGCAAAAAGCACGCGGCCGCGAGCCCGCTTCCGACCACCAGATGCCCCCGGATTCGGATCGGCACGGTCTCCTGCGACGCGAGGATCATCCCTAGATAGCCGGCGAACACGAAGACTTCCAGGATCAAAACGATAAGCGGGACGGTGACCAAGATGATGTTTCCCTTCACCTCGTCGAGGAACGGTTGAATCTCCAACGTTTCCAGCCGCTGCGTCGCCCGCTCCAAGCGCCGCGCGGCCTCCCGGACGAACTCGGACAGCTGTCCGATCACTTGGGCGGACTGCGCATCCACGATGGCGTTCAACTTCAGCAACCCGGCCAGGAAGAAACTGGTCTTGTCCTCTAAACCGCTGGCAGTGGCCGTGGCAGCCCGCGCGTAGCTCTGGATGTAGGTGGCGTGGATGTGAATATTTCGGATGGCCTCCGACGCCTCGTTGATGGTCCCAACCACAGCCTCCAGCTGTTCGCGGTCCATGGTGTGCCGAAAGGCGGGCTCGCCCGCCCCCACACCGGGGGTCGTGGGTCCCATCGCCTCGGCGCTGGACGGCCGGGGGGGGAGTTTGCGGAGGTGGACCCCCAGCCATGTTCAACAGAGACCAAGATGATAACTTACTTTAATATCATCTGACTCCACGTGCTGAGATCCTAATTCTGTAAAGAAAAATCACTACGCTCTCACGATCACTTTGAGCGGTATTGTAGTTCACTCGTCTAGTTGTAGCTCACCGATACCAGGAAAAACTACAAGGCTGTGTTCAAGTGTAACGAGAACAATCGGCACCATCTGCGCGGCAGACACCCACACTGATCTTTATTTTTGGTGTTCCTTTCGTTTCCGTCACTGTATCTGCATGAGCAGCCTTGCCTTTTCCTTGCTCCTCTGAGAGCTACAGTGTGCAAATCTTCCGCCTTGTGACGTTTCTACGAATTTCGGTTTCAGTTGCAAAAATTCTGCGTTCGTGCAGCTGATGGCTGGTCACACACGATAACAAAAGAATCTTTGGTACATTGAGAAAGGACAAGAACATTAATTTTGGAAAGCATACGTCAAAAGCTAAAGCGGTGATAGTAGCTAGCTAAATCTAAGATTCATTTACATTAGTGAAGAAGAAGATAACTACAGCTGTTCTATTTTTGCATCAACTGTGGTACTGTCAAAAGCTTCAGATATTTCATTTTTCAAGAATCGACTGTACAAGCCCTGGCTCTGTCTCCAGGAAATTCAATGCAGGTCCGATGTGAAACTCGACGACAAATTGATTCAAATTGTTTATTAATTTCCGTATTGTACATTGAGAAAAACTTTTTTTTTCTGACCTTCCTCCATTCCCCCCGAATAACGAAAGCAAATCACATGATGTGCAACGCCTCGAAGGCCTGTAGAGTGAGAGTTTGAATGTCAAAGTCGAAAATTTCTTGGATGC
>JACKZZ010005797.1_pt1 | contig 10320 bp, 13 predicted proteins | sample 8027871 | NCBI WGS metagenome assembly JACKZZ01 (sample SAMN15724774, study PRJNA655200) | protist metagenome | isolation source: fluorescence activated cell sorting (FACS) single amplified genomes of... | place: USA: West Boothbay Harbor, Gulf of Maine | collected 2000-07-19
AGAAGATTGCTAGGTTTGTCATGCATATTTTGAATGACCGATGGCATGATGTCTGTGATGCATGCTCGAGCATGACAGATTCTTAGAGGGCTTTGTCATGCCTCTACCGGATGAGAAATGCCCTCTCCGCGTAGCACAAACTGGAGTCCTCTTGCTGGTCATGCAATACAAAACTTTTTAGAATCTAGAGACAGCATCACAAGTTTAGAATCTTCCAGAGGCAGAAATATTTGCAGTTGATAAGCTCTACCTGTCGCAATTCGGGAACCAATCGCAGTTCCGGAACGAAACCATAAACCTCCAACCCTTATCAAATGGAAAAATGCCTGGGTCTGGAAGATGAGAAGTTTGTCATGCACATTTTCCATGATCCATGATGTCTCTGATGTATGCCATAGCATCACAGATTTTTTGCGCGCCTATCGATGCGCATCCTGCATGACAAATGCACTCTCCGCGTAGCCAAATTTGACTCCTCTTGCTGCAGCTCATGCAATACACATTTTTTTAGCATCCAAATGCAGCATCACAAGTTTGGCTCCTCCAGACCCAGACATATTTGCAATGCATAACCCTTCGAAATGAACAGCACCTTCCAGCTGCCGACCAAAGCTCGGTTGGAGTTCGACTTTTTCTCCAGCCGGCGGCCGCCGAAAAACGCGACGACGATGTCCGATGAGCAAGTTTTGATGCTGATCGAGACGCTTTTGAAGTCAAACACAGGGATCCGGGATTACAAATCCGCCCTGCACATTCTGTCCGATCAGATTTTCCTTATCCATTGCAAATATGTCTGGGTCTGGAAGGATGCAACTTGTGATGCTGCCTTTGTATTCCAAAAGAATCTGTAGTGCGTGAGCAGCAGTAGGGGCCTGCTGGTTTTTGCTGCGCGAAGAGGGCACTTCTCATGCGGAATAGGCATCAAAGCGCCCTCAGAAAACTTGTGATGCTAGGGCATGCATCACAGACACCATCGGGCATGGTAATTCTGCAACACAAGGCTGCATCCTTCCAGACCCAGACATAATTGCACTGGATATTCCTGACGTGCAAGCAATTGAGGAGGTTGCTCCAGCTGTTCATCAACAACAAACTGGGGCAGAAAATGGCACTAGACATCGTCGTGAACTATTGCACGAGGTGCACGGATTGGTATTTGAATGAAAAAGTCGTCCGATCCGCGATTCCGATCAAAGAGTGGACCAAGGGGCTGCGGAAGCGGGTCGGAAGTATTTTCCTCTTCCCCTACGTGCAGCCGGAGAATTATCGGTTTCACATGGACTTGCGCTACCACGAGGACCGGATTGTCTTGCACAGTCTGCTATGCATTGCAAAAGTATCGTACTCGTATAAGTGCATTACCAATTTCCTCAGCGTGAGAAATGAAATCTGTAATGCTGGTTTACCTTAAGGAAAAGATTTGTAATGCATGACTGCAATACGAGTGCTATGCTTTTGCATTGCATATCTCCTGCAGTACGAGAAAATGGAGGAAGGCGAGAATTTGCCGACGGATATGGCGCTCTCAACTGTTACATTCTCAACTGTTGCTTGAATCTGTGATGCAAGCATGGAAAAAGTGAAAGGGGGAACCTTGCGCGTTTCGCATGACAGATTTGGCATAGATTTACAGCCTGTTTGGCTCGTCTAGAATTTGTCATGCGGAGCAGCTTGATCACGTCGATTCTGCTTGTAATTTTGCATGACAAATCATGTAACAGCTGAGAATGTAACACTTAAGAACGCCATAACGGATCAAATTTTCTTTGACAACCCGGACAACTTGGTTTGGAACGGGTATAAAGAAGAGATTTGATTTTTTTCATGCGATGAAAAATCTCTTGGCACAGAAATTGATATGAAATCGAAAGGAGTACAATTAGAAGGAGAAGACGCACTGTGTAATTAGGTTACACTTACACACAAAAGTAAAAACAAACCTGCTCCAAAAACCACTACCGAAACCAGCTACCTCCCCAAGACCTGGGAGCTCGACCCGCCGAAGCGCGGCAACCTTGAGGTGCAGTATATTTGCGCGCCTGAGTTCGCAGAGACCGACTTCCGGCTCACCATGGCCTCGGTCTACGGGAATTGGAACGTCGACTTGAAAAATCTCGAGCAGGAAAGCCGCGACATCGAGTGGTGGATGAGTCTGGAGGAAACCCCCCCGCACATGCGCGAGTTGGCGATCTACTTGCTTTATGCATTGCAGAAGTGCCGGACCTACTTGTATAAATTGCATTACAAATTGACTTAGCATTACAAATTGAATTTGTGATGCGGATTCGCCTTCAGAAAGAGATTTGCAATGCATAAACGCAATTAGTACGATGACGATACTTTTGCAGTGTATATGCTTCATTCCTTCGATTCCTTGCCAGATAGCTTCCGGTTTCTCGACAAGCTTCGTGTTGGGACGTTGACCATGAAAACGGTGGAAGAAGGGTTAGCCCGGCTCGGAATCAACTTGAACAGTACTTCCGGGGGTGGCAACAGTAGCGGCAATGACGACTCGGGCACCGACAGGGAAATAAACAAAGACACCGGTGCCTCTGGAGGTTCAAATCTTCCCGGAGGTGGTGAACAAGCTGCTTCTTCCGAGAACAAAATTTTGTCCTGCTTCCGGTTCCTCGACCGGACCCGGGAGGGGTCCATCAGCTGGATCGAATACAAGGTTCTGAACGACATCTGGTATCCTGAGTAAAAACGTCCCCACACCAGAGTCAGGATGGGGATTTTGCAACACAAACCGAGGAGTTTTGGGAGTCACGCATGACAAATTGCACTCCGCAGTGTAGTGCTGGTTGGCAAGTGCAGCCGCGTCACAGATTCATCTGCTAATCCTGTTCACAGCATCACAAATTCCAAAACACGATTGGAAATGGCTCTCATGGGGATGCGCATTACAAGTCTTCCTGTCGGCGCTGTCTTTGCAAATCTGCATTACAACAACTCTGGTGTGGGTACGTTTTTACTCAGAATATCTGGTCGGAAATGTTCCTTGGTTTGGAGGAATTCGTTTTTTTCCTGAAACTGAAAGTCACCGCGGAGAATATGCATTGCAAAAGGAAAATAAGCATCGTACTTGTATAAATCGCATCACAAATTTTCCCAACAACAAATAAAATGCAGTTTGTCATGCTGGACAATGTAGAAAATTAGCTTTGTAATGCATTCCTGCCATTACTAGTACGAGTACCTTTTGCACAGAATAAAGAAGCTCGCGAAGCAAAAACTTTTACTAAAAGCGCAACGCCCCCCGCCGATGAGCGCGGCGCGGAGGCGGGAGATGATGCGGGCAGGGCGGCACACGACGAACTTTTCAACCGATATTGGGGCTGGAATGATGGGTAGTGCAACAGCTAGCGGGGCGAAGAGGGGAAGCGTTATTGGCGGAGGCAGGGCTTCTATAATTACCTCCAGTTCATCCTCTTCTTCCAACAGTAAACGCCAATCCTTCACGACCACCACCAGCTCGGGGGTGCAAATTACGTCCAGCGCGGCCCCAGGCGGCGGAAAGAGGATTACCATCACGGACGGACGGGCGAGGGATAGTTTTCTCGCAGACCTCGACGAGTTGCCGGAGATTTGCGAGGAAGAGTTTGACAGAGCAGCGGGCACGGACGAGGAACAAGAAGCAGGTGGGGGCTACAGTAGTACAGGTCTCAATGCAGCTGCTATTGGAGGCCGCAATAAGCAGTGCAAAGACGACCAGCGCAGTTCCTCCCCCACTTCCCAAAAGAACAAGAGTGGCAACAAATCCTCTTCCAGCGGAACAACAACGTCGACCACTGGCAACAGCAAGAAAGTGCAAATCACACCCACCACAGCGGGCGGGAGGAGACTGAGCACCTCTGGCGGGGCAGCAGCATCATCCGCGCCGGGCAAGTCTACTGGTGCTAATATCCTGAGTAAAAACGTCCCCACACCAGAGTCAAGCTGGGAAATCTGCTAGACAAATCTGTCAGCTTTTGCTGCTGCGCATGACAAGTTTGGCCTCGCAGTGTAATCCTGTTTCGCTTGTTCAGCAGCATCGCAGATCTAGCATATCATGCTGATTCTATCATCACAAATCCCACAACACGACTAGAGACTGCTTCTCATGGGTCTCGGCATGAGAAACATTTTCAGCATGCAGATTTGCATTACAACTCTGGTGTGGGGACGTTTTTACTCACGATAGCTAATGGAAAGAAAAACGTTCAAATCAGCACCAATACAAGTAGCAAAGAGAAATTCGGCGAAGAGGATCTTCATGCTTCTTCCATGCAGATATGCATCGCAAAAGTATCGTACTAGTATAAATCGCAATACAAATTTTTCCAGAAGGAAAAACTGAATTTGTAATGCTAATTTCGCTATAGAAATAAGATTTGTCATGCATGATTGCAATTAGTACGAGTGCGATACTTTTGCACAGGATAGCAGATGGCGTTTGGCAAAACGGTCTCCGAGCACTACAAAACCGCACGCAGCCGGGATTTGCCCGCCGCCCACGATTTTATTCCAACAGGACCCGGCGGCTCGAGCGGTGTTGGCAGTGGGTCGTCCTCGTTGAGGGCAGCGACGAGCAAAGGAAAGTACGGAACAAATACATCACAAACCACCAAACCCTTCACGCTCTGCAGCCTGGAAGAGGTTTGGCAGGCCCTTGATCGCTATCAAATGCAAATATGTCTGGGTCTGGAAGATCCCGAGATTTGTCATGCAGTTTATCCAAGCTCCACCAAGCCTGGACTGCAGGTTCTAGCATCACAGGATCTGCAGCCCCTTGGTGATGCCTGTTCTGCTAAAGAAATGCCCTCTCAGCATGGCCAGATATGGGCACCTTTCGCAAGTTACGCAACACAGATTCTTGTACGATCCGCAACATGCATCACAAGTTCGCATTCTTCCAGACCCAGACATATTTGCAATGCATAATCGCGATGGCGGCGGCAGCATCTCGGAAAAGGAGTACATCCAAGCGGTCAAGCGGTACCAGTACCAGCGGGTGAACCGCTGCATTTTGTACCACTTAATCAACGCCGACGGGATTGGGGAGATATGCATTGCAAATCTGTCTGGGTCCGGAAGGATGCAGGGTTCGATGTCATGCTTGTCTGGCATGATTGAAGAGCTTCTTATCTTATGCGTTTCCAAGAAGGCACCATTTGTTTTGCTTGTCATGCAAAAACGAAGTTTGTCATGCGGAATAAACCGCAACACTTAGGCACGAAAATACTTCTCATGCCTGGCTGTGCATTGCGGAGCATTCACTATTTCCAACTAAGCATTACAAGTTTCAAGACCCAGACATATTTGCATTTGATACGAGATCTCCCGGGACGAGTTTCTCGTCGGAATGGCGGAATTGGCAGCCAAGAGTCTGTATCCTGTGCAAAAGTATTGTACTCGTAGTAATTTTGCAAACATGCATTACAAATCTTGTTCTTATGCTAAATCCGCATGACAAATTTTATTTCTCATGCTGAGCAAATTTGTAATGCATTTATACGAGTGCGATACTTTTGCAGTGCATAGTCTGGGCCACTTGGACCACGAGAAGCAAGCCCGAAAGGATCCGGTCGTGCCGAAAGCCAAGCTCAATAGCACGATGAACAAGGCGCCGCTACTCAACGCCGCGGTTTCATCCGCTTCGCCGCTTCTTGCTGTTACCCACACAGCAAGCCTGAAAAGCGACCAGGACCGAAATCCCGCTTCACTCTACGCGGTGCTTCCCTACCGGCCGGACAGTAAAACGCGGGTGGGACCGAGTGCGAAGAACGTTTCTTCTGGAAGCAACGATCTCTTCCGTTTGCCGAGTATCGAGGACGACACTGGGAGAGAAGAAAAAGGTCGCGGTTTCGTTGGAAAGGTAGGTCCTGAGCAAAAACGTCCCCATCCCAGAGTTGTCAAGATAGGAGATCTGCTAGACAAGTCAACAACTTTTGGCTGGTGTGCATGACAAGTTTTTTGGGATCGTATTGTAGTCCTGCTTAGAAGGTAGTGTAGAAGCATCAAAGATTCAGCACCTTGTCGCGATGATTCAAGCATGACCAATTATTCCGAAACACAATTAGAAAATGCCTCTCATGTTGGGGCTGCGCAACATCCATGAGAAACATTGTCGGCCTATCGATAATTTGCGTGACACCTATGGGGCGAGGACGCTTTTAGTCTGGATAAACGAGCAAGACCACCCCAACAGCCGCGTTATTCGGCCGCGGGCAGGTGTTTCACGGGGAACAAGCGGCAGGAGGAGGAGAACAGCAGCAAGGTAGCAGGAGTACTGCTCAGGATAATGATTATCGTGGTCCAGATTCGGAAGAAGACACAGACGGCACGAAAGTCATCGCGAGAACGAGTTCCAAAGGACGGAGACGCCGGAGCACCGTGGATCAAGACCACGATAATGCCAGCGGGCGCGCGTCACCCGGCGCACCGGCCTCGCGAGCGGGTACGCCAATGGGTATGGGATGGGAAATTTTTGAAGTCTACTTTAAGATAATTTTTTTTCAAGCTGTGATCTGCTGTCGCCGCATCAAGATGCATGAAGCTAGGATTTTTCCATGCACCGAATAAATACAAGCACATGATAAACGAAACAGCTCGCTTGTTGATGCTTGATCTGTAAATTGAAAAATTTTTGGTCATCGAGCCCAAAATTTTCCACTCCCATACCCCCCGAGCAGAGCAGAAGTACCAAACTGTTCAGCTTCATGAACGCCAGCCCCTTCGTGAACCAGCGCCGACAGCGCGGGTGGGTAAACAGCATGCTGATGGAGGATTTCGACACCAGTTCGAATTCTGACAGCAGTGAGGACAATTCGGGTGAGTTTGAAGATTTTCTGAAAACCAACGAAATCGAGAGGGAAGTTGCTGGGCGCGGGGGAGCCGATAGTGACGACTACTACCCGTTTGTCGAAGCGTTCACTTCTCCGGAAGAAGCCATTTTGTCAGAGATGAAACGGAGAACCACGACGGCCGCCAGTGGGATGTTTTTGGACAATGGCAGTGGTGGAGGAGTAGGGGGAAGGAGAACGACGGTGAGGGATTACGAACAGCAGGAGTTGTACGACGGAGAATTTTGATTGAAGATGGCGCCGATTAAGTACTACAGGGTGTGGTCGATTTACAAACAACTGTGCGATTGTGTAGTACTGTAGTGCAGTCAACAGACAGAGACAACGCGTGAATCCAATCCACCACGAAAATGTGTATTACCAAAGAGAGTTAACAATTGATGATGATTAGACGAAGACGTCCAAGCAATTATTTCTTCACTTCGAGCAAAATCTAGACGCCGGTATTAGCTTGTTTTCTACTGATGTTTGTATGATGACGATCATTGAGATTGAGTTTGAGAGACGAGGAATTATTAGCTGCATAAAACTGGAAAAGTTTTACATTCTGGAAATGGAAAAGATGATTTTATACGAATTTACAGAAACGATGTCAATCGCGGTCGAACGCGGGCGAATTTTAAGTGAAAATTGTGACACTCATACTTCTTTCGAGCTCTAATTCTAAACAGCATATGCACCATTACCAGAAAAGTTTCTTTCAATGAACCACGTCAAGATTTCTTCACGCTCAGTAGCTAGTAGTACGAATTTGTCGATGAGCATGTCTTAGCTATGCATGTAAAATGAACGACTGCAAACACTTACGCTTTTACCGTACGAAAATTTTGGAATGAAGCTTCAACAAAAGCGACCTTACCGCCTCTATTCAGCGACCACAGAACGTAAAGAGTGGCGCACCTGCTCGTCCCATGCGAAGTTTTATTGCGCTCCTCGTTCTACAGCGGTACTTTTTTCATCCGCGCAGCAGCTACAGCCTGCAGCTGAGAAGCTTCTTTGATATTTCGTCGTCGTCTAGAACATATTTCGGATTTCGTTCTGCTCAAAGAGCCTTTGTCGGTCCTGTCGTTCACTTATCTTGGCTCATCATTCAGTTCGAAGATGTCGCTCCGTCCATCCCTCTGCGCAGCAGATGAAAACTAACTACCTGCTCGGTCGTGTATAATTGCATAGCTCATGCAAGAAGGAACAGTACCAGCACCTTCGGTCGTCTCTCTCGTGCTCATTTCGCCACTCCAGCGTGCTGGCCAACAGCACGAAAGGCCAAGGCGCAGCTTCGGTTAGTTTCATCAACCTGTGCTGCCCTGCGAATATACGGCATAGTCGGTATTTTTAGGACGGCCGTCTTCATGTGTTTCTGTTGCGTTGAAGCCACACAATAGGAATAGAAGAAGATAAAACTTTTTTGTCCATTCATTTCCAGACCCACACTTTCACTATACAATCACTAGTTTTCCCCCCGTCCTAAACGTATTTATATTTTCTCGCTCGCTACAGTACTACTTGATCTTCGGCCCCGTTCCTCTTCCTGTTTTTGAATTTTACAGCTTTCCGCAACATTTACATCCACCGATCTAAATCGAATCTACGCCACGACTCGCATATTTCCAATACTTCCCGCTCCTCATCATGGGAAAGATCGACGCCCAGCCGGGCGACGGTGCCCCGGAAGTTTTCCGCGTGAAGAAGCCGGAGAGGCAGATTGCGTTGAAGGTGGTGAAAACCACGCAGAATAACTTCATGGACGCCATTAAAAAGTCCAACGCGAGCGGAAAAGTCCCCTTTGTGGTGGACCTCGGTGGCGCTATGCGGGTCAACTTCACCTACCACGGCTACGACACGGTCTGCGACGTGGGCGCGATGGTGGCCGCCAACACGGGCGAGCGGGTCCCCGGGAAGGACATTGGGGAGCAGATGCGCAGGAAATACATCGAGGGCGTGCAGAAGATCGGCTACACGGTGTACCTATGAATTGCAAATATGTCTGGGTCTGGAACTTTGCTCGACTTGTCATGCAGGTTTTCCATGACCCATATGATCTGTAATGGAAGATCTAGCATGACAGATTCCGTGAGATCACTATCATGCCTATCCTGCATGAGAAACTGCCTCTCAACTTGATCAAAAGTGGACAGCATTTGGCAATCATGCAACACAGATTTTTGCATGATTCAGAATCAGATTTCGCATGACAAGTTCCAACCTTCCAGACCCAAACACTTTTGCATTTGATAGCACTTACTGGGGCAGAACTTCCCGCCCCAGCACATGTGGGAAAGTTTCTGCATGGTGAACGGCGGGAACTTTGACCAGCAACGAATTTTTGACAGGGTACTTTACTGATTCTTTCGTTTGATGTTTCTATTTTTCGGGAAGTAGATCTATCTTGCTTCTCTCGGTTTCTTCGTCTTTGATCTCTCATCTTCGCAGCTACGGGTAAGTAAAAGATCTTCTAATGCCACTCCTGCCTAAATCACGAACACGATCACGAAGCGTCATATGAATGTTTGCAAGCTAAAATCGCCTTGGTCAATTTAAAAACAAATCAAAACTACACAGAACCTCAACCGCACCCCCGCCTGCGTCGCTGCCAACACCAAGCCAACCGACACTGCCACCGATGGCAAAGGCAACCCAACACCCGACGCGAAGATCGTACCAAACCCGCAGAGCGGGCAGGTTGTGCTGGTAACCGCGAAGCTCAGAGCGGATATCCCGCGGTTGTTTCAGTGCGCGCACGACGCTTTTGGCGACATGTTGGACAGCGGGAAAATGGAATTGATGGTGGTCACCACGTCGGCGTTTTCGTTTGATTAGACGTGCAATTGTCTACTCAGTACTATCCGCGTAGTTTTCCGGCCCCAAATGTTCCACAAAGCAAGAACCATGTATGAGCGCAATCGAAATCGTTATCGTATGTAGCCGTAAGTAAGCGCTTCCAATAGACTAATCGAAAATACACTTCGTAGAACAGAGAACACATGAATTCAGGAATTTTGTTTTCAAAGTAAGTAGTACCATAACAAACATCTTCTTGTGTAGTACCCCTAACACGCACATTTGTGTCACTTTTTTCTTGCTGTCTGCGATGCTTGCAAACAGTAAATGTGTATCATCATAAGCAGCGCGCATGCTGAGTTGAAGTCGCGAACAATCTTCAGCTTCGATTTGACACTGGTATGAGGCATGTGTCCCGTCTACTGTTGTGAAATGTTTTTTGTTCTGGAAGATGAAACGTAGAATATTAGTGTGGACTTCATCGTCATGTTCGTCGGGCTCGCGATGGGTGATCGTGTCGTGGTGCTCCTCAGACGGGGTAGTCGTTGTCGTGGGCATCGAAGTTGAGTGAAAGAAAAGCAGCATTGACTTCCAGCAAAACTACAACTCTTTGCTTCACATCTTCGTGCAAATCGTTTTAAGTATCGCTATCGTGAGGGAAATGGAGGAACCGAAGACGAAGAAGCCGCTGTTGTAC
>JACKZZ010024043.1_pt1 | contig 10318 bp, 8 predicted proteins | sample 8027871 | NCBI WGS metagenome assembly JACKZZ01 (sample SAMN15724774, study PRJNA655200) | protist metagenome | isolation source: fluorescence activated cell sorting (FACS) single amplified genomes of... | place: USA: West Boothbay Harbor, Gulf of Maine | collected 2000-07-19
AGATCGTCAGTCTGCCACTGCAGCAAGCGGGAAAAATCTCATCGTGGATGGGTGATCTTCAAGATTTCGCTTCTGAGACCAGGTTATCTTTTATTTCGACAGTGGATCAACATCAATCTCCTCCTTTTCGTTCGAGAATTCGTCCGCTCAAGAATCGGAATAATTTTGAGCAAGATATTTGCAAAACCACAATTTCAAAATAATGATCCGATCCCTGCTGATGTTCGTAATTTTCTATCATGTTTTCCAACACAGTACCACAGGTAGCAAGTAGGACCAGAAGCCTTTTGAAACGGGTAGATTTTTCTGCTAGAAAGGGTTTGAATTTGAAAGAACATCCTTGAACGCGGAGCGGAGCATCTTCAATGCTGGTGATAGTCTTGATACATGATCTCCTGTCGAATCACAGAAGCGCACCAGAAGGACCTATGATCCAACTGTAGCACACTACACTTCAATGCGAGATGCAAGTCGAAGTTGGCGTTTTTTTATTAACATCTTCCTCGAGAATTTGATCTATTAATTTGAATTTCATCTTGGGGAATTTACTTTCAGCGCAGTGTTTCTTGTCACCATATTATCCCAAGAAAAAACAGCTTTACTCGGATGATTTTCCAAGATTGTTGACTTTGCATCACAAGCTTGTACAACGCGCATGACACAGTAAACTTGCCTTGCGCACTTCCCGAGGGATGAAAACTATTACACGCTCAAAAAATCCAACCCTGGCTTGCAAGTGTAGTTGTAGTAGCACGACAGACAGACTATGGTGTTTCGTTCTCTGCATCACAAGTTTTTCATACACAGCGAGACAGCATTTTTTTCTTGCGATACATGTTCTCGATCACACCTCTGACGGTCGTCGGCTTCGACATCTGTACCACCTGCCCGGACTTTGTCCGCCAGAAACCCGGCCCGTCGCCTGTATCAAAAGGAAAAATCCCCCCTCCCCATATCAGAGAGGAAATTTATGCTGCTGGATTTGCGTACACAGATCTGACTTGTCTTGCAATACAGGAATGCACGCAGATCGTGAGCCTAGGCGGGGGCCTTTTGGTGTAGGGACCTAGAATGGTAGACGGCTACCCTGTAGGCCTCACAGCATTACAAATCACCTGCATAACGTGGCGGACAACCTGAGTGTGCCTTCTTGCAAGACAGACCCGATTTGTTGTCACAAATCTGCATCACAAATTTTCACAAGGATGCGCTTTCAATATGGGGAGGAAGCATTTTTCCTTGCAATAGCCCGGATCCTGAAACGCAAACGCATTCTCGCTGACGGTGAAATCTGGCAACCCCATGAAATTTATCCTGGGCAAAAGCGTCCCCACCCCATAGTTGTCATAGTTGTCATACATATTTGCATTTACAGAAACATCTCTAATGCGCCTCCGCATGAGAGGAATTTGCAGTCGTGTTCTGAGAAGATATGTAATGCTGTAAACGGCATAAGACGGGATCTTTCTGATGCGGCTGTCCTTGCTAGCCAGCACTACACTGCGGATGCAAACTTGTCATGCACCACTCCCAAAACTAGGGCACTTGTGTTGCAGATTTACCAACTTGACTACGGGGTGGGGACGTTTTTGCTCAGGATAAAATTCCCAATCCCGACCCTTGGCGTCCTAGTAACCGACCACGCTATGCTGTCTAAAAACGTCCCCACCGCCCAAGAGTTGTTGTGATACAAATTTGCATGCCCAAACTGTGTGTCATGCGCAGGTCCATGAGGAACATTTTCTCATGCGGTCTGAGATGATTTTGTCATGCTCTAATCAGCATACGGAGCTAGATGTCGTGTGATGTGGCTTCACTCGCCAAGAAATACCCCGACGCTAGAGGCCCAATGTTGTCATGCGCAACAGAAACAGTTTGTTGATTCATGTAGCAGAAATCGCCATCTTGAATCTAGGGGGGGAACGTAGTTTTTCCACAGGATATGCTCCAACAGTTCCCTGGCCGATTCCGGCAACGCCTTCGCCGCGCCGAGCTATCGCATTGAAAAGCACCCCTAGAAGTAAGTCAGTATGTACCCCAGCACAACAACTACTACAACTCGAAAGCACTTGAATTGTTTGCAAGGCCTTCCCATGGAAACATTCGTCACCTTGTGTAATGAAAGTTTGCTTGCAACTCCTGAACACGACAGGCTCGTCTATGCAGGACGAGTGGAGAGAACTTCATCCGAAACCAAAATCATCTTCAAAACACCCCATAACTTTTTGGATCTCTGCATCAGAACCGTTTTTGCTCACAAAATGTCTGGCGGCGGTGCCCTTTTCAGTTTGATACAAGCTCCACATACTTCCGCTGTCTACCCACAGACACCCGTCCGTAGTCGGTGGCGGTCGCGGCGGCGGAGGTTGTGAAGTTGCCCGACGAGGATGCGTATCAAATGTAACAATGTGGTCTGGAAGGATGTAAACCTGTGATGCGCATTTCGGAACACGCAAAAATCTCTCATGCATAGGTAGCAAAAGCTGCTCACTTTCTGTCACCAAAATGGGGGATTTGTCATGCGGGTTCGGCATTGCGGAAGCTTCTCGAAACCTGTGATGCTCGAGCTTCCATGCCAGACCTTCTGTGTCATGCAGAAACTGCATGACTGTTCCAGACCCAGACATTTTTGCATTTGATAATGCGTCAACCGAAGAGGCCGCCGAAGTCATTGGCGGTTTCCGTTTAATATTTCCAGTAGAACTCGTTGACGCTCTGACAGGAGGTGTATAGAGATATCTGGTACTAGACGCTGGTTGCACGACTACGCGGGATAAAGAGTTGAAATTCTCGCTGGTTCTTATATTGTTCATGTTCATCCACATCTTCCGCCCAGAGGATTTATTATAGTGCCCCAGACTTGTAGTTCCAGCTGGCGCGGTAGCGGGAACGACGACTCCACGGGAAAATTTTTCCTGTGAGTGTGATTGTTGTGCCGAAGAAGCAGCAACGACAGCTGTACTGGACGCGGGTTTCACCGCAGTAGTAGCAGATGTCGTGGAAGCAAAGGGAGCAGCTGGTGCCATCGATAGTTGTTGCTGTGCACTTGCTACTACCGGCGTCGTTTGTGGCGTAGTCTTCTTCATCTCGCGTGGTATAATCTCCCGCGCAGTGGTCTGCTGGTTCAACTGCGCGGGCCAAGAAGTCTTCCCTTGATGTTGCGTGTGAAGATTTGATGTCCTGTGTTGTAGTACCAGGTCTGGTTCCTGCTGCACCGGCTGCGACGCACTCGGCCGTTCCCGCGACAACCACGGAGTGGACAACATCGGCTGGGTCGTGTGCAACACAGCCCCAGCGCTCTGCGGCGGCAAACTGCTTCGGGGCTGCAACAGGGTAGAAGTTTCTTGCCGCGGCGGAGCTTGCAGTGCTGTACGGGGATTATTGCCGAAGGGCGCCATGAGGCGCCGAACATGATGATCACCTTGCGCAAGAAGTTGTAGAGCCGGCTGATGTACAACCGATTGGCCGGCCCCTGTTCGTGGTGTGCTGCTAGTAACCGGAAGATGACCACTATACGAGTCCTTGTTGGCGTTTCCTTCCGCCGAGCTGTTTGTCGCCGTCCTCCTTCCCTCACTGACCGTACTGATTGCAGTAGAGAAGACACGTTGTCCGGCTGCAGGGGCCTCGCGGACGTGCTGCAAAATCAATGGACCGACGTGGGCTGATACACTTGCAACTTCTGATGCGCGCGGCGGCCCAACTAGTACCTTTTCCTCGCTGTATGGCGCGAAAACCGTGCTGCTTTCCGACACGCGCATGTCCATCATGGAGGAGGGGTCCCCGGGGTGCCGTGGACGAGGTATGATCGTGAGAAAAAAATGCTATACAGATCCACACTCTAACGCAAGACCAGCAAGACCGACAGCCTCTGTCATGCAGGAAATATCTTCGAGCTTCGTTTCAATTTCGCGCGTGTTTCTGTCTTCCCTTTTAGTGTCTGCCCATTACCAGTTTTCTTTGCCATGCAGAGCAACTTCGTGATGCTGAAATTATTGCAACAAATGTGTAAGAACTGTATAAAACTGTTTTCCTGCGATTACTGCTGTTTCCAGCGGCCACGACCGGCGCCGCCGCTCCTGTCTTGGGATCGACATTGAATATTTCTGATGAAGCGGCGCCATCGCCTCGGCGTCCTCTTCCTCCTGCGGCTTGTAGTTCTTGTACAGTAGATGTAATATCATTGTTCCCGGAATAAAACAATCCATCCCCTCTTGCAGGAGCTAACTGCTCTTGCATTCGGTTCAGAATGGTCTCTCCTCGACTCATCAAGTCGGTTTTGCCATCGGCATTTGATATTTTTGAAACGTCGGACAGGAGTACTTGCTGCATCTTCGTCCCAGCATGGTTAGAAGAAGTCCCACGACCAACTCCAAAATTCATTTCGCTACTTGTTCCACGGTCATCGAGAGGTACCGGCATGACAAGAGCAGCGTCTTCTACCCCTGTTCTTCTTGTCGGGGCATGTGCAATGGGCCCTTCTTGTGCAGGAGCTGCTCCAGGCCGTAACAACTGTTGCACTTCTCGGTGGTACGCGACTTCTGGCCACGACGCCGCCGGTGCTCCTGGGGTACTCCTATGCTATCCTGCGCAGAGCTGTACAGTGCAAATCTGCATGCTTGAAATGTTTCTCATGCGGAGACCTCCCACGCGAGGCGTTTTCTAAGTGGTGTTTGGAGATTTGTGATGCTCGAATCAGCGTGACAAACTGAATCCGTGACGCTGCTGAACTAGCTACTACACGTGGCGACTACAACATTGCGGCGGGCCCAAATTTGTCATGCGCAACTCCCAAAACTTGGAGATTTGTGTTGCAGATTTACCAACTTGACAATGGGGAGGTGCTGGGGACGTTTTTACACAGGATATTATCCTCTCTGGGAAGCTAACCCGTGCGGAATTCGGTGGTTCAATGATCTTGCTTTTCTCCCGCTGCAACGTAGCTACGTCGATTGGGAACTGAATATTGAGGCCACGAGGACCGCCTGCATGTTTGTAAACAAGCTGCTTCGCCTGCAAGTGTTGGTCCAAATCCGCCCCCGTCACACTCGGCGAGGTTCTGACGGGAATCTGTGCGGCGGGCAGCAAAGGCAGCACGTGCTTGAATTCTACCGCGTGCGACCATTATGAGAGTGCATCAGAACTCCCCTCCTCATTTGTAATGCAAAATACCAAATCCACCAGACCACTTGCGTTGAGGCACTGTCTGCATGACAAATTTTCGAACGTGAAACAGCACTACAATCCATATGCAGATTTGTCATGCGGAAGGCCCGTGCCTGTCGTTGCTTGTGTTGCCGCTCATGCATTAGTAATGGAGGGGAGCGGGTGGAGGACTTGTCCATTGTCATAACCACCCGTCAGGCTGCACGAGCGGGACTTGTCTTTTGCGCTTGCCCGTCCCTACAGAGCGTGGAGTTCTTCCTGGGGCAATATATCATATGTAAAAACGTCCCCACCCCATGGTCAAGTGGGGAACTTAGCAACACAAGTCCAGAAGTTTTGGGCGCCACGCATGACAAAATGCAGTCCGTAGTGTAGTGCATGTTAGCAAGGACCATCGCATCACAAATCCATCTGCTCATCCTGTTTACAGCATCACAAATTCGAAAACACGATTGGCCATGCCTTGTATGGACATGCGCATTACAAATCTTCCTGTCATCGCAAATCTGCAAGACAACTATGGGGTGGGGACGTTTCTACATAGGATACAATATCATCCTTCGTCGCGAACCCCTATCCCCCAGAAAAAGACCGACAGGTCATATTTGTAATGCAAAAATAAATAGACAAAAAAATCTGTATTGCATGCCCTAAACAGGATGTTATGGCCTCGCCCATGACAGATTTTCCTGTGTATTTATTTTGGCATTACAAATATGACCTGTCGGTCTTTTTCTGTGGGATAACCCCCTCACCGTACCAAAACCGTACTTTGCATTGGCGGAAAAGTCCAAATCATCCTTGACCTGCACGCGCTGGTTCAGAAAGAATTCCGGGCCGTCCGGCCGCCCGAGTTTGTAGGTCAGGGAGTTTCGGGTGTAGTTTTCCATCACACTTGGCCGGCGGGGAGTGTCGACGATGCCGGACTGTTTGGAGGTAGTTGCGGATGACAGTGCACAACGTCCCCCTCTTTCTCATTTCTCATGCAAAATACCAACTCCACGCTTTCCCTCCTGTCACTATTATGCATGACAAGTTCTGGTAGCCCAAGTAGCACTATACTCCAGTGCAAATTTGTCATGCAATAAAACCGGCATTCTTGATGATGCTTGTACTATTGCCGTTCATGCTATACAAATGAGGAGGAGGGGGAGTTGTGCACTGCTATATCGCTCGGGACGAGGATCGGCTCGTCGTGGTGTATCCAAGAAAAAAACGCTGTTAGCATAAATTTGCGATGCGCAGCATGCAAAATGATTGCGTCTGTCATGCTTGGAATGCATCGTAGGGTCCATTAAAGTGCGTTTTCACGTATTATCTGCGCATGACAGGTTTTCGCTGTCATGCCAGACAAATTTGTAATGCTGGTCCTCCAAAAAGGTTACACCTACAATGTTTTTTTCTTGGATATCGTGGTGGGGGGATTTAGTCCTATGGAAGTGTCAGGATCGAAATCGACGAAGCTGAAAATGAAATTTGTGACGCATAAAATACCATGCACAGACTGCCTGTCTTGCAAAGCAGCAGGGAAAAGAGAGCGACTAGAGGCCTCTTTCTGCTTAGAGACAAAGCTGCTAAAATAGCATGACAAAAGATGCCGTCTTTGCCGCCCAAACAGCATGACAGACTGGATTTAGGTGCCATTTGTCTATCGATTTTATTTATGCATTACAAATTTCAACTTTGTCGACTTCGATACTGACACTCCCATAAGCCCGGTGAGAAACGTAGATGAATTATCCGCGCTGATGATCATCTTTGCGATGCTAGCAAGTGATATTAAGTACTTCTCAGCTCTCACTCAAATCATTTTTTCTCATTATGTGTTCACTACTAGCTATGGCTTTGCCCTCCCATGACCCTCATTGTTGAGTATGAAGAAGAAGAACTTTAATCCCAACACGCTCAGTTGCATCAATCTAATCGTAATCTCTAAGAAGTTGCAAACGACGACGTACTGCGTTTTCCCTCTTGGAGCACAGAAGGCTGTAGCAAAAGAAGAAGACAGGTTATTTCTTGGAACACACAGGGCTAGTAATCGCCGAAAGAAGTAGTGTCGCATTTCTTGGAGAAGGACTTTTGCTTTCCAAAAAGCGGCCGTGGTTTTACATGATCGTCATCCTGTATAAGTTCTTGCTAATTTTAGTACTGCGCGGCGTTTGGTATAATCTAAGTCTTTATATTTGGTGCAAGACCCCGAGTGTCGGAAATCAAAATGTCCTCGTGAGCAGTAGTAGATGTTGAGAAGCTATGCTTTACGTCAACTTTGTTTGTCGTTAATGGTACCGGTTTCCGATTAAAGAAGCGCGTTCTACTCCTATCGTAAGGAAAAATCCCCCCTCCCCATATCGAAAAGGAACGCCTCAGAAAATTTGTGATGCTGATTTACCACATCAAATCGCGTCTGTCTTGCAAGAAAGCAATGGCATGGGCTCCGCCCCATTATGCAGGCGGCTTGCAATGCTGTTGGTCCTACAGCATAGACGTTCCCCATGCTAAGTGCATAGGCCAAAACCTCTGTACATTGGCATGGTATGGGTCTGAAGTCCCCTACCGCAAGACACATCTGATTTGTGTACGCAAATCCAGCATCAGAAATTTCGTTTTGATATGGGGTGGGGGCTGTTTTCACTTTGATAAAAACTCCTATCTGCCTCCTCTCTCCAAAACCAGTCCGGGAGGGAGAGAGCTGAGGTGCTCCTGTCAGCGCCGCCGGAACTACTTCTACGCCGGTGGGGAATTCTTGTGCGGGGGAAGGAGGAACCACCGCTTGTTGGCTTGCGTCGCCACAAAGTGTTGTACTACTAGCTTGCTGGTGACCAAGAGGAGCGCCGGAAGTAGTCGTGGTTCTTGCCCCGTGGTAGTTGCTCGTCGTCCGCCCCGGCGGAGATGAGGTACTAGTGCTGGTACTTCTTATTCTTTTCGTTCTCTCCCCCCCGGCAGTGCTCCTGCTGCTGCTGCTACCTTGGCGCTGCTCTATTTCACGTGGCTGCAGCTCCACGGCTGTACTACTCCTTCTACCCCGCTCAAGGTAGTTTTTATCTACTTCGTGAGGACTGTAGTTGCTGGAGGTCGTGTGCAAAAAAGAAAGGTCCGCGTGGTGGTGCAAAAAAAGCTCTTTCACCAGCTCCAGTTTCTCCTCATTGCTTGGTAGGTTCATTTCGATCAGCGTCAGCAAGTCCCTCTGGTTCATATGGAATTTGCAAAAGTGTGTAAAATAAATCGCCATCAATGCATGACAAACGTTTTTTCCAAGCTAAATCGGCATGACAAATTCCGTTTCTATTGCTGCGCGAATTTGTCGTTATTCTAATTTATTTACTACTAGTACGATCGTTGTACTTACTTTTGCAGTTCATAGCTCAGTGTGGAAGACGACCTCGTGCGGCCCAGTCCCGGCGTCGGCTCCTGCTTAACTCCTGTGATCGTCCCCGTGCCGTGGGAGTAATTTTTATGCATTGCAAAACCAAAAGCATCGCACCAGCAGAAATGGCATTACAAATTCGGTCAGCATGACAAACGGATTTTGTCATGCTGTTTTACCTTGGGATGGAGATTTGTTGTAATGCAGGGTTGCGATTACTACGAGTATCGGATACTTTCGCACAGGATATTTTTGCGCTTCACCGCCTGATTCCCCGATATGATCATACGCGTATCAACTGCAAAAGTGTTCTCTGGGTCTGAAAACTTGTGATGCTAATTTATGAATTTATTATGGGGACACTGCAATAGGCAGCCACGCATGACAAGTTTCTGGGCTCCTTTGTGTTTCGCTTTCCGCATGACAAACTACATTTTTGCATGACAGGCAAGAGGCTCTTTTCCTGCTCACACATTAGCATTACAGATCTAAGAGTCATGTGCGACAAGCATGACAAACTTGCATTCTTCCAGACCCAGACATATTTGCATTGGATAACGCGCCAACTACACCAATCTCTTCCATCTCGATCACGGTCGTGTATCACTGTGAAAAATCCCCCCTCCCCATATTGAAACGGAAACTTCTGTTGCTGGATTTGTGTAGACAAATCATCCCTGTCTTGCAATCAGGCACCACAGGCAAAGCCTCAGCCTGCGTTGGGGTGGTCTGTTGTAGGCGCTTAGCATAACAGAGGCCGGCCATGAAGTTGAAGATGAAACAGCATTACAAATCGCCTCCATAAGGCGGCGGACGCTTTGGATTTGCCTTCTTGCAAGAGAGACAGGATTTGTGGTCACAAATCAGCATCACAAATTTTCAGGAACATACCTGTTCAATATGCGGAGGGCGGATTTTTCCTCGCAGTATCGTGCCTGTCTTCCTTGCATTCCGGACGCCATGATCTGGCGTGATTGCCGTGTCGTCTTTTTGCTGTGATACAAATTTGCATGCCCAAACTGTGTGTCATGCGCAGGTCCATGAGGAACATTTTCTCATGCGGTCTGAGATGATTTTGTCATGCTCTAATCAGCATACGGAGCTAGATGTCGTGTGATGTGGCTTCACTCGCCAAGAAATACCCCGACGCTAGAGGCCCAATGTTGTCATGCGCAACAGAAACAGTTTGTTGATTCATGTAGCAGAAATCGCCATCTTGAATCTAGGGGGGGAACGTAGTTTTTCCACAGGATATGCTCCAACAGTTCCCTGGCCGATTCCGGCAACGCCTTCGCCGCGCCGAGCTATCGCATTGAAAAGCACCCCTAGAAGTAAGTCAGTATGTACCCCAGCACAACAACTACTACAACTCGAAAGCACTTGAATTGTTTGCAAGGCCTTCCCATGGAAACATTCGTCACCTTGTGTAATGAAAGTTTGCTTGCAACTCCTGAACACGACAGGCTCGTCTATGCAGGACGAGTGGAGAGAACTTCATCCGAAACCAAAATCATCTTCAAAACACCCCATAACTTTTTGGATCTCTGCATCAGAACCGTTTTTGCTCACAAAATGTCTGGCGGCGGTGCCCTTTTCAGTTTGATACAAGCTCCACATACTTCCGCTGTCTACCCACAGACACCCGTCCGTAGTCGGTGGCGGTCGCGGCGGCGGAGGTTGTGAAGTTGCCCGACGAGGATGCGTATCAAATGTAACAATGTGGTCTGGAAGGATGTAACTTGTGATGCGCATTTCAGAACACACAAAAATCTCTCATGCATAGGTAGCAAA
>JACKZZ010000930.1_pt1 | contig 10310 bp, 7 predicted proteins | sample 8027871 | NCBI WGS metagenome assembly JACKZZ01 (sample SAMN15724774, study PRJNA655200) | protist metagenome | isolation source: fluorescence activated cell sorting (FACS) single amplified genomes of... | place: USA: West Boothbay Harbor, Gulf of Maine | collected 2000-07-19
TCTTTTGTACTAGTAGCGGGTATGTAAGTAATAACATATATATCCCTTCAATTCAATTTCCCTTAATTTTATTTTCCTAGGTATTTTTTCAACAGAGCAGTCGTTGAGGGATTAAACCCTGCAATACCACTAATGCCATCAGCTCTCGCAGTCCTGAGTGAATTCCGCACGGTACCAGCAAGCGCTTTACCGAGCTCCACGCCCCATTGGTCGAATGAATTAAGGCCCCAGACAAATCCTTGAACTGCAACTCGGTGTTCATACAGGGCTAAAAGTTGACCGCAAGTAAATGCGTTCAATTCAGGGAAAAGTAGTGTCAATGATGGGCGGTTTCCAGGGAATTCTTTGTGTGGAATTAGGTTTTCAGGCACACCTTCCGCTTTAAGTTCGGCTATTGTCTTACCACAGGCCAATGCGTCAGGCTGGGCAAAGAAGTTACACATGAGTTCATCATGATTGCTAACTGGGGCACCCTCCACAGTAACAGGACTAGGAGACTTACAGAACCCTATAAACTCTGCTGGTACAACTCTTCCTTGGTGTAATAGTTGGTAGAAAGAATGCTGACCATTAGTGCCAGGTTCACCAAAAACAATCTCGCCAGCTTCAAAAGGCAAAATATTACCATTCATATCCACTCGTTTACCATTGCTTTCCATATCAACTTGTTGAATATGGGCTGCGAACCTTACTAATGCTTGTGCATAGGGTAAAATCGCTCTAGAATTATATCCCATGAAAGAAGAATTCCATAAGCCAACAAGTGCCAACATAACGGGGATATTCTCTCGTAAAGGAGCGGTAGTATAATGCTTATCCATATCATGTGCACCACTTAAAAACGACTCCATGATATTAAATCCATAGTGTAATGCAAGAGGTACGATTCCTACTGCGGAACATACCGAATAGCGGCCACCAACCCACTCCCAGAAGCCAAAGATGTTATTTGGGTCGATACCGAAAGCGGTTGCTTTTTCGATAGCCGTGGATACTGCAATCATGTGTTGTCTGGTAATACAATCTGCATCACCTCCAGGAATGCTCTTTAACAACCAATTCTTCACTGTTTGTGCATTTAACATGGTTTCTGCAGTGGTAAAGGTCTTGGATACGATGATAACTAAGGTGGTCTCTGCATCCACACCATGCAAGGCACGAGCGGCATCAACAGGATCAACATTCGCAACGAAACGGAGAGTTCTACCAGAAGCCTGTGTAGATGCTACTTCATCTGTTCTTAAGGCTTCGTATACGAATTCAGGGCCTAGATATGATCCACCTATACCGATAGCGACGATAGTAGTGAGAGGCTTCCCTGTACAACCGAGCCACTCACCATTTCGTACTTTCTCAGAGAATATTTGTACCTTCTCCAGAACAGCATGAACACTTGGAATCACATCCTCGCCATTTACCACAATTTGACTCGTTTTAGGAGCACGTAGAGCCATATGAAGTACAGAACGCCCTTCTGTTTCATTAATAGCTTTGCCTTGGCTCATATGGGAAATCTTTTGTTCAAGATTTGCTGCACGTGCCAAATTACAAAGCAAGTCTGGTGTCTCCAATACCATCTGTGTTCGTGAATAATCAAGAGTAATATCTCCATGTGACACTGACATTGTCTTACATCGATCTTCATCTTGTAATAAGTCACGAAGGTGAGTAGAATCAATCACTGATCGTTTGTGAGAATGAAGAGATTTCCAAGCCTCGCTATCACTGATAATTGTTGACATTCTATCCTACTGTTCACAAACAAAAATGAGAGTCACTACAAACCAAACCGGGATGAAAGTGACAATTTAATTATAGAATTGCTTTGGCTATTTTGCTATTTTTTTATTTTCCCTGTTTCCAAGGTATTTTTGGGGGGAAAGTCTACTGTAAAAGTACAAAAAGTTCTAAAAAAGTGTAATTAAAAGGTGAAAGTCATATGTATATTTTAATTAGTTGTAGATAAGAATATACAATGGTGTGATGAAACTAAAAGAATGGAAAGGGAAAATAGGAAAGATAAGATAAAACATTTTTGCTTCGAATCATACACAATCATTAGTATCAGCGGATTGAGTTTCTTCATCGACCTTGAAGGGTCTGCCGGAGAAAGAAGATGGTTGTAATCATTTTCAAGCAAAATAGTTTAACTTCTACAATACAGGGTGCATAACGTGAAAAAAGAGAGAGATGATAAAAATAATAAAAAAGAGAGAGAAGAGAGAGATTTTTCCGGGGTTAATAATTGGTGGACAAACACCAATCACTACTTCCCCATTATTTGCAATCCTAAACCTATATAATCACATTAATGCCATACTAAAAACTTAGCTTAGACTGCCGCTCTTGTATAAATCTTTTGCTTGTGGTGGATGGATACGGCTGCGATTTTATCCTCAGACACGAGAAATTTGCATGCAGCTCTGGCTAGAGAAGTATTGATCTTCAAGCGCTCAACAAGAGCGGAAGGGGTAATAACCTTCATCTTGGGAACCTCAGCATGTAGACGGGCCCATCCATCCTCGTCAAAAAGGACTTTAGAGTTGATCTTTTCACGGGCCTTACCCTTGTTCCACTTCTTCTTCTTGGCCTTGGCACCGGCCATGGCCGCAGCCATCTTCTGCTCCTTGGTCTTCTGCTGAACCTTAGGTCCCATAGTCTCTGTTGTTAATAAAAAAGAATGAAAAGAGAATTGAAGAAGGGAAAGGAAAACGTGAGCGAATGAGATATCACATCATATTACAGACAAACATGAAAGTTTTAACATAAAGAATGGTTTTAGTGAGATTGTAGGTATGCTACCCTATGTGGATCATCAAACCAAATGAGAAGAACTTACCTCGTGAGGGAGGTTATGAAAGGAAAAGTAAATTTTTGTCAATCCTTGAGGAGGGGAAGCGGGTCGCGCAATGCTAAATGATCTTGTTGTTTGTTGGGGAGGCCGAAAGAAAATCCTAATTTCCCACTTATTGCGGCATATCTAGGTTATGTTTCATTTTCAATAGGATTATTGGTGCTACATTGAATTGAAAAACTTCTAATGTTTGGTATAGTGTGTGAATTGTTGAAGCTTTTATGCTTGAGTTGTTGTGATGTAGGTTTCTTAGTCGCGAAATTGTCTTTTCATCCTCCCAACCCTCCATATTACGCATATCGTGAGTCTTCATTTCATGAGAATGATGATGATGGTGATGGTGATGGTATTGGTGAAAATGTGAATAAGAACAGTCCAGGTGTAAGTACTTTGCCATTGAAACCACCAAAAGATGAAGCAGATTTAAAATACGAATTGATGCTATGTGAAGAAGTAATGCCAGTTTTAGCATTTAGTGGAGGACGAATTGTTATAGATCGTGCTATTGATGCGAAAAGAAGTTGTGATATTCCTATTATTGCTTTTCTTGTTGATGGTGCAACTCAAACTATTCTATTCTCTCACGGAAATGCAACAGATGTCGGTGGAATGTACAATCGACTATGTCATATGGCACAAATATTGCGCTGTAATTGTGTTGGATATGATTATACTGGATATGGAATAAGTAACGGAGAACCATCTGAGAAACAAGTTTATAAGGATATTATAGTTGCTGTAGAATGGCTAATTAAAAAAGAGATTGTAAAGGATACTGAAAAAGAATTAATCTTATATGGCCAAAGTGTCGGTTCTGGACCATCTATATATTATGCTTCTAATGCTCATAATACTTCTTGTTTGAATATGGGTATTGCAAAAGCTTTAGGACTTCGTAAGCAACTCCCCAAAATTGCAGGTTTAGTCATTCATTCTGGTATTTTGTCCGGTTTACGAGTATTTACAGATTCAAGATTGCTTGGATGTTTTGATCCATTCCAAAATATTGAAAGAATTAAACACATTTCATGTCCATTGTTTGTTCTGCATGGAATGAAAGATGGTGAAGTTCCTATAAATCATGGTCGTGGCATATGGGATAATTGTCCTATTGATTTAAGACACGAACCTTGGTGGGTGAAGGATCGTGGCCATAATGATGTATTAGAAAATAATGATGAAGAATATTATTTCCGTCTTGGGAATTTTATGTCTACTATTAGTACTATTACTGGAGATATTAAACTGCGAGGGATGCGTCGTTTAGAAACAGGGAATTGGATTCCTGGCTCACCAATTCCAGGCTTTTCATCACCTTTACCAATTAAAGGTCAAATAGAACTTCATACTAGTGCATTGGATTTAGCATCACCAAGTGATGTGCGACCTTTACCTCTTGGGGTTGGAAGCAGAGAAGACTTTGATGAATCTTCAACTTCTACTACACCTACGCGTGCGAATAAACAGGAAGGTGGTGGTAGTGATGATGACGATACTCTTTTCTCACCTCCAATTAACCCATCTGCTCTCTCGGGGACATTTACACCAACCAATTATCATCCGGCTGCCTATTTAGATAAAGTCGGTAGAGGAGGAGTAGATGGTATGGTGCTTGGGAGCATAGGCATTTCAGGTCCTATGTCGCCCTCTCCTGTACCTCAAAAAAAGAGGCAACATCCTCCCAATCAAGAAGTAGAAGTAGAAGTAGAAGTAGGAATAGAAGATAAAGGAGAGGGAGAAGGGGAAGCAGAAGTAGAAAATGAAATGGCGAGTAATGTTGCAGTTAAAGATACTTCGCTTCCTTTATCAACTCCATCTCCACCATCTTATAAAACCCCGTGAAAATTATATTATTTAACTTTTAAAATCGTACAGTAGTTATTACAATTAAATTACTTTTCCAGAAGTTACTGCGGATTAAAAAAAAAAAATTAAAATTGCAATGCTGAAAATCAAGCACACGTTCTTCTGCACAGTGGGCACGTTTCATGTCGATACAACCAAGTGTCAATACATGATGTGTGGAATATATGCAAACATGGTAGAGTAGTAGATTCATAGGGTTGGAGTAATGTTTCATCAAGGCAAATAGTACATCGTCGCGAATTATGATTATCAATTTCAAATAATACAGGCAGAGGAGATAACACTACGACTCCATTCACATTATTATCCTTAGTGTCCTTACTATTGCCCCCCTCTTTAAGATTATCGTTCTTGCTCTCTGTGGTACAGTCAACGCAAAGCCATCCTGAACGCGGTGCGTGAATCCAATCATGAGTACTCAAATCGAACACAATATGCTTACACTGATCACATGGAAGACATTTGCCCCAAACACTCATTACTACTCAATCTGGAAAGTAATACAGCGACTGTAACAATCGCTCTCCGCCACAAATCAAAGCCGAATCAAAGGATTAATTCAAAAATAGGAGTTATTCTTTGCCCGACCCCTTCTCTATTTTGAAAATTCGAATTTGAGATTTCGAGAGGGGTTGAAGGGAGAAGAGATGGATATTGATACTTCAAGCCGCAACATAGTGGTTCAGGATTTGATAGATGAGGTCACAAAACATGATCAGGAGTCAGCAAAGCTTGAGCAGGAGCGTGCAAGATGGCATTCCCTGAATGTTTCGCGTTCGAACGAGATTGATAATCTTTACGAAGAAATTTCATGCTTGGAAAGTGAGTTTAAAAACGTGCAAGCTGATATGGAGGAGCTAAGACATCAATGCGAAAACATTGACACACAAGTAAAAGCAGTTACTTCAAATCGAACTGAAATGCTCGAACTTATCAAGACGACACTTGCCAAAGAAACAGAAAATGAAAATCAATTGCACAACGCACTTGAAACTACGCAGATTGCTACGAAAGAATTGAAAACATTGTGCCAAAGTAATTTGGAAACAATTCAAGATCTTAAAAGGCAAGATAATTTGCTTTTTGGTTCATTTCTTAACTTACTTGCAACTACTTTATCTGCTGAATCTGAATCTGGTACTACTACTTCTTAATAATAAATAAATAAAAAATTGCACATCGTACTACATATTTCGCTGAACATTACTTTTACTTTATAAAATAACAATGCATTATGTAGTAAGCTTCGTTGAACATCCTTTATAAAATATCCATAAAACCACGGCTGGGCCTTTTTTTCGTCTTTGAAAGGCCGAGGAAAGCTTCGTCCCTTATCACTTTGATCGTATTCTTGCGATAAATAGAGCGAATTGAGGGGATGAATGTCACACTTCTCTCAGGTGTGGTTCGTAACCGCAAGACGATGGGCGTCAAAGTTGCAGATCCGAGTGCTAGATCAAGAACAATGAGCATCGAAGGAAAACCTATTGATGATGACAATTCTTGGTTAGGTTACTTCGCAAATCTATTCCGGTGTATTTCAATACCCGTAATATTGCGCAATTTCAAATTGCGTGTCCATAAGTTCCAGTTTAAATGGGATTTATTTTCTTATATGGCTATTTGTTTCTTCTCATTGTGTCCTTTCTTCTTTACAGGTGATCGTTTTTTTGGATTACTTCCAATATCTGTTTGGTTCGTGTACAATTTATTGTTTCTTATGGATCGAAATACAGCACAACAAGTATTTCCTTCATTTGCTCAGATTGAGTCTTCATTTCGATGGACTGTCGAGGAGTTCTTTAGTCCAAAAGTTATGCCAGTTCTATCAGTATCATTCATTCTAGTTGTATTATCATTAATGGTAGCAGGACACAAACTTGATGGACCGCCTTTATGTTTTTCGTCTTGTCATGTATGTTTGTCAAGATGGAATGCAGCAATTCCAATTCCTCCTGTGCATGATTCAACATCATCATCATTGTCTTCCTCAGCTTCTTCGATACTTCTTGGAATTGATGAAGAAGCTGCTCATGAATTAGAGAAAATTGCTTCAAAAGCAATGGCTTGTGGTTATTTAAATGGACGCGAATTGCTTGCATATTATACCATGGCTCAAACAAGTTTCGTTCTTTTCTCTATGGTATTGATTACCTTAACAGTTTGCCTTGCATGGGCTGTAGCACCAGAAGAATGGACTGATCGTGCATCTGCCGAGCAATGGCTTAATAAAGAAGATTCAAGTGCACATAAGCTTCGAGTTGAAATTAATAAGCGACATGGTGCGCCCGGATCTTATATTCGACCAGAAGGCAATTTCCAATGGGTGCTCTTTGGTGTTGCTTCTGCATTTGTTTTTACATTTCTTGGTTGTGGGAATTGGAGAGCGATGCCTGTATCACCAACAACTACATTCCTTGTCATTTTAAATGTACTTACAATCCAATCATCCACTTTACTTCTTCATTTAGCTTTTTTTGGACGTTTGATTGCAATTTATACACGTAACAAATCACGAGTTGAAATGCTTTCTGAATTACTAAAAACAGGTGGAATTGGTAATGTAGATGCATGGTGGAATTGTAGGAATTTCGTCCTTAATGAAGATTTAGCTCTAGATTATGATATTGGAGGTTTAGCAGTTTCTGCAACATTCATAATTGATGTTAGCGTATGTTGTGTTTTTATTTCACAAACATGGGATGAAGGTTTTACTGCAATTTTAGAATCTCCAGGAAATTACTGTGCATTTGCTGTTTTGTATGTCACCATGTGTTTGCTTAAAATCTTTACTTTGGCAACATCAACTTTTGAAGAACAATTTCATCATATTAATACTCTTCAAAAGATGAGTTTTAAACTTGCCTCTTCTCCTACATCGACAGGTAATGCTCTCAATCAATTAACTTTAGGTAATGTTCCAACTGAAATACAGCATATTAATCAATCAGCGAATACTTATTTAGAAATGGGTGCTGCAGATGATGATGAGGATGATAATTTTTATGATTTTGAAGTTGGTCTAACTATGGACTCACCCCTTCCTTCGATGCCTCAAGCAGGAGGAAGGAGTTTCTTTGGTAGCGATAGTTGTGGAAAGGAAAGTTCACTAGATGGTAGTAGTGGTAGTGGTAGTGGTAGTGGTGGTCAGTCTAGTGAAAGACTATCATTGGCTGAGAAAGGAGGTGATTGTGGTCTTGGTGATGATGAGGGCGATGGCGATGAACATACACATTTGATTGATGGTGATGGTGTTTCTGGTGGTGGATCTGGTACCGGTGATAAAGATGATAGAATTTTTCATTCTTCATCATCTTCTTCATCATCAACTTCAGGTGCTAGTTCGCCTAAACAACATTCTCCTAAAGTTTTATGGGATAAAATGGGGTCTGTAGTATCATCTCTTTTACCTTCATCTTCATCCTCATCATCCCTTTCCTCTACCCATACTTCACGCACTTTGCATTCTAAAAGTGATTCTCTGTTGTCGTCACCTGGTGGTGGAGCGATTGCTGATCATTTACCGGTGGCTATCGTAAGAGGGGAAAATGATCACGTTTATGTTCATGAAGCAAATGATAAGGATAAAAAAAGAATTGGACCCATTTTGGAAGACTCCCAATCACCAAATCTTAGTCTAGATACTGTGCCTCTTAAACGTTCAAATTCACTTAATATTGAATCGCGTCGACAATCGTTAGCAGATATGATTTCTCAAATTACAAAGTATGACCCGTATCCATGCGTATTTGGGATTCCTGTAATGCCGACTCTTTTTAAAACAGCCAAGTTCTATATTTACATATGTTTTTGTTTGGTGGGAGCGAAGGTTTGTATGACAGTGTACGACTCCTATGATAACATTTACGATACACCCGCTGTATCTGCTCTCGGCGTCAGACATGGCCACTAATAATTTGTAAAACATGCACACTTTAAAGATATGTTGAGTTGAAATAGTAATAGAGAGAGAAAGAGATGTACAGATAGTGATAGAGATTGAAGAAAAAGAAGAAAAAGAAAGAGAATGGTTATTAAAATATTACTTCGTAATAAATTTATTGTTACTGTGTAAATTAGTAAAGATACGAAACTATGTAAGTGAAAATGCAAATATTTTATAACCCATAGAGATGAAAAGGGAAATTTCCAGCTTCTAATAAACGTTGAATCTCATCAACCTGTTCTTTGGTGGTTGCATTTTGAACGGCTTGACGAATGACAGCCTTTTCTTCAATGCTCATAATAGATTTATCTGAAGTACTACTACTACTACTACTACTACTACTACTACCACTACCACTACCACTACCATTACAACTATTGCGCATATCTTTTAGTATCTTGCCTTCTTTAGATTTGAAAAACTTCGCAGCAGCCTTTCGCTCTTTCGGGGTGATTCTCTTGAAGTCTAAAAACTTGAGAGAAGGAATATGATGAATGACATATTCTCTATAGCCTTTATATGCAGAAATTGGGTTATCTAGCAGATATAAATGCTCGAGTTTGATAAAACCTTGCAAATGATCAATTTCTCCAAACCTTGATATACGATTATTGGTCAACACAAGATTGACTAATTGAGGTAATTGATGAACTAGCTGTGAGCTTATCTTATCTATATGGTTATTAGAAGCAACAAGCGTTGTTAAACGAGTTCGCAAAGAGAAATTGTCATCTAAAACACGAATCTCATTATCACTTAAATCAATACAATCGTAGATATCATCCAACAGGCTCACATTTTCTACCATTGGAATCTGATACCCACGGAGTACTAGCTCCATTTCACCTACAGCATTCATACACTTAACCGCACGAAAAAGTAGATCTGAAGTGATTCTCATGCTTTTATCTCACTATGGTGACAGGCAACCTCTAAAAAGTTGACACAATCAATGAAAACGAAATACAAAAAGGACCGTCAGGAAAATTTAGGGCCTTGCGCATGGCGAAGGGACATTTTCCTTTCTTTCAGTCGATTCGCCGCAAACAAACCTTGAAAGCAGTGTCGTATTTTAGAGGTCTTTTTTATTTTCTGTGTCTATTTACTTAGTGGATGGACCATATTGTATACTGTTCACCCAACCTCTTGAAAAAAACATTTCCTTTTGATCTTACAGCAAATTAAAAAAAACAAAATAAAATGGCGTACGATTTTATCTCGTTCCTTTGTTTTGTAGGATTTTTTATTAGCTTTGCTGCTTCAGTAGTACCGCCCGGTTATGGGCAATATGATGGAGAACCTGACTGTGATCCAGGATCGGGATATTTAGCGCCCGCGACCCCTACTGCAGCGCCTACAACCCCTTGGCCTACTACAACCCCTGCGCCTACAACCTCTGCGCCTACCGGGTGCGAAGCTAACCCTTACCCGTGCCAAAGGAGGAGGTTAGATGTACATTTTGGGCCTGAGCCAGAGGAAGAATATGCGGTACGACCAGGTGGGCGTAAATTACCCGCACCTGGTGCCTGTTATCACTGTGTAGATAACTACATAGGTCTTGGACTTTACAAACCTTGTCTCGAATGCAGTCCGGGTACAATTGCTAATAATGATCACACGGAATGTATTAATCCTTACCCTACA
>JACKZZ010004358.1_pt1 | contig 10306 bp, 7 predicted proteins | sample 8027871 | NCBI WGS metagenome assembly JACKZZ01 (sample SAMN15724774, study PRJNA655200) | protist metagenome | isolation source: fluorescence activated cell sorting (FACS) single amplified genomes of... | place: USA: West Boothbay Harbor, Gulf of Maine | collected 2000-07-19
TACAAGTGGAAGGCTGGTGCCAAGGCGCCCGGTCTCCGCGAACGGTTCCTCCGTCTCGCCGATCAGCTGCTTTCCGGGCGGTTGTGTATCTCGTCGATGATGATCGGCGCAACGAAGGTGATCACCACCATCTCCACCCGATACATGCTCACCAGGATGGGTGTCGGACCGTCTGGTAAGAGTGATACCCCGATCCTGGACTACCAGCTCTGCCAGCACGAGGTTTTCCCTCTGATCGCGCGTACCTACGCCACGCAATTCTACCACAACTACGTGAAGAGGGCATATGCGGAGAGAACAAAGATGGGTATTTGCTTGTCGCTTTTGTAATTTCATCTTTATTCGAACCATATTTAACATGTGCACCTTCCGCCCGACATACAACATGAAAGAATTGTCATTCCTGCGCAACCAACATGAATGCTCGTGAAAATGACGACTCCAGCACTTGCTTCCACCCCCTCCATACAATTCAATAATTGCAGGTCTCGACCCCAACACTGACCAGAAGGCCCTTCTCCAGAAGCACATGGAGCTCGTCATTCTCTGCTCGTCCGTCAAGCCCGTCGCTGCTTGGCTCTGTGACAAGGCTGCAATCACTTGCCGCGAACGCGTTGGTGGCGTCGGATTCCTGGATGCAAACGGCTTCGGTGGCATGTTCGCTCATGCTGGTATCACTGCGGAAGGTGATGCGAGAGTGCTGTGCGCGAAGGTCACGAAGGAGCTCATGGAGATCCTGCAGAAGGGATCGAACACGGCGGCGTTGAACCCGATTGTGTCGCCAGATGCATACAAGATCGACTGGAAGAAGGCGGTCGAAGTGTCTGCTTCCGGGGATGACAAGGCGATCTGCGGGCTGCTGGCGGAGATTGAGAAAATGCTGGCCAAGCGGGTGCAGTGCGCGAGTGCAATGTTCACGGAAAAGCTCACCAAGTTCATGATGAAGGGAGACCGGGCGTTCCGGTACTTTATCCTGAATCAATCTACTGTACAACTTCTTCCACAGAAACCATCATCAACATGATTTTGAGTTTCAGCACCACGCCAATGAATGTCTCAACGTACATCCTCTCCTGTTTTCACAGTTACAAGATCTACGACGCGAACCTGAAGGAGTTCTCTGACGAGATCCAGCTTGTTGCCGCAACCTACGCTCAGTGGGAGTCCATGCGTGCCTTCAACAAGGTCGTTCTCTCTGCTGGCGCAGACCCCGAGCTCCTCCAAAACACCTCCGCGAAGATCGCGGGTCTCGACCCCGTTGCGGTCTGCATGCTCGGCCGACTCGCACTCCTCTACGCAACCGACATCTTGATGGAGGACTCCCTCTGGTGTGTTGAGTTGGGCTTGATGGACTCGAAGACCGAGGTGCCGATGCTGCGCCCGATGAAGGCTGCGTTGTGCAAGTGCTTACGACCGGAGATCGTTAGTGTGATTGATGGATTCGGCATTCACGACGATGTCATCTGGAGACCGATCGGAAAGGACTGGAAGACCTTCAACAAGGGCGATAACTTCGGAGAGGTGGTGGATACAGGGCGCTATTTGACGGACCAGAGCTAAGCTCGATTTCGAATTTTACGTGCAGAAGGTTGTGATTGTTTGTTCTGATGATGATCGACTTTTTGTTCTGTTCTTTGCTCCGGTTGCCTCGAATTCGGAGCCCGGTACGATGTTGTGGACTTCAGTTTGAAGAGGTTTGAGACGGCGCTTTCATCGGACGAGTGCTAAGGGGGAAAATGACGGAAGGGAAACTACAACTCTAACTCATTACCGAATCAATAGTACACGATCGGCAGAAGGAAACTGCCAGCAACAACTCACTCTTTTAAGGATACTCAACTTCTTCAACAGTAGACTCAGGTTTTATCGTTCTAGCAGATTTGGATAATCAACTTCAACAGGTTTTTGCTTTGCAGACGAATGTTACGGTCAATTACCTCTACAGCAGCAGACGAATTTTTTTTTCAAGCAGCAAGTTGTCCCATAGCATAGAAGCTTCCGTCCCTGTTAAGACCGTGATGTTGCGATAGGAAGATCCTAGCTGCAGTTACCTACCAACGTAGTATTCAAGTTAAGTACCGGTCCTTGATACAGCAGTCACCACGACCTCGGGTGTCTCTTCATTATACTGGATTCCACTGATAAACACGACTAGCCATGGTCTCTACACACGAACAACTACTTTATTTTTGGGAAAATCATACTCTCTACTGTCGGGCACTGAAATTTTCCCTCCTACTACACCAGTGACAGAAAGCGAGACATGGCAGAACGGAGGAGTAAGAAACACCCGTGTAACCAAAGTCCCTAAGATGCGCGAGCGGAGAATGCGCTGGGTGCGTTCTTCTATTTGACGTATGCATACTACAGTTGTACCGCTCTATGTTGCCCAGATGTACATGCTCTTAGAGTCCACGACACTAATTGGAAGATACGACCACTTCTACTAGCAGAAGATAGAATCAAGAAAGGGAATTTCAATTTTCCAGTGCGCGCCGGGATTGTTGGATTTGGGAGTTTGGGGACTGGGAAATGGGCATAACCCGCGCATTTGTTGGATAAACAACACTTCATCTCTCCTCTGCTACGAAGATGAGCATAGCGGAACAATTCATAGAAGCCATAGAGGTACTACTTCTAGTACGAACAAAAGTTGTCACGAGGACAGCCTCCTCTTTAATAAAAGTCCCAGTTTCAAACAGAAAAAATATTCAGAGGTTGAACATCCTAGTATGAAGCTCACACATGAAAAGGGACCGAAAAAACGAAGCTGAACGGCGTCAGCAAATGCCGCTTGTCGACGGTCGTGCAGGAAGCAACCTGCGACTCTTCGGCTAAATCTCCACAGAGGGCGCGGTGTTCGCGGCAGCATTATTTCTCTCCCACTCTCAACAAAGAGCAACATTTTGTGCCTGTTTTTGCTGCTGTGTCGATCAGCACTCATCAATCGGTTGAGAGAAGAGTGTTTCGATGCCGATGGAGCAAACAGGCAATGACCACGTGTAGACCAGCGCTGGATAGGATGTCTTTGATTTCGCACTCACACCCAGGCAAGGCTAAATCTGACGACATCGTATCCCCCACCCGTGCTAGCCGAATTCAAAATTCACGACTCTCTGTTGTAAAAAATCAAAAGCATCGGAATCATCGATAAAGCTTGCTAGGAAAACGTTTAGATCGTTGCACAAATAGAACTATTCAAAGTTGCGACAGAAGTACTACTAAGGAACCAATCAACACGAAAAGCACGAGCAAGATGCGCGCCGTCGCGTCGACCCTGGCTGTTGGCGCAATCTGCGCCTCGGCCGCCGCGCCGCAGCAGCAGCAGGCCTCCGCCGCACCTTTATCCCTGCTCGACTATCAGTGGACTGAATTCAAGCACAAATTCGGAAAAACCTACAAGGATGCGGAGGAAGAATCGGTTCGCAAGGGGTATTTTGCGGAGAACGTTAAGCAGGCGGCGAAGCTGAACGACAAGGACAACAATTGGATTCCCTATTCGCACTTATCCCCGCTCGCGGACCGCTCCATGAAGGAGTTCGCGAAGAGGAATTCGCTGCTCGGTGGCAAGGAGAAATCGAAGATGCTCAGCATGGCGCTGGTAGTTCCTGTTCGTCGCGTTTCGCTTCTGCTTCAATTCATTCTCGCTTGAAAAAACAGAAACCGATGGACGCACAATGATCTGAATGCATGTTTGTATCCTTCCCTCCAACTACGTCTACGATCCATATACCAACCAATAATTGCAGGTCGCTCCCAAGTCCACTGTCTCCGCCCCGACCGCCTATTCCTGGCTCGATAACGGCTACACGAACCCGGTCAAGAACCAGGGCCAGTGCGGCAGTTGCTGGGCTTTCGCCACCGCTGCCAATGTGGAGGGGGCCGCGCTCGTCGAACTCAAAGAGCTGTATTCCTTGTCCGAGCAACAATTGGTGGATTGTGACAAGCAGGACAACGGGTGCGACGGTGGCCTGCCCGAGCAGGCCGACAAGTGGTTGATTGCGAAAGACACGGGTTTGGAGCGGGAGCAGGAATACCCGTACACTGGGGAAGCGGGCGAGTGCCAACAGGATACGAAGAGAGAGCGGGTGTTCGTGGAAAACTTCCTGAAAATCAGTACTTCTTCTTGCACTTGCTTTTTTTTTTTGAAATGCTGTATTCGTTCTCGGCATTTGAACAACGAACACCAATCCCCACAGGCGACGTCGAGGACGAAATTGCCGCTGCGTTGGTCAAGTACGGACCGCTAGCGATCGGCATCAACGCCAACATGATGCAGATGTACATGGGAGGCATCGCGGAACCCGATGCCGAGGCCTGCGACCCCGAAGAGCTGAACCACGGCGTGACCTTAGTCGGGTTTGGTGAGGACTCGGTCACCGTGCACGACCCGAAGGCCGTGAAGCAGTTGATGGTGAACCATTTGGATCTGCAGTCGCGTGGCATCTTGCAGTTGAAAAGTGGGGAGTCGGTGAAGGACAACATTTGGGGCATGGTGAAGAAGCAGGATGGTGAGGTGAAGAAGTGGTGGAAGATCAGGAACAGCTGGGGAGCGGAGTGGGGGGAAGAGGTAACTTTATTTGTCTCTAGTTGAATTTGGACTCTACTAACTAAACTTTCTTGTTACTACCGGGAGACGACTAAGCCCAAGAGGAAGTGGGTACTTATCATTCTTTCACGACAATTTGATAAACTTGATTTCAACAGGGCCACTACCGCATCATCCGCGGCAAGGGCGCTTGCGGCATGAACAACATGGTGAGCACCGCCACGAAGATCCAGAAGCACCCGAGGGAGGAGCCGACGACAGAAGCCCCGGCAGCGTCGACACCGAGGGAGGAGTTCTACGTGTAAGTTGCGCGCAGAACAACCGGAAGTTTTTCGTCTCTAGAAGAAGTATGACTATGCACTCGACGTCTCTAGAAGAAGTACTGAATTGACGGAACGGGTTAGGATTTTTGACAGGATAAGTTGCGGATTGACAGAAATGAAATAGCAAAACAGCTGCTGGTTCCTCAAGTACAAGACGGTCAAGCAGGAAGGTTCTATGTTTCTAGTTCAGCTCTCCCAAATTAGCGGTCGGTCAACATGTGTAACCAAAGAGAAAGTCCAGCTCTACCGCGTTTTGTCTGCTAGCTGTAGCTGCAGGTAGCCACAGCTGGCGCCAAGAATGAGGAATGCCGAACCTTCTGCAGCTAGGCGCGGAGGGCTCTAGTTCCAGATTTCCAAATCTACGGCTCCAGGAGAAGTGGCTGGGACGACCACAAGACGCCAGGACTTTCACACCCCCGGGAATTCAGTAATAAGCGGTCCGCTTACAACAGTTTTGGTTGCAGTTTCAGTTATGTCACAGTGGTAGCGCGCCATGACGGGACGGGATCAACATCAAGAACCTTTAAAACTCCGAGAACACCTTTACCTTTCTCATGATGCTTCTTTACGTTTACCGCTACCAGGGCTACCAGATTTACCCATCACTGAGAATGCACCCAGATCGATCATCTTCGGGTTTGAATTTTTGGCCGCACCACATTTCAACTACGGGAGAAGTGAGATCTTCGAGATTTGAACTGTATTTTTGGATCCACGCAAGACGTGTCTGCCCTGTGCAGTGGGCCTAGCCGTGCTGTTGAAGCAGGAGACGACAAATGAAAGAATATCCGACTGACCGATTTCGCGGTTTGTGGGTGGAGTTTGCCCCCCGAAAGCGGAGGCAGCGATAAAATTGTTCTCGGATGGTGGTGCAGGTCAGCGTGTGAATTCGAAGGTGTACTTACGCGAAATGGGTGCGCTTCGTCAATCAGTGTTTCTGTCCAGATCATCCCTCCGTTTAGGCGTCTGGATGCAAAAGCGCCGTGGTGAACGTACGATGTCGTGACGTCAAAAAGCCTCGAATAGCGAACTGCAGCGACCGACTCACGCCGCTTCTTGTGTAATTTACCACAGTTGTACTCAGCTCTCGCTCTGGCATTGGAGCTGGAAAAAAGATGCGGGCTTGGGCGTTTTCCTCGGAAATTCGAGTGGTAAAAATGCTGCAACTTCTCCGGACGCACAGAAAAGAAGAGCCAGCAGAAAAAGAGGCGGGCGAGAAGTAGAAGCTCGCGGAGCGCGCCAGTCGGGTTCAGGGATGGGGACGCAGCAACGTCCCGACAAGTGGGCGCCGAGCTGAAGGCGGAGATAAAAATCGTCGAGCTGCAAACGCAGAAAATCGAGCTGCAAACGCAGACAGCCGAGCTGCAAACGGAGAGAACCCCGGAGCCGCGCGGAGCCGCAAACGGAGAAAATCACGGAGCCGCACGGAGCCGCGCGGAGAAAATCACGGAAATACAGGGACGGCGCAGAGCTAACCCACTGCCTGGGGCTGAGGGCCATAACTGAGGTTGGGCGCATATTCTTCCTTGCCCCCAATCACCAGGCGAGGCTGACCCTGGCGCGGTGCTGGCGGCGGGTGGTGTCCCGCTGGCGAATGGCTCGCCGAAGTGCTTTCTCGATCACTTCGTCCCCGATCGTCAAAGGAAGGGACGCAAGTGGAACGCAAAGGGCTCCTGTCAGAGTAGACGAGCCTCTCGACGCCTTCGCCAAGTTCATTTTTTTAAAGATGCGTCCTTGTGCGCGTACTATCGTTCGTTTTAGGTTAAGTACACAAATCATGAAAAGCCGCGCCTTCAGAGTTAATATCTCTGTTTAGCACATGGATGTATGCAATTCCTACTTGAAGTTGTCCAGCTTTTCTCGGATTTTTACAGAGATCCGGCGCGGAGCTGATGACGGCGCAAGGGCCTGCTCAGCAGCTGTCGCTGCCGGAACTACATTTACGCAATGAAAGATGCATCTAAGCGAAGCGCGGCTCCAGCCTGTTGTTTTTCCGCTGCTTTTCGAGGACAGGCTGAGCAAGAATGGTTTGCCGAATGATATGAACGAAAACGACAACGTGAACTTTGCACGAGGGCCGGCAGGAGGCGAAAGTCGTAGTACGTCGGCGCGAAAGAGGCCGACTTCCATGGACTTCAGCAGCAGTAAGGATAACGCTTGTTGCAATCGGCTCTATCCAAGACATGGTCTTCTGTTTCACCAAATAACAAACGCAAAGCGCGCTAAACTCGACAGCCGCCACATTTTTCATCTTTCTTAACCTTTTATTAATCCACGCACTGCTCACTTCAAGAGCTCTGAGAATCCCCGTCACCAAGTCCTTAAACAAGATGAATTTCGGTTCCGAGAAGCCCATCTTCCTCTACTTCGAGGGTGCTGGTCGTGCCACTCTCGCTACTTACCGTGATCGACCACGAATTTTCCGCGGTGGAGACGATGTCGCAGTTGTTCTTCGTTTGTTTGACCGTCGGGCTTGGGTTGTTTGTAGCGGCGAGGACGTTTGTGCGAATCGCGCGGTGGCATAAACGGCCGGAGAGACGGTTCGCGGTCGCGGTTACGCAAAGGAGCTTCGCGCGGACGATGCTGCTGGTTGGAAAAGTGAGGCTTTTTGTGCGGGAGAGAGCAGTGAGGCGGATCCGGATGAAGCGCCAAAAGGTCGAAGGGACCGACCTCGCTGCGCGGAGGTGGGTGGCGCCGAAAGAGTTGGGACCTCGTTGCGCGGCGGTGGGTGGCGCCCTACCTCGCCGCCCGCCGCCTGCAGCGGCAATAGCGAGGCCAAGCGAGACTTTCCGACGCCAATTGGCTCAAGACGCAGACGCTCGCTCTGACGTGCAAAGTAGCGAAAGTGGTGGACGAGGCCGGGGACACAAAGAAGGACAAGAAACGCGCGGCGAGCGAGAAGGTTCCCGAGAGCGTGGCGGCGAAAAAGACCGAGACGGGGTTGAAGGAGCAGGATGAAAAGGGGTCGAAACAGGCCGAGAAGATGCCCGAGAAGGAGACGTGGACCTTCAAGACGCCTGACACCGTTGAGCGCGACGGGGCGACGGTGAAGCTCGTGGCGGGTGCCGGTCGCGGTCAGTTAAGCGCCAATACCAAGTGCTATCTCGGAAACCCACACACCGGCAACGCGATAGAGGACATCAGTGAGACGATGCTCCGCGCGCGCCTCCGGGGGAGGGTGTGGCTTCACGGCGAGACTGAAGGAGCAGAATGAAAAGGCGCCGAAACAGGCCGCGAGCTAATTCTTCTTGATCTTGTAGGGACGCCTACCCCATCCCCAATCAGATTAGAACATTTACGGCGTTACTTTGACGCGATGACTTTCTCCAAATAAAAACTCTTACTTCCATTCCAAATGCAGCAGGAGCGACCTCGGTTACGTTTTTGGAGTCAAGGCGTCCGTAACCGTATCTCAAAAATGTCCAACTAGTTGAATATCCCTGTTTAGCGCTGGCATGCACATGAATGTATGCCATTCCTACTTGAAGATGTCCAGCTCCTTTTCTCGGGTTTTTACAAAGAAGAGATCCGGCGCGGAGCTGTTGACGGCGCAGAGTAGAGCTGACGTTCATCAGCTGTCGCTGCCGGAGCTACATTTACGCAAAGAAGGATTTGGCGAAGCGCGGGACCCCGGCCTGGTGGTCTTCCGCTGCTTTTTGAGAACAACATCACGATATGCAATGGAAATGGTTACCACTCAAGATCGGAAACGCTTTTGCAAGAGGACCAGAGGCCCGCGGATGCAGCAGCACGACGAGACGAAGAAGGCCGACTGCCATGCACTGCAGCAGGAGGAGAGATCGGCACCACGCAGCCTCACTTGACTTCTAGTGCTCCTGTTCTGCTCAAGGCAATGCGCTCTGCGTCTGCTCTCCCAGGCAAACAAACTGAAAGTGATACGTAACACTTCCTGTTTCTCATCGAGCAATACAGAGTTAGACGCACAACGAGCTACACGCGACAGCGTTCACCACTCTATCAATATCGTCACTCTCATTCTTCAGCACTCAGGCTTGCCAAGAAGTCCCCACAAAAGATGAATTTCGGTTCCGAGAAGCCCGTCTTCCTCTACTTCAAGGGTGCTGGTCGTGCCACACCCGCTCGTGTCGCCCTGTTCAACGCTTTCGGCGAACATGGCTGGGAAAATCGCATGCTGGATTTCTCCGATTTCTCCGCCGAGAAGAAAAAGTGGCAGGAAGCCATGGACAACCCGCCGGCCGCAGCCGCCCCGAAACCTTCAGACGACGAGGACATCGACGGAGGGGAAAAGCCAAAAGCACCCCCGCCAGACCAATTTGGAGGGTCGCAACTACAGACGGTATTGGGGTATTTGCCGCAATTACATTTGGCTGGGATGGTTATTACACAGAGCCCGGCAATAGCGCGATTTGCAGCAAGAATGGGAGAGAAGCCGATAATGCCGAAAGATCCGTGGGAAGCGTTGCAGGTGGAGGAGGTCATGATGGTGTGTGAGGAGGTCCTGGCAAAGGCGCCAAGTGATTCGGACAATGAGGTAGTACTTCTTGTCATGATCATCTCGTGGTAGTACTACGTGTTAGCTTTTCTCCTATCCACCAAATTTTTCTCTCCATCGGCACCTGCAACACCGAATTATCGAACGAAACTCCTATACGACAGAAAAAACTCCGTCTCCGGCACGAGTTCGCGATGGGGCCGATGCTCCGCTCCATGAAGTTCCTCGAGGAACGGCTATCCAAAAACGAAGGGTATGCCTTCGGCGGCAAGTTCACGATAGCGGACGTGTCAATCTTAACGGTGACTGATATGGTGATGAGCGGGGAATTCGATGGGATCCCGCCGTCGTATTTGGAGCAGTTCGACGAGTTGTCGAGGCACCAGGCGACCGTGCCGAAGAAAGTGACGGTGCTCGCGGAATACCGGAAGATTTATCCGTATTGAGCGGTGCTGGGGATCATGTTCATGTTCGCAGTGGTCACACTCAGCTGCACACAACTGGAACTACTTGTTGCGCTGGCTGCTGCTGCAGCGCCGGCAGCTTCGAAGCAAAAGATCTGTGACTAGGTGAAAAGGGAAGAAAGTCCCCACGATCTTTCATTTGAGTGGTTCATGCAGGTGCTAACATCGTCTCTGGACGAATTCCCATTGCGCCGTGGCATTGTTGCAATCGCTACGCGGTCTTCCTCAGTTTCGTCTTCCAGGTGTCGCAAAGTTTCGTTTTTCTCTCGCTTTTGTGCTAAGTAATCTTGGGCGGTCCTCATTCACGATCAACCCTGCTCGCGGCAATCGTGAAGCAGCTGCATGTTCCTCGTCTTCCATTTAGTCCGTCGTCACATGGGACCGACTCGCTGGAGCGCACAGGTACAAGGAAGTTCGCGCAAGACTTAACGACCGACGCTTTAGCTTTTTTACACGCTAAAAACTTTTCACTTCCCTACAAACGCCATGCCCTCTC
>JACKZZ010023777.1_pt1 | contig 10304 bp, 9 predicted proteins | sample 8027871 | NCBI WGS metagenome assembly JACKZZ01 (sample SAMN15724774, study PRJNA655200) | protist metagenome | isolation source: fluorescence activated cell sorting (FACS) single amplified genomes of... | place: USA: West Boothbay Harbor, Gulf of Maine | collected 2000-07-19
TGGTTGATAGGATGTTCCGCACAACCGCGACAACGCCAGAAGGACTCACCGTAGATGCTGCAGCGGCCCCACTGTGGCAGTCTTTTAGAAAGACAATGGACGGCGCATTGAAAAAGGCAGCGGACTTTCTGGTCGAGAAACTCGCAGCGTCCGTCGCAACCGGTGTTCCAACGTTGGTGGTGACGCAGGAAGTCATGGATCAGGCACCAAAACTGCCCAACGGCGAGGCCGTCCCCTTGTCTGAGATGCAGGCAACTCGGATGCACCGGCACATGGACGACAGTTTTCTTCTGCTTGAGCTGAACCGCCGACAGAAATCGGATGGGTTCACCATCCGATACCGGAGGCGAAGCATTTACTGGTGGTCCGATGTCGAACCGCTTCCATTTACTTTGGAAGTCGGTCACTTCCCCGACGAAGAAATGGAAGATGAAGAGTCGGAAGGTGATGATGAGCAGGGTGAGGCCGAGGACGAGTGAAATCGTCAGGGCTGCCAGGATGAACGATTTTGGACTAAGAGAACAAGTCGAATCTCTATCTCTCTGAGGTGGATCACGAAATTTATTGAATGTCATCTTCTCCATGATCTTCTGCTCAATTATTAAATAAAATGTTCGATATTCCAATGAATTCCTTTTCCTGTATTACAGCAAGGAAGTCTATACATGGTTGAAAGTCGCTTGACTCTCTGATGTTGCGCTCGGTTGTCTGTCATGGCACCCGGGATGTTACTTCATGCCGCAAGCGCATGGCCATCGTGTTTGTTCTCGAAGGGGTCGTGCTCTTCGTCCCAGCTTCGGAGCACAGTTGCTTACCCTGAGGCTCTTTCAGATAGGAAAGATCCGGCGTCGAGAAACCATGTATCTCGTCCTTCCCGGGGGACGTACGGGAAATGGTCTGGAAAGCAAGATCATAACATAAAATAAAAATCACTGCTACTGCTTAGAGGTCAAGATGAAAGGCAAGGATGGTGTTGAGGTGTTCTAGCTGTGTTGTGGCGTAGGTTATCTAAGCTCCTCGAGTTGTATCTGCATTTTAGCAAACCGGGACTGAAGGCGGGATAGGCAAAGAGAAGGAACAGCGATAGATGATAGTGCGATGCAGGAGAGTCTCACATATCAAGTTTTCACCAGGTAGTACTAAGTTACCTCATTGTAGTATTACAAACAACGTAAGAGAGGAATTGGAATTGCGTGGTAGCATTCAGCAAAGGAAACTGATCGAAAGAAATTTGAAAATTTATTTCCGAAGAAATGTCCTCCGCCTCCTCTTCATCCGCAGCTGGCCAGTCGGGAAACGGACCGGCGGATCCGCAGTTGGCGAACCAGCCAACAAAAATCACTGCGGAGAATGTTCTCATCCGCTACAAGGGGAGTTTTGAAAAATGGAGCCAAAAAATTGCCGACCTGGACCGCAATCTTCTCGAAGGGCGCTTACGAAACCTCGATCAGCGAACGGTTAACAAAATGTTGGCGAGTCAGGTACGTCGTTGCAATTATTGTTCTGTCACCTTCGCGCTCTCACAGTTATGTTTATTTTGCTCCCGTCCCTTGAAGTTAGTCTTAGTTCTATTGAGCTGATCCAAGCAGACCGAGAAAAATACGAAAAAGGTAAACATCTGGTATGTTCTTGCGACGAGGCACGCCCTTCCGGAACCGATTCGGCGACTGGTAATTCAGTTTGTTCGGGGGAGTGAAGACGGAGGGCCGCTTGTGAATCTACGGGGCGCGGGCGTCAATCCTGATGCGGTTACGTGGGGTCGATTAGTTCCAGTAGCAACGGAGCGGATCACCCAGGATTACTCGGCAGTGCTCAGGTGTTACTTGGAAAAGATCCAGAGTGCGGCCAAAGCGGGAAGCTTCGACAACTTTGCCATCACCGAAGAAGTGCCTGCATTAACAAGCGGGGACCGACCACGAATCGACATCATCGCTAGCATGCTTAGTCAGAAAGGATTCGAACTCCGACGGCAAGACGGTACGTTAGTAGGGTCAGGAATTGTTTTGGACATTGGCGACGTTTCTCTTCCGCTTCGTATTGATCTCAGTCGTGGTGCGTGCGGCCATGCGGATAGAGACGCAGTCACCGTTGCCCAGGCTGCCGTGCAGTCATCAGGCACGGCAACCGAAACAAGGTTGGACGGAAGTCAACAAGGCGCGGCGTGGAAGTCGTTTTCTGCAGCCGTTGATAGAACAAGGGAACAGGTTGCCGATTATCTGGTGACGCTGCTCACCAAGTCCGCGGCCGAGGGCGAACCCAAACTCGTGGTCACTCCCGAGGTGATGGCGCAGGCGCCGAAGTTGCCTAATGGCAAGGACGCGCCGCTGACCTCAGAACAAACGAAGGCACTGCACCGGAACCTTCCCCGTGTCGGTGTGATGTGGCAATTGTTTCGCCGTCAGGCCGCTGACGGCTTCACAATACGGTACCGCGAGGGTCGGAACTGGTCATCCGGTGGCGAACCCCTCCCGTTCACGCTGCAGGTCGGCTATTTTCCGCACGATGATGAGAGCTCTGACGAGGAAGAGGGGGAGGAAGCACAAGAGGAGGACGAGTAGAGTAAACGACAACTATATAGCACGATGGTAGAAGAATAAGAAGCACTCCGTAGACCACCGGCTTGAACAATAAGTACCAAAGTGCCTGAAGGAAAGTGTCTGCTGTTGTACTCGGATTTGCGGAAACCAAAAGTCCAACGTAAAATCGTTTTGCCATCTCGTTTGTTCGCGATCAGGGGTTTGTCGTCTCCAACCCGTCTTCGTGCAAGCAAGGCCACTTCTTCATCTAGGTAGCATCTCTTTCTGTTTTAGATACGTAAAGCAGCGGAAACACCTATCCTCGGCATTGCGGTATGATACTTACAACCATTACCGTGTACGCTGCAAAGAGGACGAGGATGTAGTGTCTTTGTTGCGATCTTAATTGGAGATCCTTGAGTTGTATCATTTATAACAAAGCATAAACCGGATTAGAGCGATAATTGGATGGAAAAAAAAACAGCGACGGACCATGATACGATGTAGGAGTGGTATCAATTATAAACCCAAATCTTCACACATCAATTTCAATTTTTCAATAGATAGCTCGTATTCGCACATCGCAAGAACGGAGTAGCGGTCTCACATCATACCGATATCCTGAAGACAGTTGATCGAAAATAGAAGTAAATTTCCGACGACATTATAACATCATGTCCTCCGCCTCCTCTTCATCCGCAGCTGGCCCGTCGGGAAATGGACCCCCGGACCCGCTGCAGGCGAACAACCAGCCAACAAAAATCACCGCTGAAAACGTTCTTATCCGATACAAGGGGAGTTATGAAAAATGGGGGCAGAAGATCGCGGACCTCGATAGGGAGCTGATGGAAGGGCGCCTGCGGAAAATGGACCAGCGAACGGTCAGTAAAATGTTGGCGAGTCAGGTAATGTGGACTGAATAGTTGTAGTCTAGGTCTATGGTGCTTGGTTTCTTGAACTCGAATGAAATGCGAAGCAGCAGAATCCGCCAAACTGAAATCGAAAAAAGGTGAACATCTGGTATGTGCTTGCCACAAGACACCTGAAGGCTGCAACGCGGCCCGCGCTTCCGGAACCGATCCGGAGGTTGGTGATTCAGTTCATGAACGAGCAGGTGGCTTTAGATCTAGCAGGTGCGAGTACGAACATTGGCTCGATCAAATGGCAAACATTGTGTCCAGTTGCGGATCAACGGATCAACAAGGATTACGAGACGGTGTTGTGCTGTTACCTTGACAAGATCCATAACGCGGCAAAAGCAGGAAAGTTCGACGAGTTTCTGATCACCGAGGAGGTGGCGCACTCGGTGCCGGCTTTGACAAACGGGGACCGACCACGCATAGATATCGTCGTTGCCATGCTCTGCCGGAAGGACTTTGCCATATCCCGGGCAGATGGCGAGCGAATCTCTCGATTCGACGTGCGGAACAGAAGATTTGGAGATCTTTCCCTTCCGCTTCGAATTGACCTCAGCCAGGGGAACTTTGGCCATGCTGATAAAGATGCCAACACCGTTGCGCGCCATGCTGTGCAGGGAACAGGCGGCCAAAATGCGGGTGTAGGGGAAGTATTGGGGTATAGTAGAGGTAGTGCCTGGAAGTCGTTCACCAACACCGTAGAGAACGGGATCAAGGAGGTTGCGGATTATCTGATAGATCGTCTAGGAAAGGCTGCTGCTAAGGGTGTTGCCGAGATCGTAGTCACACCCGAGATGATGGCAGAAGCGCCGAAACTACCTAGCGGTGAGCACGTGCCGTTGAATCCGGCTCAGATGAAGGCGCTCCATCCTGCACTCCCCCGCGGCGGGCTGCTTGATCAATTGATGCACAGGAGCGAAACGGACGGGTTCAAATTGCGGTTCCGCGAGCGAGGCCGCGACTGGTATTCCAACGGTGAGCCACTGCCTTTCACCATGCGGGTCGGTTATTTTTTTTATGGCGAAGACGAGCCTTCCGGTGAGGAGGAAGAGGAGGCAGAGGTCGAGGAAGACTGAGGCAATATCAACTAGCGCAATATCTACGAGTCCAGCCAATAAATCGCTTGCTTGCACATGCACTCGCAGCAGTATGGAAAGAACTGCCATCAGACGAAATGCAGTTGCAAAGCGAGGAGCTACCAGATTATCAGTAGTGGCGCCTCTCCTGTTGCTACTGTGTTGTTCTATTTCTATTCTAGATCGAAGCCATAGCGAGCAGCCTGTTCCCAGTGTTACCTTTCGGTTTTGAAGTATCGGTAGTAGCACATAGGAAATCGAAACGCAGCATCGGCGTAGGGCAGCATCGGCGTAGGGCCGTTCCTGCGCACGTGAACGCAGGGGCTGTTTTGCATTGAGTTACAATGTGATGATTTGGTAAGTAGGTCTTTCCTCACGTACATACGAGCGCTGCATATCCTCTGCCTCAATTATCACTTTTCGGTTTTATCTGCGAGTCGGTGGAGATCGGTGCCTGTGGATGCTAATAGGCTCTGGCCTTTCGTACCCGCGTCATGATCGGTCACCACAGCAAACTGCCGGCGAGAACGAATCCTCCTCGGTTCTGCTAAAATTGTATTTCATGTCCCGCGGGCTTCGATCCGCCCGAGGCTACTTAGGCTTCTCTTGACAGTGAGTTTAAGCGATTGCCACTTGTTGTAAGTAGTCTACTTGCTTAGTGACAAAACGATAGTACGTAGACCCGCCCCTGTGCCACTATTGTCGTGCTTACACCTACATCCTTTCTGCAAGCAAATGGCCGCCTTGTCGTCTTCTTCATCTCGCCGTCCCACAGCAGCCCCCGACCTTCTCGGCGTGGTTTCCGAAAAATCGTCAATAGGAGCAGAACCGGCGGCATATGATGAATCTGCTTCGAGTTCCAGCACCCTGCCCTTGCCAAAAATCACCGCCGATAATGTGCTGGTCCGGTTCCGGGGCGGGAGTTACGACAAATGGTTGCAAAAAGCTCAGGAGTTCGAGAAGGAGAGGTTGGAAAAGAAGTTGGAAAATCTCGACGACGCGGTGCTGAGGAATGTGAGGAGCTCGCAGGTAGGATACACATATGTTGTTCATGAATTATCTTTAACCTTCATCAAGAAGTGAAGTTTCCTTTCTTGCTCACAAAGTTTCTTTTGCACCATAATTACTGACCCCCGACGCCGCGTTCCTCGTCCTAGTGCTCAAAACAACTCATCCGCAGGTCAATATTTGGTATGCGCTGTGCACGCGCAAAGTTCCGCGCTCCCAGCGACCCCCCCTCCCGCCAGAAATTCGATCGGCCATCGTAGCTTTCCTGCCCGCGGAGCCAACGCACGATTTTGTCTGTAGCGGTAACAACAAAGGCACACATCACCCTCCGTGGCTCACGCTGGGGAGGTTCACTGACTTGGCCCAGGCCGAGCTGTCCAAGGACTACAAAACCGTTTTCGACTACTACATGGGCAAGGTTCGCGGGGCGGCGTTGCGGGGCAATTCCAACCGGTTCGTTATCACGCAGGCCGTAGCGGACGCGGCGCCGGGCTTGCGGTGCGGCGAGCGGCCGCGGTTGAACGTGGTCGCGTTGCTGCTGATGAAACCTATCCATAGAAAAAAAACTCCGCATTGGTGTAACCACTTTTGGATGAGCAGCCAGATCACGAATTTGAATCAGTTTTGCATGAAAGGGTGTGGTCACCGACACTGCTACTTTGCATGAAACCGAAAAGAACCCGTGGTCATGCGTGCCTGCGAGATGAAACTGAAAACGCGTAGCAGAGATCTTTTTTTTTCTGTGCTGCATGTTCATCTTGTCCAGCTTGCCAACTGTCACTGCCTTGCATCGTCCACAACACAAGGTTACACTTGGACACGTTTTTTCCGGCATAAAACAAGGTTTCGCAGTATCGGGACCGGACGACCAGTTGCTCAACGAGGATCAAATCATTCAGACGGCCTACGACGGACAGGAACTACATACGAGAGTGCATCTCTTCATCCCCCCTCCACTTCATTTGAAGAGCACGCAGGATAGCAACAGAATAGACGAGGGCAAGAATAGTGGCCAATGTGCGTGACAAATCTTTTGGCACAAAGACTGGAGTCGTGCTGCGGGGGACCGCGGAAGTTTGCATGCAAGCAGCGAGCGCAATGCAACATCACCTAGATTTGGTATTTCGCATGACACGAAAAATGAGTAGGAGGTGGGCGTGCGAGGAAGTTCTACGTTCTCATACTCTAACCGCCGGTGAATGTGGAGCTGCACATCGGGGAGAACCACATGCAGGGCCACGAGGACCTCATATTGTGAGGAAAAGGCCCACCTTCCCATGTTGAAAAGGGACCCTTCTGAAAATTTTTGAGGCTGGTTTGTGGTCATAAACTATTTGTGTCTTGCAAGCAGGCAAGTGCCGAGGTATGCGCCGCATTATGGAGGCGATTTGGCACGCTGCTGCGCCTGCACAGCAGGCGCGTCCCATGCGAAACGGCCAAGACATAAAGCTCCCAAACAGCCCGAGAGTGGCTGTAGTGCCTTACAGCAGGACAGCCCTCAGCTGGGTGCGCACGTCTACCTAGTGTGAGGTGTTTTGTTTTTGATATCTATGGGGAGTGGGGATTTATCCCTTTGATACGTCAACCCCGTGGGCATTGCGGGCCAGGTTATGGCGAACCCCGGCCCGCTCTTTGCGGTCTTCGAAGAGACCCTCGCTCAGACGGCGAAAAAGGTGGTCGATTATTTGGTGCAGCGTCTAGAGACCGACTGCGCGGCGTACTGCATCCCTTCGCTCGATGTCACTGCTGCAGTGATGGAGAATGCACCGAAACTGCCGGATGGTCGGCCCTACCCACTGACGCCCGCGCAGGTGCGGGTTGTGCATCCGGCGTTCGGGCTGGATGGTCTCGATTTGCGATTGCGCTCGAACCGGCACTGCTTGGTACAAACCCTGCAAGACCAGGCGCGCGCGCGCGGGTTCACCTTGCGACTCCGCGAGGGCCGGCGACACGATCAAAACGGCAGGGCGCTGCCCTTTACCTTGCACGTGGGGCACTTCGAGGATATTTGAGCATGTAGCAGAAGAGCTAAACAACTTCACCTGACGACCCGGTCGTGCGGAAAGCTGGAACCGTAGTGAAACTGGTTGGATGAGGTTATTTAAGGACAGTTCATGTAATATATAACAGTCGCGCGCAGCAGGAACACGAACAGGTGACTGCAGATCTTACTGCGTTCCCCTGAATTCGGATAGGCAAATCCAAATGGAAAAACGCACCGTGAATACGATGTGCCGATCCAGACCTCATTTTTGAATTTGAAAGTTTTCCCGCTAGTTGGCAGGAGTACGATTTCGAAGCGAAAAGAATAAGACGCGTACTACAATAAGAATCAATTCCTTTTTTCGCCTCCTCCGGAAAACAGAGGATGGTCGCATTTTTTGCTGCAACACAAATCTTTCGATTGTCGTAGCCTATTTGCAAGTCTGTTGATTCGTCTTGGCTGCAATCGAGAGCGAGTCGAAAAAGAAACAAAAGAGGCGCATTTTTGTTCGACGCAAAAGGAGTTAAGCATTCACTCTATGCCGCTTCCGCTTGTGCTAGGCTGTGACAGTGCAAATGGTCAGTCTCGTATAATTGAAGAGATCCCCCTCCTCAATTGTATTGCTGCGTTCAGCTCTGGAAGATCCATAATTTAGTTCCTGGAAGAGATAGGAGCCCGCGACCGACACGTTACTCCTTTCCGACAGACTTCCATCTTCCGTTTTGATCTAATTGTTTTTTCACTAAAGGCATTTCAAATATTATCGTGTTCGTACCCCAAAGAAAGCATTCATTTGTGTTTGTTATATTCAAAGCCGCTAGAAGAAAAAGTAAATTTTCCGAAGAAACAACGTGCACCATGTCGTCCGCCTCCTCTTCATCCGCAGCTCTCCCTGCCGGAAACGGACCCGCGGAGCTGCAGCTGGCGATCCAGCCAACAAAAATCACCGCTGAAAACGTTCTTATCCGGTACAAAGGGAGCTACGAAAAGTGGGGCCAGAAAATTGCCGACCTGGACCGGGATCTGCTCGAAGGGCGGTTACGGAACCTCGACCAGCGAACGGTTAACAAAATGCTGGCGAGTCAGGTCCTAGATATTTCTTTCAGAATATTAATAACGTCATGGCTTCGCTGCGAAGCCTTCGCCGAAGCCTTCGCAGGTAGTTTCTCTTTCTCTTCTTTCCTAAGAGAATCTGTTGCATCTTACTTGAAGACTTGAATTTCCATGGATTTGCTAACTCGACTGATGTTCTCTGCGAACAGCGTCTTCAATTATAACAGGTCAACATTTGGTGTGTACTGGCAACTCGGAATCTGACGAACCTGAGACGGTCCTTGCCAGAGGTTCTGCGGAAGAAAGTCATGCATTTCTTGGGCCAGGAGAACATCAAAATTTTAGATTGCCGAAATGCGGACTACTTTGATTCCGTCAAGATAGCGAAGTCCCAGATCGGCGTGGATTACGGCCTTGTTTTCGAGTACTACATGAAGAAAATTCTCGAAACGGCCGCGAAGGGAGACGCAACCAAATTTGCGATCACCGACGAAATCGCCGATGGTGCGCCGGCCTTGAGAAACGGGGACCGGCCGCGTCTGGATGTTGTTGTCACGATGCTTCTACGGAGAAGGTTCTACGTGTACTATGATCGTGAGCTTGAAGAGGAGATCGAAGAAGATGATCCTATCGGGGTGGAACTTGCTGCGCCGCTTTTTGTCAGCTTGGGCGAAACCGAAGACATGAGCCATATGCGCCTGTCCAGTCACGATATTGCAGACCTAGCCAGAGACGGGGGGTCAACCACCTCCAGCAGCATCAGTAGTGATGCTTTGCCTAGTAGTGGTTCGATTTGGACAGCTTTTCTAGAAACCCTGGAACGCACTCTGGCCGAAATTGTCGACTATCTTGCTCGGCGGCTCTTGGATGAGTGTGCGACGAATGGCATTCCCAAGCTCGAAGTTACCTCTGAAGTGATGCAGAATGCCCCGACGCTGCCAAACGGTGAAGCATATCCGTTGACACCCGAAGCGGTACGGGCCTTGCATCCAGGACTGGGATACAAGCACTGCTTGATGCAGCGTTTGTTTGATGCAGAGGAGGTGAAAGGTTTCACAGTCGCGCTTCGCGGCGAGCGTTGTCCTGTTTCCGGCGGAGATGCGCTCCCGTTCACCCTGCATGCTGGTTGCTTCTGGGGTAGCGATTATCCTGTTCATCACAAATTGCGGAATCAACTCTAGCAAGACTAAGAACCTGATGTCTCGACGTGCGGCTAAAACACATTCGCATTCACTTACGTCTATTTCGCAGGTCAGCTCTGAGTGAGCCTGGCATTGCCTTTGAAGATGTTGGATGTGGACTCGAATGCCGATCGTGCAAGCAGGTTCTGCGTTGGTATTGATTTGCGCTCGTGCACTACTGTTATTCATCACATCCAATCACCGATGCGCTGCAACAGCAAACCAGTTTTATTTCGGTCAAGAAAAATATTCGTTCCCGACCCGGCTCTCTTCCTGCTCACTAGACTATCATGACAAAAGCGCCCTCTTTTTATTTTCTGTTTGGCAGAGGTTTTCGTTTTTGCTTTTCCGTGGAGGCAACGTTGCTTCTCAGCTTTCATCGTTCAAGCACAGGTAATGCTCATCGGTGGTGAGTCGTGCACAGACATGATCTTCGCAACAATCATTATCATCGTTCGTTGACCTATCTGCATTTTCTGATCTGAAAACTTTGATTGCTGACGTATTCGTACCGGTCTTCATCGTCAGGGTCGTTCCCGCAGTGTCGGAAAGAAATCGTTCTTTCATCT
>JACKZZ010017790.1_pt1 | contig 10303 bp, 9 predicted proteins | sample 8027871 | NCBI WGS metagenome assembly JACKZZ01 (sample SAMN15724774, study PRJNA655200) | protist metagenome | isolation source: fluorescence activated cell sorting (FACS) single amplified genomes of... | place: USA: West Boothbay Harbor, Gulf of Maine | collected 2000-07-19
GAAAGGGCACGGTAAGAACAGCAAGCATGACGTCGGTAGTGCTTCCGAAGGTGAAAACTCTACGATCTCGAGCGCAGCTTTTGATGAGCCGACCCCCGAAGATCAAAAGTTGAAACAGCGCAAGATCGAGGCGACAAAAGACCCGAAAGAAAAGTGGAGTAAATATATGAGCGAGGTCGTCAGAGCGAAACCGGCAGCGACCACGTTTAACGAACAGAACTGCTTCATCAACCCTGCCAATTTGGAGAAGCTGAAGAAAACCCTGCAGAAAAAAGTGGAACACTGCGCGCGCAAGAAGCCAGATACGATCTTGGACGAGCTGAAGGCGGACGTGGCCAAGGTGTTGAAGTTTGACGAGACCACCACGAAAGAAAAATGTGACGACGCTGCTTCTGCATGGAATGCCGTCAATAACAGAACGGAAATGGCCGCCTCTATCTCGCAAAAAATGGGAACCAGGAAGTCTCAGGAGGTGCCGACGGTGATGATCCTGCTGGTCTACCTGTGTCTGGTCGCCGAAAATGTGTTGCCGAATCAGATGGGTGATGTAGATGAATTGTGAAGGGTCAAAAGGTGATGAGGAGAATAGCTAGACACACTGTAGCACTAAGATAAGATAGGACTACGAGAAAAATACAGAAGCCGCACACAAAAAACCTCTGAACAGCTGAACGCCGTGTATGATTTAATTCGAACCGTTACCGGGGGAAAAGGATAGAAGAGAACTAGACAACGCTTTACATTTATACTATTACTGGTTAGCTGCTTGTTTATACTCGATAGCACTGGAGTAGGGTGACATGGTAGCTAGTGCGACTGTGTTTCTCCGAAGAGGGTGCTTTAGTATAAGAAAACAAAACTAAGGTGAATCGCTATACTCGAACTACACAGACTTTATTTTTTAGTACTAAAAAACAGAAAATACAATGCAAAGTACTACTAGTTACGATAGGCAAAGCGAAAAGCCGAGGGATTTTCTTGGGCCACGTCGTATCCAGGACGACTGTGTTTCAGAAAATGTAATTCTCGGCGAGTCGGTTGCACTTGTGAAGATTCTGAGAACGAGATACGAAATCTGTAATGCAAATTCCACAGAACTACATCAAATTACTCGGAACTGCAAAAAATCTCTGTTTTGAACAATCGTAGCAAACAAACCTATTCGGCTCGAAGCACAAATAAATACTCGGTCTTTCGTACAAAATCGATCGTGCAAGAAATGTGCTGCTTTTACGGATAGTTTGATCGTTTTCAAAATAATAAAATAAGTCGTCCTATTGGAAAACTGCATGAGACATGATACCTTGGCAAAAGCGAGCGGAACGGCCACGAGCATGACAGATTTTATATCTTTAAAATTTGTAATGCTCCCCTGGACGAATGTGCCCGGCTTAGCCTGTTTCGCAAACAGAAGACAAATGCCCCAGATTTGCCATCCTTGTATCCAGCATGACAGATTGGATGACTTTCAAGTTTGTAATGCAAACAGGACCCATTTTGTAGTAGACCTTGCGCTTAAAGATATCACGGTAGGCAAGAATATTATTACATATTTTTCGACCCGTCAGTTAACAGCTCTCGAAAGTCAAACTACAAAATACGCATTACAAATTTGATGAAAGCAAGAGAAACCGCAAGACAAATGTGAACTTTTAGAAAGAACAAAAAACGAAAAAAGAATGATGAAAAAGAATACAACTGTGAGAAAGAAAAGTTGGGACCTCAGTGCCATCTTGTTCACCGGCTCAGGCGAAGGCACCCACTTCGGTGGTGAGTGAGTCAACGACATAAAATACCCTCGAGCAAGTAGTTTACAGATCTGTAGTGGCGTCAACATGATCACTTTCGTACATACAACATTGATTTAACTACCAGGCCCGCCATCTAGCGGTGCTGCAACTCGGCGAAGTGTTTGTTCTACACAATCAACACGACGCGCCGCCTCGTATCGTACGAAAAAAGTGTTTCACGATGAGGATAACTTTGCAAGTTTTGCATCACAAGTTTGTTCTACAAGACAACGGTCATTTGCCATGCGAGATTCCTAAGGGAAAACACAGGCACAAATCCCTTGGCTTGCTGCACTATACTTGGCCTCCTGTGCAGCAAGACAAACAAATCTGTGATGCATTTTCTGCATGAGAAGTTTTTTTACAGTGAATGTGAAGCAGTTTTTTCGCACGATACGGCATTTCTGTGCCGCCACGAGGACGACCACTTCTGGTGCGGCTTCGGCGGCAGAGGACAAAAATGACGCGGTGGAGGACAACGACGGGCTTACGTCTATGGGGTTCTCAAATGTTTACATTCTCCACTGTTACGTGAATTTGTCATGCAAAAACACCATCATCATCCTCACGACCAAGCTGCTCCGCATTACAAATTTGCGAAGGGCTAAACCGGCGCGCCTAAATCTGTGCGGAGTTTGTAATGCTGAAGGTGCGAGGACCCTCCCCCTTTCACTTTTCCCACTCTTGCATCACAAGTTCATGTAACAATTGCGAGTGTTGTAATAGTTGAGAACTACGCCATAGCGTCCACCTCGACCACCAGCTTCCTGGAAGGACAAGAAGCGGGAAAAAAAGCAGCCGTCATCATGGACGACAACCCGGAAGACGATATCCTGGGGAAAAACGCTTCCACTTCCCCATAGTCAAGATGGACGCCTTGTTGCTAGACAAATCCGCAAGGTTTATATAGGTGTCAGCCGTGACAATTTTTTCGTGCACCGGCAGCACCGGCCGGCCCAAGAATCGTGGTTTGCGAGCTTGGCCGCATCAGGGAGCCGCTTGCTTCAGTATCTGAATTCAAGCATGACGAACCCGACAGAATGTGATGAGATGAAAGAAATGCCTCTCAAAATCGATATGGAGAATCGCATGAGAAGTACTTACTGTCCGCATGCAACTTTGCATGGTAATTAAGAAATCTTGTATATTTGGTGGGGAAGTTTTTGCACAGGATAGGCGACGAAGAGGATTTTTCGTCCGACGATCACGACGCGGATATGCTCTTGCGAAAGACTGATACCATCACCCGCAATTATTTGTGGTCATGTAGGATAGTAATAGCTAGATGTAGATGAAGTCGCTATTTGCATCGAAATACAAGATTTCATGTACTTTTCTGCATATAGTTTTTCGCATAGCAAAATGAGAGTTGTAGTTGTCCTAAACTCATGGTGATGGTGATCATGAGTTTTACCTAACGATAGCAGAAGTGGCTGCCTTCGTCGCCTGGCACTTTCGGAGTGGAGGGGGCGTATGAAACTGCGCAATTCCCCCTCTCCCTCATTTGAAGGGCATGAGCAGCAACACAAACACCGGATGAAATGTGGCTCCCGCATGACAACTTGAAATCCACCTCATACGTCGTGTTGCAGTACTTCTGAAAATTGGGGTTCGAAGATCTGTCATGCAGAGAGAGCCGGTACGACGAAGACATGGATTGGGTATTTTGATGCATCACAAATGACGAGGAGAGGGAGTGTGCACTCTCATAAGGCACGAATCAAATTCATCAAGCCGGCCGTGCAGGAAATTTTGGCGGGAGTGCGAAGAAGCATCTGCAGGGCACGAAAAACAAGAAGCAGGACAAAATCGACGTTTTATCCTGTGTGAAAACTACGTCCCCATCAAATCTTCTTGTTCGTGACTTGTCATGCGAAATACCAAATCCGAATTCTTTGCAAGCCTTTGCGCACAAGGTCTTCACTGTGCATGGCAATTTTCAACTCCGAAGGCCCAAAGAACAGTATGTACACCATTGTTCCGATCGTGAGGTCCAGTTCGTCTTTCGGAAAGTACAGTAATTGTTGAGCTTGTTTCCATTATTGTCGGTTGTATTAAGGTTGACACCGCTCAAGTGGTGCTGGAAGTAGAGGGGGAGTAGTTCTTCACCAGCATACTATGCTGTCGGAGGTGAGGGCGGCTCGATTGGAAGCCCTCGTTCGGCCGCTGCGGATGTTGGTCGCGAAGACGCTTTTTTGCTACCTGACGAAGAAGCCGGCGTCGAAAATCGGATGGGAGAATTTTTGGAGCAACAAGCAGTAGCTGGTCCTCCTCTAAGCACGACGATGGTAACAAGAGTCGCGCCGCCACAATACGTGACTCCAAGTTTCCACGGTCCTGATTCTGCCGCTCCTGGGCAAGTGATACAGGTGGCTCAACCCAACCGTCCGTTGGTCGCTGCCGCAGCACATGTCCAACCTTCCGTCCCGTTTCGTCCGGTTATTCCTGGATCTGGCGTCGGAAGTGGAATTGCTACCATGTCACCCTCTACTACTACACCAGGTGGCCGCCCTGTGGCCACCTCCCCCGTCCCCGGCGCAACTGCCACACAAACTCCAGCCCAGCGTCTTGCGGCCCTTCCGAAAGCGCAACTTGTGGAGCTGGTGCAATTGCAACCGGGCTCGCAAGCAATGGTGGAGCACCGAGGTGCCGCCTACATGGTCGCCGATGGTGTTACGGCCTCGAAAGTTCTAAAGCTCCGTCTTGTCCAAAATCAAGTTGCATGGACCGCGCATGATGCGTAGAAAGACTTCATGACCACAGGGACAGGGCTGCAAGTGAGTAAAAAAATGAAAACGCTTTAAATTCAAAAGCCTAAGAAGGAGATGCGGCACGATGCAAAGGCATATGCAAGGACTATCTTGCATTTTTTAGTGCATGATCCTCCATTTTATAGCGCTAAGCAGCTCACTCTCACTGCAATTCATCCCAACTGACCCACTTGGACTCGCGTGCTACACACTGTCAAAGAAGTTGCACCCAACACCAGACGGCTCTTTTTCTTTTGCCCAGAATAGGAGATGACGACCCTGGCCCAGCAGCCCAAAAGCGTCTGGCCGTGTTCTTTTTCACGCTCGAGGACGGCAAAACCGAAAAGCGGCCTTACATGAAAGGCACCACGGGCCTACGACCGGGAGCAGACTACACGTTGCTCGCAGACGGACACCTGGCTTTTTTTCTCGACATAAGCAGCGGAAATGTGTCTCGGTCATGTTCAGGAAAAAGATATATTTAGAAAAGGGCCGAACGATGGCGCTTATTTTTGTCTTCAAGTTGGCTGGGGTGACGAGGAGCAGACAGACGCAAAAACAGGATATGTGTTTGATAGAAGACCTCGCACATCATCTACTATTTGGCACATGTCATTGTTAGTAGTGCGGGAGAAGTTGGATTTTGGCATGACACGCAAGAGCAGACTTGCTCCTTGCGATGACGCAACACAGACTTCACCTTTTGACGCTTCCCGTCAGGCAGTACGGATCCAGACATATTTGCGCAGCATACGACAGCACGAACGAGAATATCAGACTGCGCAGTCCCCCTCTCCTTCGTATTCGGCGTGCATGAAGAACAGCTGCAACTATTCGCGGCTCTAGCAAGCTAGAGCTGCGCCGCAAGGACAGACCGATCCACAAGCGGATCGGAAAAATTCATTTCTTGGCCCTCGCATCAGCAACTCGCCCTGCAATTATGTAGCGCGCGTGCTTGTGGACGTGGACCCGTTGATAACTATTATGCATGACAACTGAACAAGGGAAGCGGGTGTTGTGCGTTTTCATACTCCACAATCGCATCATCAAGCCTTTCTCTATCATACAGAAAATTTTGCTTTTTCGTGCTCGGACGTAATGGCCATGGCACAATTTGGGGCGAGAGTCATAACACCCTATTTTCAGGACACCCGAGGGGATGCAAAGCCCGAAGGCTTTGAGGACAACAGAATCAGCCGGACCCCGCATTCGTATCAATATAAGGATCTATGAATAACAAGATTAACACTCAGAGCAAGAAGGAAGGGGAAAGCAATGAAAAGCAGTAAAGATTCAGATTTTGGACTTCAACTGCTAAAATAGCGCCAGATCGTGTCGTAGTGCGTAGACTGCAATTAAGTATTCTGTTTCTGTGTGGTAGAGTCAGTTTCTTCGGAAACTCCCGACGGCGGAGTGCAGCTGGGAGGGACGGAACTTCAGCTGAAAGTCCGAGTCGCGGGCACGACGGACGCCAAGCAGAAGCTCTACAAGTGTTTTTCCCGCGACAGCGGCCTTCCCATGACTGTCAGCGACACCCAAAGCACAGCTCCCTCACGCGAGGAAGAGGAAGCAGGAGGGACTGCAGCTGTTTCGCTTCCAGAGGATCTCAAGCAGTATGATCCGGCGCACACGGTGCAGGAGCTGGGACATGATTCGAAGGCCAATGACGAAGACGCCTGCATGGCCGGTTGCACAAAGGATGAAAACTGCAAAGCCTGGGCCTGGTTCGGTGTTCCTCCTCCTGAGAGCGGCAAGTGCGTGCGCTTGGGCCCCCGTATCCCCGTAAAATCTTTACCTGGTGCCAAAGATGCAGCTATCGTCTGCATGGTACTAGACAAAGCGGAGGATCATGAAATGAAAGCCGAAGAAGACGGCGACAGCACATTTATCGTCGCGAAAAGAGCTCCCTCCCCCTCATCCAGGTCTGGACCCCTGAAGGTTTGCAGTGGCAACAGTTGGTAAGACAGAGGAAACCTGTAGAGGCTGTGGCCCTGGCAGAAGACGGTAAGCACAAAGAAACGGTCTGACGCTAAAAGCAGCGAGAGTTGTGATCGATGAAAAAAGCACTCTCGATGGCTACAATTCCGGGGAGGGAGAACTCCTTTTCTGTATGATAATTTCCGACGAGGACGACGATGATGACGATGCTAGGTCGGTCACGAGCGACGCCAGCACGGTCGCGAGCGCAGCGGACCTGATGGACGACCGGACGCCGGCACGCTTTCACCTGACATGCGGCCGGCACTGGTGGGACAGCCATTGCAAGTGCATGGCACCTGAAGGTGGTAGTGGCACGGATATCGGCTGAAAATGCGCGCGGTGTAGATATACTCAAAAGCATCCATGAGTCTGGCAAGCATGCTCCTCAAATTGCAGAACTCGACGAGAGTATGGCCTGGCAAGTGTAAAAAAATGCTCGACAAAAATAAAGCGCGTCGCAGGTTGGGTGTTCTGCTTCTGCAAAAGTGAGCCGTGCGTATATTTTTATCGAGAGTGGCAACTTAGCCCTTTTGCATGGAAGTTTCTTCAAGAAACAAACTATCAAGTTTGCATTGCTGGAAAGCAGTCTTCGAACAGAGTAACTTACGCGCAACACCCGGAATTGCTATGCCCAAAAAGAAGCGCCTTTTTTTTGTGCACAGATAAAAACCGCCAGCGCACAGCTTTGCTCGGTATAAGTGCCTTTTTAGAGGCCAGGTTTCTTAAAAAAATTGTCGGCCTCGGCGCTGGCAATCAATGTGACGGGTTGGACACGCCGATCGGCAGTCCCTGCGCACTGGAGCCGGGCGGCCCCCCGACGGGGGTCTGCAAATTTGATTGCCACAGCAAAGTGGGGTGGCTGCATGACCTGTGCCACTGCGTCGGCGTCGGAAAGAATGGGCAGCGAGGGTTTGGCGAGGTGATCAAAGGCGACCGCGTGTGTGGTGGGGCAGGAAGTGCGCGCGTTGGTGGCAAAAACGTCGGAACAATTTGCGCGAACGGCGACGGAAAATGTCGCGTCAAGCCGCTGAAAGAATCCATGGACCGGTTCTGCGTGAACTCCGTCAACGCATTGGCGTTCGCAGGCAATGGCTATTTCATGTACAAGGGGGCCAAACTGGTCTACAGCCATTTTTTCGACACCCCCACTACCCCGGAAGAGCAGGAAAAGGTGCAGGGCCTTGTGAAGACGTTGCACGACGCAGCTGCCGTATCCTGTGTGAAAGCACTACATGAGTACTTCTTCCCAGCACGACCCTGCCCGGGCAGTTATGTACATCGGCACGCACAGCAGCTGTGTCAGGTGGCCCCCTGATGTCTTGGGGGTGCTGTTGATTTTGGTTGCGATTTTCTAATCATATTTGAGGAGCCCGAACTGCTGTGCCCGTGGCCTGCGCTTGCTCAGGATTATACATAAAAGGGCGAACAGATCGCCATGCTACCGTGGTAGCGATGAATTAATTATCGTGGCTGCGGATGCTCCGGCCCCCAAGGACGGTTTCCCGTATATGTCTTGCGTGGTTCCAACCCTCTAAATTTTTATAGTGGTCTTGACTTTGGAAGGGGCTATCGTCTGTTTTCACCCAGGATACGTGGGCGGCACGCCGCAGATCAACCCCATGCAGCTGGCCATGCTGGACTCGGTATCGTGAGAAAAAAAAGCAAGAAGGTTGGCCACCGCCACCGCATTAGGTTATGAACTATTTCGGCAGGTGCGTTTGCTTGTGCCGTACCAAGGCCGCGAGCAGCGCTGCTACTTTCCTTACAGCAGTGACGCCGGCTGTCATGCAGCTGAGCAGCCGCCAGAAGATCACAGCGTGGCGCGGGTTGCACTCAGCTGGACTAACAGGCCTCGCGCCCCACTTGCCTCCCCGTATTTCCCCGGGCACTACCACTATCTACGCACGAATGTACTGCAACTACAAGCACTAATGCTCTTTATCTTGTCCGGGGTTGCTGCGCAATTTATTTTCAATGCGTGGCGCGCGGCTGTATCACAATGTCAGCGCCTTGCTTTGTCTCGGATGGTGCTAGTGATCGTTTCAGATAGGGCAGACGCTTGTATATCGTGTAAATCAAGCAGAGGCCCGGGCTTCAAACTGCTCTTCGCAGAAACAGTTTTAAATGGAAAGCGCAGCATCAAGATACGAGAGGGTGCTTAGCTACTTTCATCTCAGACCTGGTTTGTCGCTGGTAAAGCTGCCGCGCGAATTATTAGCAAATGCAAATCTGTTGGCGCCTTTAGGTGTGGGGCTGGGGCTGACCACACTGGCATTTTTTTCCAGCATACATGGACACATTGAAGCAGGTTGCCATCGCAGACCTCACGCAGAGCAAGCCGTATCAAGTGCAAAACGACGTTTCTGAGCGTCTCGGGAAGTCCTTGCGACGCCACTTTACTAGCTTTAGCTCGAAAAGGAAAATTTGGATCCTTCCATATACGCCGTGCGTCGTCTTGCAGTGATGCACAGCATGTGATATAGAAATAGAAGTGCAAGCGTGACGTGAGCTCCTCTATATGTGTAAATTTGTCTACTGAAGGGTGCGCTTCGGCAGAGTTTTTTTGCTTTGGCGTGATCACAGGCAGATGGCATACTTACTTATTCTGAAATGAGTGCCCTTCTCCTTAAATACAAACCGCGCTGGTTTTCCTTTTACTTTCAACGGGATCTTGCGCGGCGGGCGCTGGCCATGGCGCCAGCCGAGCATGACAACAAAGAAGTGAAACGCTTTCTCGACCTAGTACTTCCCGAGATAATGAGCCCAGAAACTACGTTCTCCGTGCATAAGCGGTGGACGCATTTTGTGGGGCTGCGGTCGCTGGGTCACATCAAAGAAAGCGTCTACGTTCCGTTCCGGGGACTCCTCGAGAACAACAACAGCCTATCCGGTGTGAAAACGTATGCCCCCCTAGCCCTACAGACTTGTAATGCATATTATAGTTAGGGCCACCCGCGACCGCGTCTGTCATGGAAGTAAGTCTAAGCATCTCACGCGGCCCGCCATGGGAGGCGGGGTCTAATCCTGTTCTGGGCCATGTTGTCCTTGTCGTGCGCGACCTCGACTCAGGATTCGTTATGTGGCCACGTGGACAATGCTGCGGCTTATTCAACTTTTGCGCGCGTGACGCCACCCAGACTTGCTTGGTTTGTATACCTGTAAGCAGAGGCTGCAGCCTCTTTAGCTTGTTTGTTAATGGGTGGGTGCGTTTTTGCTTAGGATAGAACGTCTCCCCCGTTTACGAGAAAGGCGTCCAGGCGGTCAGGATCAGGTGAAGGTTTTTCAGACTGGAAGAGGTGTGCTTATTTGTAGTGCTGATTTTGTATTTCAAATGCACGAAAATGACATCAACTGCTACGGAAGATGAAAGGACTTCTCTAAACTAACAATGAGTCGCACGACATTTTTGGACAGGTGGATATTGACTATGGACAAACAAAGAAGATTCCAGCACTTCTTCGTCCTGAAGCTAAAGCTGATTCTATGTTCGCTTCCGGTTATGAAAAAATGAAAATCGGAATTCCCACCGCCGCATGACACGCGCATAGAACGTTTGTGCAGATGCTGAACATGGCTGTGCAGGGCGCCCTGACCTACGTCTCGATTACCGTTTTATGGAGGTGAAGTCAAGCTGAGTGATCTTTCCCGCATTGTAGTTACTAGTACTAGAAAAAAGAGGAAAGAAAAAGGTGCTTGTCATGTTGCGGGGATGAACTTGCCTCTGCAGCTCTTTGCTGCAAAGCGCCCACCATCCAGTAGTTCCAGACCGTACGAATAAACGTG
>JACKZZ010014918.1_pt1 | contig 10301 bp, 8 predicted proteins | sample 8027871 | NCBI WGS metagenome assembly JACKZZ01 (sample SAMN15724774, study PRJNA655200) | protist metagenome | isolation source: fluorescence activated cell sorting (FACS) single amplified genomes of... | place: USA: West Boothbay Harbor, Gulf of Maine | collected 2000-07-19
GTGCTAGATCTATGGAAAGCAATGCTACGAGAAATCTCAGTGCCAGCACAGACACTCGTGTGGCTGTACGGAACTCAGAAGCAGCTATTGAAAGAAAAATAGCACAAAAACATAATCATCGGAACATAAGCATTTCTGACTTGTTACAGGATGTCAAGGCAGGTAAGATTGTAGCTGTACCTGCTGCTGCTGCTTCATCTATAGAGCAAGATGCAGAAAAGCACCCAGTCATGCAGGAGGACCAGATGCAGGGTGGTGAAGCTACTGTACTTCCGTGTCAAAGATCCGTTCAAATAGACAATCCAACGGACACAGAACAACAGCGTTCACCTACCACAACACCTTTAGCAGTAGCATCCATGGGCAGTGACACAGATAGCAGTGACGACACTGCCCCTTGGTCTCCACCAAGACGAGACTATGACATGGCCTATATAAGTGGTACTGCAACAGATGCTGCTGGAAGAGTCAATCCAGCTGTCAGGTCCTTAGATCATAGAGACACGCCGCTCAATTCTCGACCAGGCACAGCCATGAGTACAGCTAGCAACAGCAGCAGCACACAACGTCCTACAACGCCGTTGAAGCTACTTGGACAATCAGTTACCTTCAGTGTAGAGACATTTGATTATGGATACCATCTGGATGACATTGACGATGTTCTTGCCTTGGATGACAAGGAAGGATTGAATATAGGTGAGTACGACGTCTATGGAGATTACAGTCCGGAACAAAGCACATGCAACAGCACTTCAGGTAAAGATGATATCAATGAGGACGCAGCTGCCTCACTGTGCTCTCAGTCTAATACAGAGAATATTGAGAAAATATTCATTGATCGTAGAGAAGCTATTAATTCACACGAAGCTGACGATTCTCCATTAGAATTCTCTCAAACAAGTGAGATTTATACTCCTATTGAAATGAACAATGACACATGTGCTGATGAGGTAGGCAATGTAGATGACACTGTAACTGCCTCTAATGTAGATAGTAGTTTAGATGAATCGTGGGATCTAGTTAAGCTTCGCGCTCAGCGGGGCAGTATATCATCAAAAGCTACCAGTAGAATACAAACACAGATGCAATATGAAGATGATAATGATGAGGATCCAATGGATTCATCGATAGACGTCGGAAGCATGGATGACGTTGCCCTCTTTGATGCTGCATGGAATGCAGTACATGCAACGAGTGGCACTGCAAGCACAGCTGATAGCAGAAGACTTCATGATGATGCTACTCATGTTGTTGTGGAGAAACTGGAAGCCACAGTGCAGCAGAGCAGACCTGGTGTAAAGCTCAATCAGTATGCACTGCATCGAATGAGCTCAGACACTGCATCTAGTCGCCCAGGCACTGCATCGAGTCGCCCAGACACTGCATCGAGTCGCCCAGGCACTGCTGAAACAATCGAAATATTCGACGTTGTTAAACAAATCACTCAAAATGAGTTTGAATTGAATGAATTCAAAATCACTGAAGATGAAGTAAGGACAAATATTACTGTATCCGCAGATGACAATAGTTTAGTAGCTGATAGAGTCAAGGAAGCACCATTCCAGCAAGACACCATCGAGCATACGTCGGTTCACGTCACTACCAGAGAGGTAGGTGATACGGACTTACCTACGTCTCTATCTTCCACCTCAACTATAAACGCATTACCTGCAGCCAGTCATGAAGACAATATGGAGGAAGTGCGAGTATTACTGTCGAGAAACCGGGAATCTATTGACAACAAGGCAAGTAAGAAAGCCAGTGCACGCGCAGAGGCTCGTAGAGCAGCCGCAGTATCAATTTTATCACAGTTCGCTCCAGTGTTGAATGAAGATGAATTGCAGCATAGTGAGCCAGTGAAAGAAGATAAGACAGAAGAGAATCACGTAGTAGCTGTATCTTCTATGCAAATTGGACTTTCTCCAATGCAACCTGTACCTGCAGACTTACCAATATCACCTCCAAGGCGGTCTCGTGCCGCAGTTGCCTTCAATATCGATGCTGGTCCCGGCTCACCACTCAGTGCAGCGAGCAAGATAACAACTGTGGCAGTGGCAGAAGAAGCAGAAACTCCTCAACCTGAGCCTCTTGAAACCGCAATAGCAGCTACAGGGCGACCGGTGTCTACACGAGAGGCACTGCTTGCAGAGCGGAAAGCTAATTCTGGGGCCATTCGGCGTGTACAAAGCTCAGTTCCTATGCCTAAGCACATTCCAACAGCTACAACCACAAACATGGAAAAAGTTAGTAAACAAAACTCTCAAACAAATATTTTGCGTGCTGGTTCCGGCGCGACCTCATTACCCGCAGAACAACCAGAGGTTAAGCCCTGGAGGCGTGAGAGAAGAGGCATCATTAGTGCTGGTGATACGCGGGGGGCACCAGAGCATGAACAAAAGCAAGAACAAGGAATAGATGATGCACCAGCACCACTGCCGCCGCGCACTGTACCCAGGCAAGTCGCTCCACGTCCGACACGAGCAGTAGCCACTGGGAGAATTTCAAACTACCAACAGATACGTAATGCTGTATGTACTGTGTGCCTAGCTGGTACCGCCCTGACTTCGCAGCGTGAAGAAGCTCTGCGAGCATTAGAGTATCACAGTACAGGCCCTGGAGCACAGCAAAGGGCTATCAACCTCCATGCAGCTGGTATCATACCCAGTGCAAGCACTCTCGTTCCTACTCAATTTATTGTCCTATTTCTCCATCCAAGGTCGCCATCTTTTCGTGGATTGTATGTTCTAGATACTTTAGGAGCAGGTAGTAGTAGCAGCCACGGCAGCGAGCTTAGTTTAACGCGAATATTTGGACGTGGACCGAGAGTAATCAATGACAGTGTGGTCGGTAGCTACCTAAAATATGAGACATCAAGTAAAACTTTCAAGGCACTCCCTGTAAAAGGATTGAGCAGTGTTGTTGATGGTGTAGCTGTTGAATTAAACAAGATTAAAAGATAGGTTGAGACAATAGAAGAAAGAAAGTGCTAGCAGAGCAGCGCAAGGTATGTTAAATATACCATGCCATGGTATGACCTAAAATTGTGAATAGTATACAGAATGTCCCAAAATATATAACTGACGATCGAACGTTCTACTACTGATTCCTACATCATCGTCACCCAACTACCAATGCTTGCTTGCTTGCTTGCTTGCTTTAGTCACAAAAGAAGCAATGTGCGCACCCCCAACCAGCACAGTGACTGCCTGTATTCCCATATTCACTCATTTCATTCTACTTCTCACTCATCCAAACAGAGCACCGACGTAAGTCGTCTCACACTTATCGCTAAAAGCTATACTCTCTGGTATACTGTGATAATCTGTCTTAGTACCATCAGAAGATATTTGTGAGGTAACATGTGTCACCGTACACCATTGGAAATATAAACTTTGCATTTCAGTGGTTCCAGAACGACCGTGCGTATTGCTGCTTCCTGATACACCATGTATTTTCACTTCGTGTGTATGTCGCTCGTTGTCAACTAAGCCAATATGGACGGTTTGTAACGGTCTCCATGGCTGCATATGTGCATACAGCAGTGCACGCAGGTCTGACAAGGGTCCGCCTACTTCCAAAGCTCTCGCACCATATCTTGCCACAATTTTGGATGTCGAGGTTACTGAGGTAGTTCCGGATGTGCGACCACTACTACTGCCATCCAAGCCTATCTCAGCAGTGGTAGGGGTATTGTTTTTACGCGATTTTGCTTCATATTTGACATATTTTATATATGTTGGTCCAGCCAAATGACGTACGACGTCATCATCCACCACGACAGCATCCCACCATTGACCTTGATGAGCATGTTCCAGTTCTGTAATTTTCATGGATAATACTTCTTCAATATGTTCTTGCTCCATGGGAAGAAAAGGTACTACCTCGTCGATGATCTTTCCGATTTTAACCGGATCTGTGCTTGTCATGGATGACGCACTGAGACTGCTACCTGCCCACTGATCATCTAGAGCAGCCTTCACCTCTGTCCGCAGTGTTGATCTGGGTATTGTGTCTCGACTGCCATGCTGTAATAGAAGCTTTATCATACGATCAGAACCAATATCTGAAACAAAAATAAAGATCAGTTGTGATGTTTCCCAATATCGACCACCAGTGCTGTCGTCGGTAGAACCGACTGTCTCACGTAAACCACCACGTTCACTTAATATTGGTAAAAGAACATCTAATGTTCCAGGTACAACTTTTTGAACTTCATCAAAAATCACGATACCTGTGGCAGCACCACAGTGCTGGAAGTGGGAAATGAGTTCACCTCTATGATGATAATAGGAAAAAGGGGAGAGAGGATGATGAAAAAACTGGGTCAGAAATGGCACGACGGTGACACAGGGGGTGTGAAATGGACATTGACAAATTCAAAGGACATACCTCAAAGCTTTGTGCATGTCTGCGATGCTCAGTCCACTGGACGCACTATAATCTTCTCCGTGTAAGAGGAGCAGCCCCTGTGGCACATAGCGACTGCTCCCAGCACCCACAAGCTTTCGTCTCCATAGCGCCGATGCAGCAAGTTGTATTGAAGTTTCAGTCTTTCCGATACCCGTGCTTCCGGTCATAGCGAGCACTAGCGCCTTCTGCGCCCCCGCACCAGCATTCATACTGTTGCCACTGTTGCCTGTAGTTGCTACGGACGTATGACGCTTTTGCTCCCATGTATTGATGGCGTTGATAAGAATGCTCACAGCTTCTTGCTGTCCCTTGATTGTCCGTCGGAGTCTATACGCCACATGACCTGTGATTATATTGTTGTAGTTGTAGGCAGCAGTGCTACCAGTGGTGTCGTCAGCGATTAGTGCCTTCGATATGTATGGGCAAGTATCACCTATGCCTATGGCCACAAGAAACTCGTCCCAGTAATATCCCACGTTATCGTACAACGTACTCGTCGATCTAGGTATAACATTCTTTGCAGTTTTCGCTATGCTATTACTGCCTTCTGTTGAAGCGTGACTTAATGTGAACTGTGTTCCTATAACCATAAATACGAAGAGGACAAGAAGAACTTGAAAGCCATGTCTCGCCATTGTTCTCGATAATGTAAAATAATGGAGCTGTGTCTGAATATATAGGCAATCAGCAATACCAATGCACTAATAACGGATATTCGCTACAGAAAAATCAATCTGTCACAATTTCCTGAGTCTTCATCACAGCATTTTCCTGCCTGTGACGACAGTCGGTCGTGGGAAAAGGGGCGTTCACTTTATTCGACGAGATACTGAATATATTGCAGTAGCTACTACAGACACATTTACAAGTGTGTTGTTATTGAGAAGCTAGAATTTGGTATTCCCAAGAAGTGCATATCTAAACCTACGCACCTCCTACGGCTTGGACATATATCAAGGCTGCTTCTGCATTTCTATCGATTAAGATCAATAGAGGAGAAGGCAAGTGAGTGAGTTGGTGTTTTTCATATTCATTCTGCCCTATTTGTGTTTATCGACACGAGTGGTGCATAGCAGAGGAAAAGAATAGAGCAAGACACTGGACATACATTCTTATCGTCGGTCTTGTTCGTAAACTACATTTATACAAATGTCCCGAAACGCAATGAATGCGGCGGACGACCACCCAAGCAACTTCCCACCATTATTACACTATAAGTGGTTTAATTCGTACAATGTGCCAGTAGACGTACAAATCGGGGTGTCGCGACTTGAGCTGCCACTGGACATGAAGGTGACCTCACAAGCAGATGTTCCTGAACACGTGTATATTACAGCATCATTGATCAGCAATGATATAACTGTTAGCACTGCTGATCTCGGTACCCACTACGCTACTATTGATGGATATAGGAATGCTCTGGTTTGGGATTACGTTTTAACATTCCCAATTAAAATACAGAATTTATCAGCTGATGCTACTATCGCATTTACAGCATGGACACCTGCTGCTGTGGGTGATAGCGCGGGTGCCACAGTATATGGAGGAACATCGTTGCACTTGTTTGACACACGTACAGGAGTAAGTCCCAGTTTTTCACATCCGACGCCCAACGCACGCACGCACTGCCTCCTACAATAATGTACAGAGCCTAACCCTTCCCTTACACGTCGTTACCTTCCCTTTTCCCGCCTTGGCTGCTACTGCGTGCTTTGCATATAGGTACTAAAACAAGGTAAACAAAAGCTTATCTTTTTTTTCGATGTTTCTGGTGACAAATGTTGTATTCCAGGCTTAGGCGCCACCCCCGGCGACGACTTATATGACGTTTATAAAGATAATGATTATGGTTTTATCATGGAAAAAAAATTAGAAACATATAAAATTATGATGATGCGGTCACAGTCTGCCCTTGTGGTCTCTAGTACAACTAGTGGACAGCAGGGAGGTAACACTGGTGACTTGCATTCCACAAGTACAGACTTGGGATTGTCGCAACAACTTGGGCTTGGTGTTGGTATGAACTGTATGACGCCGGCTGAAGGGGGCACCCTGGACTGGCTCGACCGCTTGGTTCTCACACAAATACAGCATACACTAGGGAATAGTTTGACCAGAGATAAGAGCAGTGCCAAGGCAACCCTAGACCTAATTGATTCAGGTGCAGCGGCCTCCAGCACTGATATATGTTCCTTAAGTGAAAAGTTCCTCAAGTTACAAGTTGAGCTGCTTGATACCAATTCTACTCCATCTAGTGGCACTGCATCGCAGAACACTAAATACTCACAGTTAGAACATGAAATACTCCAAGAAATGACTCGATTAAGCGCTGCAACTTGGACAAGAGAAAGTTGTGAAATCGACCTTGATGACTACTGCACCATGGTGCTGGAGCTGCCATTGTTGAGGTATGTGCTGCTCTCTGTTGTTGTGATATGGCATGTCTGTCTACCCTTCTGTTCCTAATCTAACCTGCCATAAACACCCACCTTCCTGGCCTCCATCGCACTTACGATATCAGTAACACCGTCATACACGAAGAACGTGCGATGTCCGACACCCTCCCACATCTCCCGCCGCGCACACGACAAGATTGCTTAAGTTGTGCGATTTTTGATGAATCAAAATCACCACCAACAATGGAATTCACTGTAACTGATAGACCCTTTAACGCAGCTCAACTTTCCATGATAAGTGACTGGGATCTTGATCTACAAAATCTCACAGAAGAACAGAATCGTAAGTTAAACTTTCGGACTATACGCAGTACTTCCAATGCCACTACAAAGCCAAACTTGGCTATTAAAGGTCAATTAGATAAGATTGTTGCCGCACCACTGGGAGCAGTGGGTGCGGGAGGGCCTGGTGGTGGGTCTTCCCCATTAAGCTCCGAAGAGAAGGATCTAGTGTATATTTACCGGTACGTACGCTCTCACGCTCTCCTCTCCGCCATGTTCTTGTACTCACATGCACGCATAGCTGGTCTGTCTTGCCTGCTGCTGCTGTATATATGTATTTATGTATGAACCTTCACTTTACTAACCTTCACTTATTTACAACATATTTCTGGAGCAGTTACGCACTTACTGACGACAAACGAGCACTCACAAAATTCCTTTTATCAATTGATTGGGATGTTGAGACAGAAGTTGACGAAGTAGCCATTATGCTACCCTTGTGGCAAGCACGTGCTCCACTAGATGTGGCAGAGGCATTAAAGCTGCTTGGCAAAGAGCGGGCGTTTCAGAATGCACTAGTGCGTGCATATGCAGTAGAATGTGTGGATGCCGCTACTGACGATGAACTTCAATTATATCTGTTGCAATTAGTACAAGCACTGAAATATGAGCCTAAGGTGACCAATTCCCCCATGTCGTCATCGAGTCAAAAACACCCTATAAAAACGATAGCAGCAGGCACCCCTGCTGGTGCGGAGAGTTCACTCAGCCTTCAACAACATCTGCTTGAAATTATTGAGTCTACAACAACATCATCCTATAGTATGAACAAGCCGTCTGCCACCCCTGATAAGGTTTCTGATACAGATATACGTGATCTTAGCGAAGCCTCAACAGCAGCCAAGGGCACAGAGGCAGACAGAGGAGTGTCCTTTTCAATACCAGAAACATCGGTTGCACCACATAGTGATGCAGCAGCAGCAGCACGCAGCACACCAGGATATGGCTCGCATGTATATGGTGGGTCAGCTGTATCACCACTTGCCCATTTTCTAATAACCCGTGCATGCAGTAGTCCTACCTTGACAAACTTCTTATTTTGGTACTTACGTGTTGAAACTGAAACAGATGACACTACTCTCTTTCGATCTGTATTGTGCGCTTTGATGTATGCATTGTGCACACATTCTCTTACAACAGCGACGTTAGCGAAGCAATTATATTATACGGATGAATATATTGATAGTATCGTTAGTTGTCAGGAAGATGCTAGAACACAAATGGCTTGGCTGTCGTTTAGCGATAAGTACCGTGTAGTAACTGAGAAGCTCAATGGTTTCTTTGTGTCTCGATCGCTGACAACATTACCTTTACCTCTATTGAATTCTGGAATAACAACAATACCCAATCCCTTGGATCCACATATTATGCTAACTGGACTTGATAAGTGTTCGAAAATTTTTAAGTCTAAAATGTTACCTGTGGTGATTGACATGCATGCTACCATGGAGAGGGGTGAATCATATGCTCAAATGAGTGGCACTCCAGCTAAGAGCATCACCAGTAGCAGCGATACTTCGACAGGCAGTGCGGGCTCCGCAATGACACATGACAATTCAAGTTCCATAAGCATTTCAATCAAATCCAGTAGTCCAAATATGAGAGGATCGTCGCCAGTCGGAGGTCAGCAATTGCCTACATTCATTCAGAAGCTATTTTTTAAGATAGGTGATGACTTACGTACTGACCAACTTATTTTGAACTTGTTTAGGTAAGTATGACTTATTGTTCTCCGTACCGCAGTACGTCATCACGTTTACGCCTTATGCAGTGTCTGTTCTCAGTATAACTAACATTTCGTCTTCCTTCTCATCATCTCCTCGACAATACAGTTTGATGGACAGTTTGCTCAAGAAGGTCAATCTCGATTTACGTATGCGTATGTATGGTGTCCTTGCCACCCGAGCCAAGATAGGTATCATGGAATTTGTGGATCACAGTATGCCAGTTCAACTTATACTTGATACATATGGTACTATACGACAGTATTTAGCTAGCAAAAACCCTGACCCATCTGGTGTAGGGGGCATTAATCCCTTGGTATGTATCGATATTTGCCTTGGAATGCCATTGAATTTGTACCCAACGTCACACGATGCTAACTTTCTCACCTTCTCACCTACCTACCTACCACCCACAATTTCGTATCAATTACCATAGGTTTTGGACACATTTATCAAGAGTACTGCTGGATCATGCGTCATGACGTACATACTAGCTATTGGCGATAGGCATCTAGATAATATTCTAATCACAGAAAGTGGTCAACTTTTTCATATAGGTACGTTCGTATGTCTCGCATGGTTTCTACCCACTGGCAAGTGTGAGAAATCTCACTTGATCGACATGTTGCTGTTGAAGAGAGGAAGGCTAACCAACCATTCATCCCATCTCATATCTTCATGTCATTCATCACTCACTTATACATAAATATTAAAGACTTTGGGTTTGTATTTGGAAAAGATCCCAAACCATACCCATCTCCTTTTCGATTAACCAAAGAGATGGCGGTAGCCATCGGGGGTGAAGCATATCAAACATCAGATAATTTCGCTCAATTTAAGTCATATTGCTATCAGGTACGTTTAAGGCTATACAATGCATAAACTCACTACTGAACCGTCAATCTGATAGGAAACCTTCCAAAGGGATACATTCTAACAACCCACTTTCCTTTCTTTTTCACCCTATTTCGGTCTCTTAGGCATATAATTGGCTGCGTAAATCGAGTAATCTTGTCATGAATCTTCTGTCCTTGATGGATGAGAGGGGAATCATCTCGGACGAACGACCTATGGCAATACCAGAAGTTTTAGCTGTTGTTGAAGAACGGCTTATGCTCGAACTCTCAGGTACGTGTCTATCTGCACTTGTCATGTATCTTATACCCCTTTATCCGTCTATGTCGTGCATACTATTGCATATGATGCAACTCAAGCTAACCTCTCTTTGTCTCTATTCTCTTATATGTTCACGAACACTACACAGATGAGGAAGCTGAGACACATTTTGCTGCTCTAATAGATGGAGCTATCACTGCTATTGCACCGAAAATTGCGGAATTAGCTCATATTATCCGTATGAAGATGAAGTAGGTATGTGTACTGATTATCAATGATTAATGGGTGAGTCGATTGAAGTGAGGGATGCAAA
>JACKZZ010020546.1_pt1 | contig 10300 bp, 12 predicted proteins | sample 8027871 | NCBI WGS metagenome assembly JACKZZ01 (sample SAMN15724774, study PRJNA655200) | protist metagenome | isolation source: fluorescence activated cell sorting (FACS) single amplified genomes of... | place: USA: West Boothbay Harbor, Gulf of Maine | collected 2000-07-19
CAAGGCACGCGTAGCGTTTGATATCTTCGACTTGGTCCTCCCGCTTGAGGGGATCCCCACTAATAGCCGCTTGCTGCATCGAGGGTACGGCCCCCAATTTAAGTTGGCGATTATGCTCCAGTACCCCCAGGCTTCGCCGGTGGGGGGTTAGTTTGGAAGTCAATCGAAAGAATATAACATACCGGCTACTCATAAGTAATAACCAAGTACGAAGGGCAGGAAAGTTTTCCAACCCAAATATATCAGCTGATCGAAGCGGTATCGTGGGAAAGCTGCTCGAACTCAAATAAAACCGAAAAGAACAAGCGTTACCTTGATACCAAACCAAATAGGTCCTGGAAGAATTCCTAAACCAAAAGGTAACATAGATAACCATCCTCCGAAGAAACAGATAGCTGTTAACGCACTCATCATAATCATGTTTGAATACTCTCCTAAGAAAAACAGAGCAAATCCCATTGCACTATACTCAGTAAAATAACCTGCTACTAATTCAGCTTCCGCCTCTGGAAGATCGAAAGGTGCTCGGTTTGTTTCTGCAAGAATGCACACAAATCAAATCATAGTCGCAGGTAGAAGAGGAACACAAAATCAAACATATTTTTGTGCTAAAACAATGTCTGTAAGGTTTAAACTCCCTACCATAAGGAAAATAAGTAATAGAATGAAACCCATACCGATTTCATAAGAAATCATTTGAGCCGCTGATCGTAAGGCACCAATAAAAGAATATTTGGTGTTACTTGCTCATCCTGAACAAATAACACCATAAACTCCTAAAGAACTAACTGCAAAAAGGTATAGAACACCAATGTTAATATCGGCATAAACCATACCTTCACCAAAAGGCACAGCAGCTCAAAGGCTAAGAGCCAGTAAGAAAGTTAGAATAGGAGATAAGATGAAAATACCTTTATGTGCACTTGCAGGTACGATTGATTCTTTAAGAAAAAGCTTTAAACCGTCGGCAAGAGGCTGTAATAGACCATAAGCACCTACTACATTAGGCCCCTTTCGTCGCTGCATTGATGCCATTACTTTTCGCTCAAGTAAGGTAAGATACGCTACTGATACTAATAAAGGAACTGCAATCGCAAGAAACTTTACTACACAAATTAAAATGAATACAATCGAAGATCCAAGTCCGATATCTAATGAGAATGGAAGACCGAAAATAAGTAGAAAGATGAAACCAACTACTGCAAAAGGAATTACGGGTAAAATAAATCGTTTAATTAATTCCGCAATTGCCCCTAAAAAGGCTGAAAGATACCCCTTATCAAGTACCGAAAGGTTCGTTGATGCTACTAATGACTCTCGCATAGGCTGTACCACGATTGTTGCTCCAACCGCTCCAACACCACCGAGAACCACGAGGGTAATAAAAACTGTAAGTAAGTTTAGACTCATATTTTACGCAGCGGTCATACCTCCGACGAATCCCCCCTAAGTCGAAGATATCAAAATTTAAATTGGGGGCTGTGCCCCCGATCCCCCGTAGGGGAATTTTGATCTCGAAGACAACCACGCTACGCGTTCGGCGAAGCCTGGTAAGGGGGTTAGTTATATTTATGGATGTTTTGTTTAATTATTCTTTTTGGATGCTACGTTGCCTTGCCCCCCTTACCGAAGTTTGTCTTCGACTTAGGGGGTACCAAGGCAAAGCCAGTCCTCGATGCGCCGGTACCTCCTTAGGGGAGGTTATGCGTTAGGGTTAGCTGGTACAGGGATAAGTCAATACTCAATCCGTGAAACAACTGGTAGAATAATTAGGAAGAAAGCAAAGTAAAGAACTCCTGCAATCTGTGCCATAATAACATAAGGATCCTCTACGGGAGCACCTCCTAATCATGTTAGAATTAATCAATCAACTGCGAACATTCAAACAAGCACTCGGTAAAGAGGTCGGAAAGCCGAACTTTGAACCGTTGAAGCTGTAATAAATGGTAGTAGAATCAGAACTAAAATAGATGCGAAAAGTGCAAGAACTCCTAATAGCTTGTTTGGAATAGCTCGAAGGATTGCATAAGCAAATAGGAAATATCACTCAGGTACAATGTGTGCTGGAGTAACCATTGGATCAGCCTCGATATAGTTATCAGGGTGACCAAGGTAGTTTGGTGCAAAGTAAACTCAGAAAGAGAAGAACATTACAAAGACAACCGCACCAAATAAATCCTTTACTGTAAAGTAAGGGTGGAAAGGGATTTTATCTGTGTTTGAAATTGTTCCTAATGGGTTACTTGAACCTGCTTGGTGAAGTGCCGTTAGGTGAAGTGCTGTTAGAGCCGCGATTACGAATGGTAATAAGTAATGTAGGCTAAAGAATCGGTTTAATGTAGCGTTATCTACAGAAAAACCTCCTCACATTCACTCTACGATATATGGTCCTACAATAGGGAAAGCAGAGAAAAGGTTTGTAATTACGGTTGCTCCTCAAAAACTCATTTGTCCTCAAGGAAGAACATACCCAAGAAAGGCTGTTGCCATCATAGCAAGGAAAATAGCTACTCCAAGTACTCAAATAAGAATTCGAGGAGATCGGTACGATCCGTAGTAAAGTCCACGGAAAATATGAGCATATACAACAATAAAGAACATTGATGCTCCGTTTGCGTGTGTATATCGAAGAAGTCACCCGTAAGGTACATCTCGCATAATGTGCTCAACTGAAGCGAATGCATAATCTACGTGAGCCGCATAATGCATTGCAAGAAAAATTCCTGTAATTAATTGAACAACTAGACAAATTGCTGCTAAACTACCAAAGTTTCATAGGTATGAAATGTTAGAAGGAGTTGGGTAAGCAATTGCATGGTTTTCAAGAATATTCAGGAGTGGTCGTTTTAGAATACGTTTCATGTTTTTTGCTAAGGGGAACCAGGGTGCTCCAGTACCCCCATCGGCGAACCCCCCCTAAGGGGGTACTGGAGCAGCCTGGGGGGGTTCGCCGGACGCGTAGCATGATTTAAGCTTAGGCATAGTACTTTTCATACCAAAAAGTATAATAACATAATATAATTAAATAGTAAACTTTGAAGCAAAAAGGGGAATCGAACCCCTAACTTATAAGTATGAATCATACGCTTTGCCAATTAAGCTATTTTGCCTTCCATACACAGGCTCAAATCAACCCCCCAGGGTGCTCCAGTACCCCCATTGGCGAACCCCCCCTAAGGGGGTACTGGAGCACCCTGGTTCCTCCCGCAAAGCGTGGCTTTACCTTTGGTATCTTTGACCCCGTCTCTCAATATATGCATTTTATAGAATGTCCTGAGATGGATTTGAACCATCGACCTATTGATTTTCAATCAATCGCATCTACCGCTGAGCTATCAGGACTTTCGGACGCGCAGCGTTAAGCTTCGTTGCCTTGCCGCAGGCTGTCTTTGACTTGCCAAGGGCTGTCTTCGAGATCAAAATTTAAATTTTGATATCTTCGATTTGGAACCCTCTAGGGGGATTCCACAGCTCAAGTTAAACGTGTAGCTCCCTTAGTATCCCTCAGGGGGATTCACTTGGGTGATTATGTTCTGATAGAAGACTCTAAGAAAGATTTTCAATCGTCTTTATGAATTGATGATTGGGGTAATCGTAAATACTCTTGTTTTAAGCTCTGGGAACTTCGAATGCAGTAAGCATGCTTATAGTGAATTTCAAAATAGTTAGAAACTTTTTGTGGATTTGCGCACTGCTTTGCTGCCTTGGTAAAGTATACTGGTTCTGTATTCATTTGGTGACTCAAAGACGACATTAGTTCATCCGCCAAACTGATTGATCCATAGCTAGTCCCTAAAGCAAATACCGTAGAAACTTCTGCAAGTTGACCAGGTATCGGAATACCAGCTGTGCCTTGGTACCCCCCAAGGGGGGTGTCACTACTAAGGTAACTAAGTCATGGAAATTTGTGCGAATTGACATTAGCTGTCTTCCGCGTAGCGTGATCTTTATCGGCAAAGCCGACCTTATTCGTCGTAGGTTTCGATCGTCAGTAAACCAGGTCACCTTCTCCTAAAAACATATTGGCAGTTGCTTCTTTAGCTCCTGAAGTAAGATGCTCTAATTTGGTTCCCTGAAGGCCGTCGGAAACCTTTGAACCTCCCTTAGGAGGTACTAAGCCACGATGCACGTTTGATTCCCCTTGAGCCCCTGTCAAGCGGTCTTTATAAGTGATGATTCCCACATGCTTATGTTTTAAAAGCTGTCGGGCATTTGCAATACTTGATGATCATTTTAACCGAAACATTTGGATGTCGAGGCGATCCTCTAACTTGAGTAAGGCATTAAGGGAAGAACTTGACGATGTCGTAGCTTCGCTATCAATAACCCCAGACATAGATTCTAAATTACTCAAACCGTAGAATTGTTTAATTCGTTGTCCAAGGCGTAACCGGTTTGCATATGTTTTATTAATCTCAGATGAAAATAGATGCTCAGAAAGAAGTGGAGCTTCGGGCGATGAAGTAGGTAGTACCGTTATTTCGCCGGGTGACGTAGACGCTAAGTTAGATAAGTGATGATAGCTTGTGGTCTTTAAAGGTAAAGCGTTAGGGGCCTTTAATGGACGCGTAGCGTTGCCTTGCCGAAGGCTGTCTTCGACTTGGTACCCCCCTTGAGGGGTTAGTTCGGTCTTCTCAAGATCTTCTAGAAGCTCAAAGATATTTTCACGCACTAATGAGTCATAAGGTCGCTTTTGATCCAAGAAAGATCAATCTTCAAAGCCTTCTGAGGCATCGCTACTAACATACTCTCGTGAGACTTTAAATGCTGCTGCCTTGGTACCCCCTAAGGGGGGTTCCACTTTAGTGACTTCGTCACTTTCGTCAGATTTTGGGGGCTGTGGCCCCCCTTCACTATGAACCTGGTCTCCATGTTTATCAAAAATTACATCCTGGTTAAAAATTGTAGGCCAGGCATGGTAATTAAAATTGATGAGGCCGGTACTATCGGTCAAAGTTTGAGTTTCTTCTAAATGACTAAGCAGCTTTACTGTGAAGCTACTAGGCTCGGAAATCTCTGATTTCAAGCCACAAGACTCCACCTTTGAATGACAATTGGCTACATAGGTGTTATAGATAGATAAATTCGTTGAGCACGAGGTTAGATGAGAAGTAAGTCCAAAATCATCATAATTTTGAAATTCATCGTTTAGACTCTTAGCGGAAGAACTTAAAAGGAAACACGAGGTGTTTCATCCCCCAGCAGGTGCATGATAGTTGCGGCTTGAAATCAGAGATTTCCGACCATTTATTTTTAGGTGATGGGGCTTACCGAAGGTTGTCTTCGACTTAGACGCTGTAATCATCACTAGAGAGCTGTGCGTGGGAATTTTTGATGAAATTGATTGTTTCATAGTGCTTTTCAGCAACGGGGGCTTACCTTCCGCGTAGCGTGGTTGCCTTCGAGATCAAACCCCCCACCGGCGAACCCCCCCCAGGCTTCGCCGATGGGGGTACTGGAGCAGCCAAAATCTTCGATTTGAGGCAATAGCAGCTCACCAAATCAAAGATTTTCGGCCCCCCAATTTAAATTTTGAAACCTTTGGTTCCGAACCCCCCCTAGGGGGTACCAAGTCGAAGACAGCCTGCGGCAAGGCACGCGTAGCGTTTGATATCTTCGACTTACCGAAGGTTACCAGTGGTTTGGTACGCGGGGTTCCGGAACCACAGGTTTCGACTTAACCCGGGGTACCAAGGCACCACCCCTACGCCCACCAAATTTACCGGCGAAGACACAAAACTCGAAGACTAATATAGGGGACCACTGTCTATGAGCTTAAAACAATATAATATGATCCGATTAGGCGACATTTCATTATACCAAGCGAGTACAAAACCGCTTCTACAGTCATTACAGGATATTCATGGAATTAGTAGTTCATCTGCTACTAAGTTTGTAAATTATGCAGGTCTTAATCCATCAATTCGATTGGGGTCTCTTTCTCAAATCAAGATTAAATGGATTTTACAGCTATTCCGTAATTTTATTACTGAGCATGCATTAATTATTGATTCGGAAAGTCGACAAAAAAACATCGCTGAACTTCAAACTTTACGTGAAATCAACAATCAGCGCGGCCTACGTAATGCCCAAGGTTTAACTGTACGTGGACAAAAAAGTAAGTCAAACGCACGAACTCAACGACGTCATCGAGGTCGTTAATAACACTAAATTTCTTAGTGGTGGTGCATAAGCTCCAACATGCTACACGGAAAGAACCGAGGATAATTCTTCGAGATCAAAATTTAAATTTTGATATCTCCGAATTGCCCCTGAAACTACCAGCGGGGGATGTCCCCCACAAAAAAGTAGTTAAATAAATTATTTTTAATTAACATAGTCACCAAGTTAGCTGGTCTCAATGCTATGCCAGATACACAAATCGAAGACAGTCACGAACCCCTCAGGCTGCTCCAGTACCCTCTAAGTCAAAGACAACCCCCCTTAGGGGGTACCAAGGCACCACCCTACGCGTTGATTGGTAAGAGGGGGTTCGCCGATAGGGGCAGCCTGGCAAGGGCAGGACGAGATTCGAACTCGTGATAGTATGTGCTATAATTGTTTTCAAAACAACCGCCTTAAACCGCTCAGCCACCAGCCCAGTCTTTTTAAATACCTTATTCTGCTCCAGTACCCCCATCGGCGCAGCCTGGGGGGGTTCACAATGAGTCTTTTTTATAAGTGCCCCAGGCTGCTCTAGTACCCCCAGGCTTTGCCGGTGGGGGGGGGGTTCCTGGTAGCGTTTAATTAACAACAAAAGGTGTTATCTTGTTAATTTTTTTTTATTTTGTTCCAACTACATCTTCCGATACAGTTACCTTGTTTCAGCTTTACCACAATCGCGAATCCATATCTCGGAGTTTCAATGTACAGCATCGAAAAGACGATACTGTGAATTGAATATAATTTTAACCTTTAATTGAATCCACTCTTGAGGCGTGCTGGGCAAGAAGTACACCCTACATTTTCCTATTCACCGTGGCACACTCCTCCACGATTACTTCCAAATCCAGATTCACGAAGACGAGTTGCAGTCTTCGATCCTAATTGACGAGATTGTTTCAGGATTCGCACTGAGTTTCCTCTTTGCTTCCCTTTGTCAATCCGATTGTAGCACGCTTACAGCCCTAAGCATGACGTTCATGGTGATCTGTAGTCATCCATTCCTTCCTCCGCTTTTTCCACGGCAGTATCTTTAGAGAGGACAGGGGTGCTAAAGCACCTCTATAAAAGACTAACTCCGCTAAGTCATCTTTTCCAACTAAAGACATGGGTTGCGCTCGTTAAAGGACTTAACCTAACATTTCACAACATCGAGCTGAATACGATCATGCAAAACGTGTTATCATTTATAGGATAGCTAAGCTATCCGTAAGCAAAGAGTTTTTCTCTTGCATCAATGAAAATACAAGCCTAGGTAAGGTTTGTCGCGTAATATCAAATTAAGTTGCATGCTCCTCTGGTCGTTTGTAGAGCCGCCTATTCTATTTAGTTTTCACCCTTGCGGGTGTACTCACTAGGTGGGACGCTTCCGCGTTAGCTGAGTAAGAGTATTGAACTCTTACGAGCGTCCATCGTTTACGTCTGAGACTACCCGGGTATCTAATCCGGTTTGCTACCTCAGATTCCAGGTCTAGTGGCAGGTAATTATTAGTTGGCTGCTTTTCGCTTTCGGTGTTCCTATTGAGATGAAACGAATTACACCTCTACCCCAATAGTTCCGCTTTCAACTCTGTAATTCCTCTGTTAAGTTAGTTTTTTAAATCCTCCCTCGAGTTGAGCTCTCGGTCGACTTAAAACTTGTACTTATCACCTTATCCTGCTTTACACCCAATCATCATGAATAACCCTCGCTCCTCCCGTATTACCGCAGCTGCTGGCACGAGATTGGCTGGAGCTTCTTTTCCGAGTACCGTCATAATTCTTCCTCGGTGAAAGAGGTTTACGGTCAATTGACCTTCTTCCCTCACGCAATCTTGCTGGATCAAGCTTTCGCTCATTGTCCAATATTCCCTACTGCTGGCTAAAATAAGCCCGGACCTTGTTTCAGTTCCGGCGTGGCCATTCTCCCTCTCAGGATGACTAAGGATCTTCGGTTTGGTAAGCTATTATCCCACCAACATACCTAATCCTCAACACGCGCCTTCATAATCCTTTTTTAGTATTAAACCATTTAGGTTCTATTATGAGTAGCTTCGCATTGTTTACTCACTCGTACGCCGTATTCTTTTAAGATAAAACAATATGATTGCTCTGCTAAAATGTTACTCGACTCGCATGTATAAAGCAGATTGCTAGGGTTCATTCAGAGCCAAGATCAAACTCTAATTTTAATATCATAGATAAGTGACTTATCTTTTGACAAAAATCAACCTATATAAAAACATACTATTCTTGAAGCCACGCTAGCGTGGTACCCCTTACCAGGCTTCGCCGAACGCGTAGCGTGGTTGTCTTCGACTTAGAGGGGGTTCAAAAGTTTTGCTTTTGAGGTTGCTCTTATCCTTGATTTTATTTTTCTATCCATATATAGTCATGTGCTTGGAAATCTCCGATTTCAAGCTACATGACTTGGTACCCCCTAAGGGGGGTTACATCGATAAGTGGGATACTAACAACAAAATTGACCCCGTAGGGGAATTTATGTGTCCCCGGCTTAAATAAGCTATAGGGATTGCTGTCTAACCACCCAATTACCTCAAATAGATAACACCTGTTTTTATGCTGATATAAGCCAAGTTAAAGACAACCTCCCTTACAAGGCTGCTCCAGTACCCCCATCGGCGAAGCCTGGGAGGTTCCGAACGCGTAGCGTTTGATATCTTGGACTGCTCCGGTACCCCCATCTAAAGGGGGGTTGTGAGCGATCTAAAGACCATTATAAAGTAAAGCAGTTACTGGTACGTGGATGATATCCAGTAAAACTTTAGGATACATACCAAATCAAAGAGTTAAAATGATTAGTGGAATAAATACATACGTTTCACGTCGATTTAAATCCATGCTCATTTCAAGAGGATAAATTTTTTGGTTACCAAATAGAATTCGATTCATTAATCATAATGAGTAAGCACAACCGAGAATTACTCCAGTAGTTGAAAAAACGGCTACCGTAGTATTCGCAGAATATGCTCCTAAAAGAACCATAAATTCACCAATGAACGGAGCTGTTCCAGGAAGTGAAATGTTAGCCATCATAAAGAAGAACATAATAGAACCATATACAGGCATAGTATAAACTACTCCTCCATAGTAACCGATCTCTCGTGTATGATGTCGATCATAGAGAAATCCGATAAGTAAGAAAAGCGAAGCTGCAACAATACCGTGACTAACCATAATCATAATTGCTCCTTCAACACCTTGTTGGTTAAAAGTGAAAAGTCCTAGCGTTACAAACCCCATATGGTTTACAGAACTATAGGCAATTACACGCTTTAAATCCGTTTGTTGTAAAGTTGTTAGAGATGTGTATACAATGGCAATAACACTTAATAGGAAGACAAGGGGTGTAAAGTAGGCATTTGCTTCTGGAAATCATGGAAGGCTGATTCGTAAAAAACCATAACCACCAAGCTTTAGTAGGATTCCTGCTAAAATTACAGAACCAGCTGTTGGCGCTTCTACGTGGGCTTTTGGAAGCCACAAGTGTACTGGTACCATTGGAATTTTTACCGCAAATGAAATAAAGAAAGCAAGTCACATTAAAATCTGGCGCCGTTCACTAAATTCCATTGTATTTAGTACTAAAAAATCTGTAGTACCCGCTTGAGAATAAATTGCAAGGATGGCGATTAATCCAAAAACTCCCCCTACTACTGTGTAAAGGAATAATTGATAAGCAGCCATGATTCGCATTTTACTTGATCCTCAGACACCAACAAGAATAAACATTGGGATTAGGACAGATTCGAAAAAGATATAGAATAAGATAAGATCTAATACACTGAATACACACATCAAAAATCCCTCAAGTAACATAAATAACATGAAAAATTCTTTTTGTTGTACTTGGATACTTTCTCAACTTGCAAGTAAACATGCAGGTGTTAAGAATGCTGTAAGAACGATAAATAATAAACTAATTCCATCAATTCCAATTGAAAAATGAATGTTTCAACTTGAAGCTCATTCAATTTCTGTAATGAATTGATATTGTACAGGAGCTAGATCATTAGCAAATAGGACTCAAAGTCCTACTGAACATAAAAAAGTTAAAAGGGAAAACCCAAGGGCTACGTCGAGTGCTCGACGTGTTTCTTGAATAAAGAAAAGACTAATTACCGCAAAGAAAGGCAGT
>JACKZZ010000931.1_pt1 | contig 10298 bp, 3 predicted proteins | sample 8027871 | NCBI WGS metagenome assembly JACKZZ01 (sample SAMN15724774, study PRJNA655200) | protist metagenome | isolation source: fluorescence activated cell sorting (FACS) single amplified genomes of... | place: USA: West Boothbay Harbor, Gulf of Maine | collected 2000-07-19
GAATCTTGATTTCATTACACCTTCACAAAAGCCTTTCTCCCAATCTTCCCCGTCCTTCAAGCACTTTTTGTCCCACCATACCTTTACACCCTTCTCATTCAACATCTTATATAGACTCTCAGCGATTTCAGAATCAGAATCGCGACGGTAGCTTAAGAACACATCGTATAACGCATCATCTCCAGGTAAACGTGGCGGATGAATTTTAGTAAAGAATGCATGACTAAGCACACGCTCCATATCTGGTCTTTTTTCTGGGCGATGATCTAGCAATTGTGACACTAAATGCCTCGCCACCCTTGCCGTCATCTCGTCCTCTCCATTTCCTTTAATCTCTTCGAGCCGTATGAGGTAATCCTGGTCTCCTTTAGTAGTATCTTTACCCCAATTATGCAGTACTTGCAGGTCACCTACCAGGTTATCCTCATTGGTAGCTCGAAACAAAGAAGCTCCTGAGCAGAGCTGATATAAAACACACCCAAATGCCCATACATCCATCTTTGGATCTGCTTTGACATTTTTACTGCTCACAGACAATTTCTTCGTTTCTGAATCCATCACAATCATCTCTGGAGGCAAATAGGCACTACTGTACTTAGTGCCTGCATACTCTGCATCCTTCTCTGGTTTGAAGCGGACGCTTGCATCGAAATCAATGAGTTTAAAGCGGCCATTAGACTCACATATATTGAGCGGTTTTACATCTCCATGAATGTAGCCCTTCGAATGCACGTGCTTCAGAGATTCTGCTACATGTGTTGCGATCGTTTCGATTTTTCGCCAGTCCCTACCAGCAATGACGTCACTATCGATGTATTGTTTTAGGTTCTTCTCAGCTCGTGGCATGACAATGTAGTGACTATATTCCTTTAAATCCTTGTCCTTTAACCCCTTGGTAAGTTCATCTGACTCATCGTCATCACTATTCCTTATCACATTTATCACATACTTATCCTCAAAACCACATTGCTCGCGACATAATAATTCCTTTGAAAACTGTTCTGTGCTCTTCATAAACTTAATTGCCACACGATCATCTCGCTCCTTTACTTCTTCAAGATCATCGCCGCTGTTAGTGGCATAAAACACCTTCGCAGTAGCAGAGGTATGGATTGGAGATTTAAAGTTAAAATCATATCTCGACATAAATAGTAGACTTTTTTTCATGATTTTTTTGGCACTGTCTGATGCAATTTCGATAGCCCGTCTGCCCTGTTCATCCTTGCTGTTACAGAGCGCTTCCCGATTTTCTGGGTTTGAATCAAAAATGGTTTGTACAACTTTGCTTCGAAAACTTTCGGGAATCAATTCCGAAGTCAAGAGGTAGAACCAAGATTCTCCTCGTATAAAAGGCAAATCATTAAACAATTTGTTATCACCGTTTATTTTTTTGATTGCAGCTTGTTCTTTTTTGTAATCTTTAGAATCGACGCCAGTTTTCCCTGTTTTTATATGTTTCATAAAAGGCAAATCATTAGAGACGATTTCTGTAACCTTCGATTCCTGTATCTCTTCAAACAATTTGTTATCATCGTTTATTTTTTTGATTGCAGCTTGTTCTCTTTTGTAATCATCAGAATCGACACCAGTTTTCCCTGTGTAAGTTAACTTATCTTTTTCAGCTTTATATTCTAGGTCGATATACCCATTTTCCACTGCAAATGCCAAGCAATCTTTACACTTCTCTGTTTGTTTTGCCACAAGAATCAAAAGCATTGGCATTTTTTCACATAAGACTTTATTCTTAAGCAAATGCTGCAAAGGTAGAAAGCCATCTGTACCCTTTGTATTGGCATCACCTGGGTTTTTTTCAATCGCTCTTTTGACGTTTGCATATGAATAAGATCGGTATTGGCATGCAATTGACAACGGGGTGCCATAGAACCAGTGCTTCTTCTCCTTCTCCTTCTCAGTCTCCACAGTCTTCTTAGACTCATCGATATCTTTTACATTCTCCTCGAGGCCGGGGTTTACCTCGAGGCCGGGGTTTAGCGCGCTATACTGATTTGTTTCAAAGCAGCAGTAGCACAAAGGACTGCGATAACAACGCTCCATAATGCAGCAAACAGGAATGATAACAGGTAATGTAACCGCAGCTGTAAATCCACCAAGACATTTCACGATATTGACACAACAACAATCTAAAGGTTGTGGGCGAACAGATTCTACGCAGTCACTTGCAAACTTACATTTGTCACCCTCTGCTGCTGCTAAAAGCTGAAGAAGCGGCTTTGTGCAGCGCTTAAAAGAAGTGGCCCAGCTGTATTTTTTCGTACACTTATCGACGCCATTATCGTGTAAATAAGTTTTCTTATAAATGTATTTCAATCCATCATTTGCTAAATCAAATTTCCCATCAATATTGCGCTGCAGGAGTGTTTTCATGTACCCGAAGCAAGTTTCCTTTTCCTTTTCAGATGTGTGCTTTTTTTTGTCCCTCTTACCCGAGCACCCATTGCAAGTGAAAATATATGAAAATATAGTACAATGATTCTTAATTTCTTCATTTTTATCTCCATCTTCATGTTTCCAAGATTTTTTCAAGCAACAACAAATACAGCAGGGGAGAGTGGTTAAATAACAGCAATGGCCAACTGCGGTGGAGCTTAATCGGGCTGCAACGGCGGTATCCCCACCAAGTGGTAGACATACAGGACACTCTGGCCAAAAGAAGCGACACACTGATGTCGTTATGAATCCCGTGCCTCGATACACCACTGGAACAAACAAACAGCAAGACAAGCATGCCTTTAAACAGCATTTTTCTTGTTTCCACCATACCGTTGTTTTTTTCCCAGCTTTTTCGGTATTAAGTGTTTTTTCTACTTCTTCTATCCACCATTTATTATCAGAATCTGCTATTAATATTTTAATTCCGGTTACATTTAGATCATCACCTTCCTTGTCATCCTTGGAGCAGTCACAAAAATTTATTAATTTTATCAGTGATTTTAACAGTGAAGTATCACCTCTTGTTATGATTTTTCGGTTGCTTTGTTTGCGACTCGTTTGGCGACTACCTGGACTAGGTTTGACTTGGGAGGACATTTCTATACTACCATTTTCATTGTGAATTGGGTTCTTCTGGCTCTTAGACAAATAATTGTACATCAAGTATTTTTTTTATGCAATTGCAGTACAAATTTTCTTTATATCGAGACCGCAATTTGAATTGTGGAACCCAGACAGCCTTGAAAGTAATCTAAGTCAGCTTCGAAATGTGGAATGTGGAACCGAATCGACGAATCGACTGCGACTAGGACTGGATCGAGAGCTTCCCTCGGCGCTTCATCAGGATTTTCCAAAAATATTTACTATGCACTCTATCCACTGAAGGAAGTTAGAACTTTGACGGGCATTTAGGAAGATGATATTATGAATATGCGAATAATTTAAATATGAAAAAGCGGGCAAAGACGGAGAAGGGAGGCGATAAATCAATCAAAAAAAGGAAAGATGATATTGATATCTTTTCAGATCGTGAGATTGATTTATATTCAGTTCCTGCGAGATTAGAACCGCTAATATCATTCTTTGAAATACTTGATAAAGTGTTTTGTATGGCGATAAAGTGCCACTTAGACCCTACTGTGGAGATGATAGCAAAATTAGTGCCTCCGCAAGGATCGTTCTCAATGGATAACTTGCTTCTTTTATGTGGTGTTACCCAAGCGAATAAAGCAGCTTCTTTCTACCTCTCTCTAGTCTATCAACCTAAACCAGATGGAACTGTGAACTTGGAGCTTTGCTACTCGGCATTACGAGGAAATACTGCAGCTTTTGCAACCCGCCGTATGAAATGTGTTCGATCTGCACTCATTAAACATACGTTGTGCGCACACGAAGCTTTTTTACTAAAAATGATATCTGAGAGCGAATGCAGCAAACGAAATGAATTCGAAAAATGGGATTATAGTACAGGAAAATTGCATTCTTTGTTTGATTTGCAAACGATTCCATTACCAACACCTATCTCCTTACCCGTTAATAGTACTCATACCGGCCATAGTTATAGTACTATTTCAACTAGTACTAAATCTCTTGAAGAAGTAGTAGGAACACAACAAAGACTACCTCAAGATGGCGTTTCATCTATTGATTTTGAACATAACCCGAAATATAATTCGGGGGATATTGTATCATCTATAATGTCAAGTCCTCAATATATTGCTGTGAAAGCTGTGAAAGCTATGAAAAATGGGGATGGGGATAAGGATGTCGTGCACAAACATGACGATGATAATGGTCATGCTGACAGTGATGATGATGAAGGAAAAGCTCTTGTGGATAGAATCAAATCACTTGAATTTTATTCGAATCAATTTGTTGCTTCACATACTTTTGCACCTCGCGTAGCCCAATTCAGTGCTGGATGTCCTCGTGCCATTCACCCACTAGTATGGGATTGTCTGCTTGGAAATACCCGTGTAAAGGCTCTATATTGCCATCAGTCTACTGCTATTGACCTTGTAGCCAATGGTCGTCATTTGGTTATAAGTACCAGTACTGCTTCCGGTAAGAGTTTAATTTATAATTTACCAGTGCTCAGTGGTATTATGAAGTATTGTTCAGGCATTCCTAGTTCATACCCATACAACTGTAATTCTCGCCCAACTGCTATTTATATTTTCCCTACGAAAGCACTCGCTCAAGATCAGTTACGAGCACTTAATAAGCTATGTGGAATCTTCCCCGAATTATCTACGAGTAGTGTTGAAAATCAACCTCAGATGCACAAGAAAATGGATGTAAATATTTGCATTGTGGATGGCGATACTTCACAAAGTGATAGAGAATTATCATTACAAGCTGATATTATCTTAACAAATCCTGATACCCTCCACTACTATTTACTCCCAAATCAAAGGAAATTTTCAGAGTTTCTGCGTGGTTTGAAATTTGTAGTATTAGACGAAGTCCATATTTATTCTGGTGCTTTTGGGGGACACGTAGGAATGATAATGCGACGACTTGTGCGTTCTTGTCTAGCATTAAATGCATGCCCTCAATTTATTTGCTGCTCTGCTACTATTTGTAACCCAGCCGAGCATGCATCGAAACTAGTACCTTTCGCTGCACTAGCCGCCTCTGCTCGCAAAACTAGGGATTTATTCGGGTGCCCTCATGAAGCACATTATATTGATTGTAATGATGAGCCTGCTGTAGTAGGCGATGAAATTGATACGTCCTCTCGAGGGCACCAGACGCTATCTATTTGGAACCCACCTTTGAAACTACACCAGCAACAGAACCAGCACATACATGATCTCAATCAATGTCAAGGCAAAGCTCAAGGTCAAGGTTTTCATGTTGGAGATGAACAAGAAATAGAAAAACCAAAGACAATTGCAAATGTAGATATGATCTGTAGCACCGCTAGTAGTTCCATACCGATAGAAGGTTGTACATGCCAACCTCCTTGTGATAAGCTGAGTAGTAACAGAAGCTGTAGTACCACCGCTACTATTACTTCTAATACCACTTCTACTTCTACTACCACTACCACTACTTCTAGAGATGCAAATGGATTAGATGCGTTCTTAGCTGGATGTGAAGATAGACCAGTAACATTCGTAGAAAGTTCTGAACATGGTGATGATAGTACTCGAGTAGGAGGAAGGCTTCGATGGGGGAAGAGAATGGAGTTACTGGCGAAAGAATCTGAGCCTTCTACCTCTACTACTAACATTATAAGTGATCAAGGCAAACTTATAAATTTATCTAGTTATAATGGAGATGGAGATGGTAGTGATGGTAGTTGTGGTGGTGGTTCAGAAAAGTATTACGAGCAGCGTATATCTGCCATTATACAAACAGCTTTGCTTTTTACCGCTTTTGTTAAGATGGGAAAACGGGTGTTAACGTTTTGTAATTATAGGAAGCTTTCAGAAATGGTTTTGAGATATGCTCTTCAGGACCTTCATGCTACTGCCCCATCGTTAGTAAGTCGTATAGGCGCGTATCGAGGTGGTTATAGTAAGGAAGAGCGTAGAACTATTGAACAAGAGTTATTTAATGGAAAGCTTTTAGGCGTTACTGCTACTAGCGCTTTGGAGATTGGTGTAGATGTAGGTAATATCGATGTTGTCTTACATTGCGGTTTTCCTGGGTCTTTTACTCGATTTCGGCAACAAATAGGAAGGGCAGGGCGCAGTAATCAAGCATCTTTAAGTATTATGGTAGCCTTCGATTCACCACTTGACCAATATTTTGTACGACAGCCGGGTGCGCTTTTCTTTAATCGAGCTGAAGCGCTGCATGTGTCAATTGAGAATGATTCAATTCTGTACAATCACGTTCTTTGTGCTACAGCAGAAGGAAAGAGATTAAGTGTCTTCTCTACTGGGAATAGTAGTAGTGATAATAGTGGTAGTAGCAGTGGTTTCCTAGACCATACTAGACATATGGGGTTTATAAAAGATGGAGACTTTGCACCTGAAGAAGAAGTAGTAGAAGAAGAAGTAGGAAGAAGAGGAGAAATCATTCAATTAAAGAAAGAAGCTATTAATATTACGAATGATATGCAATTATTTGGACCGGCCCTTTTTTCGATTCTCTCAGATCTAAAACGAAGCACACGTTTCATCGTGACTGACAATAAAGATGGATATATTTACTTTCAATGTATGTCATCATCGTCATCTTTTCATTTAGCTCGTAATGTGAGTATCCGCGATATTGATGAGTCTCAATTCACTCTTATTGATGTCTCAAAAAATATGACAGCAGGTTACACGAAAGATAAGCAAATCCAAGTAGGCATATCCCTTGATACTATACCATATTCACGTGCATTTTTTGAATTATACGAAGGTGCAATTTATATACATCGAGGAAAGCAATACTTAATCCATCGTTTAGACTTGGGATTAATGAGAGCTTATGCAAAACCGACACTAGCATCGTACTATACAAAAGCGAACAGTAATACAAGCGTGATTATAACTAACGAATTTACAAGTAGTAGTAGTAATAGTAGCAGTGTGCGTACTGGGCGAGTTCTTGTTTCAAGCCATGTGTGGGGAATGAGTAAATTTAGCTCTACAACTGGAGCACTTATTGAACAAGTAGAATGCCCTGAACTTCCTGAATGCGAATACAATACCACTGCAGTTTGGTTCAATTTATCATCAATTTTGGGTGTTTCACCCAGTGATAGAATCGCGCGGTGCGCCATAGCACATGCCGCTTCGCACGCTCTCACATTCGCCGCATGTCTTGTTGCTCAATGTAGCACAGCAGATATAAGTTGTGTACATTCTTCTGGTGAGACTACTACCGCAGCAGATGACCATAGAATCCTGTTATATGATGCAAGACAAGGGGGACTAGGAATTTCCGATATGTTACGGAAACATTGCTCCTTATGGGTTACTACGGCTCTCCAGCTTCTTGTCAGTTGTCCATGTGCTAATGGGTGCCCTTTATGCTTATTCGACAATACTTGTCCACTGAGAAATAGACATTTGCACAAAAAGGGTGCTATCTTGTTGCTGAGGGAAGAGCTCTCATTGATAAAAGATTAGATATCTTTTTATAGAATTGGTTGCTTTCTTATTATATATTGATGTATATTGTTTTATTTCAAATGATAAGAAGTAGTAAATAATGTTAATTTGTTATATTACTGTCTCAAAGTGTTTCTAGTGGATAAAAAACTTTTAAATCTCTATTTGTTTTGTGTTTGAGGCTGAGCCCCATTTTAGCTTCACTCGAGCCTCAACCTAAAAGTCATAAGTATGGATGCACCTACGACTGAGATTTAGAAGACGTGGTCACCTCTTGGGCCGATCTAGTAGGAAAATCCGGCGAGGATGCTAGGGAAGAGATCCTAAGAAGTGCTCCTCATCTGAAAGTGGCAATTGTACCACATGGATCGATGGTAACGATGGGCTTTAGAACTGATCGTGTTAGTATATTCGTGGATGCGAATGGATTAGTCGCTGTCAATTCCATCCTTGGATGATAGTGCAACAAGTAACGTCCCCTGGTCCAATTACCTACTGGGGGAGGGGCTGTGGATAAAAGCCCTACAGCTCATTACTACCAGGAGCCTTGCGGGGGAGAATGACCCCTACAATGGATTGGTGATGGCTAACGACGGCCCACAGAAGTGCAGTCGAGACAATATTGTCATAAGCATTTTTATCAGCACCGGCTTGTAGGAGAGTCTCTACGATAGAGAGATAATCAAATATGCTGGCCGATATAAGTGCAGTCATGCCATCATTGTTCTTGGCATTTATATCAGCACCGGCTTCGAGAAGCGTCTCAACAAAAGATTGATGATCCAGGCTACCGTTGGGGTAAATTATAGGTAAACGACGGCTCGGTTGGTTGGCATGTATAAGGGCAGTAGCACCATCATTGTCCATGGCATGCACATCCACACCGGCTTTGATGAGAGTCTCTACGATCTGTAATTGTCCACAAGAGCTGGCATACATAAGTGCTGTCATACCTTTATCGTCCTTGGCATGGGCATCAGCACCGGCTTGTTTTGGGGGCGCCTTGCATGCTGGCACTACATCATGATCTTTATAAAGTATGGATACTATAACTTTACTTTCAAAGGGTACTAAGTAAATATGCAAAATCTAGAAATAGTAAAACTTAATCTTGGGTAGCTTCGTCTTACTAGACAAGGGTTTTGACACCCTATACACATTACTGTTCCCAGTCTAGGTCACATTAAATCAGGCTGGTAAAATAGCCCAAGCCACAAATACCGAACCGATTGGTTTGCTAAATTTTCGACTGGGTTTCTCCACTCCCAGCCGACTCGCAACCCTAAGCCCTTATTATTATTATTATTATTATTATTATTATTATTATTATTATTGAGGGTCCCTTCTCGGCCATGTCGGCGTCAAAAGCTTTTTTGAAGGACCGCCCATCGCCATTACTTTTAACACATTACCGAAATTGCTAATAAGTCAATATGGCCCCTACCACTGTTGCTGAATTAAACACACACCTTTCCACTCGCTCATACATCGAGGGATACTCTTGCGGAAAGGCTGATGTTGAGGCATTGGCGAAGTTTGGCGTTCCTGCCCAATCTTCTTTCCCTCATGCTTACAGATGGGCAATTCACATTGCTGCCTTGACTGGTATTCCTTCTGGTGCTCCTTCTTCAGGTGGTGCTGCTGCCCCTGCTTCCAAGGCTAAGGCTGCCAAGCCTGCTGCTGATGATGATGAGCTTGATCTTTTCGGTGATGATGATGAGGAGGAGGATGCTGCTGCCAAGGCAAAGAAGGAGCGGGCCGTCAAGGCTGCTGCTGCCAAGGCCGCTTACGACGCCAAGAAGGCCGCTGAGAAGCCAAAGACTTTCCGCTCTCTTGTGGTGCTTGAGGTAAAGCCTTGGGAGGCAGACACTGACCTTGAGGCAGTATGGAAGATGATCTGCCAATACAAGCAGGAGGGTCTCGTATGGGGCGAGTCATTCAAGCTCGAGCCTGTTGCTTTCGGCGTGAAGAAACTTGTCATGTCTTGTGTGATCGATGATGACAAGGTGCTCATGGACGATATCACTGATAACATCGAAGCCATGGAAGACCATGTCCAGTCAGTCCAGGTCTGCTCCATGAACAAACTCTAAATTGTTTTTTTTGATGAAGTAAAAAAAAAAAACTGTTTCTTAAAACTTAATTTTGTAAAGCTAGAGAATGTTTTCAATATCACATAAAAATATACTGAAGTAACAAAACAATAACGCATTTTTACAACCTACTGTATCACGTTTTTAAATACTATCATCGCCTTTGGTAATAGAGTTTTCACTCTCTGATTTTATGGGAACTTCTTCACCATCAACTTTCTTAAGGCTTTTAAGATTAAGCGGCTCCCAATCACTTCCTTCACTGCTTTGGAAACTACTATTATCATCGTTATCACCATCATCAACACTTTCACCTAAATCTTTTAAAGCTGAGAAAGATATGACTTCTTTCGTAGATGTATTATGACTGTCTAATGCTTCTAGGGTTAATGTGGAAGCGGATTTAAATGATGTATCTGGTTCAGAAGGAGTTAGATTTGAACTAGGGAAAGTACTATGACATCTGTCACAAACGCGCTGCTTTCCAGAAGATGCTACAGGAGCTCCAAGGGGAACTTTCCCTTCCAATAATTCTCGATCGACATGGTTCTTAGAGCACCTCCCACACACAATCTTACCACACTTCCTACAGTGGTGCTTGCGATTGAAGAGAGAAAATGAAGACGCACAAACACCACATGCTGATATTATTTTATCTTCTTCCCAAAAAAAATCATACATATCTTCATTCGATGGT
>JACKZZ010010926.1_pt1 | contig 10291 bp, 6 predicted proteins | sample 8027871 | NCBI WGS metagenome assembly JACKZZ01 (sample SAMN15724774, study PRJNA655200) | protist metagenome | isolation source: fluorescence activated cell sorting (FACS) single amplified genomes of... | place: USA: West Boothbay Harbor, Gulf of Maine | collected 2000-07-19
CCTGCTTTCGTTCGGTGAGGACTGCCTGGACCAATGTACGTGCTTTATAGAATTCGCATACACAGCAAAAACGCCCCCCGTAAGAACCGCCAACCTTTAAACCCGGGCAATATTCACAGCAAACTCTGCTCTTTTTTCTTCAAAGTAAATCCCATACCCATTCTACGAGTATAAAAATCATAGCAGAATAATAATTATCCTCCTAATTTTAAAATGCAAGAATTATCTCATTAATAAATTGTTTTGTTTTTTTGTTTTTTGTTTTTGTTGTAGTATGTGGTGGTGTATTCCTTCGTATTTTATTATTAATATTATTTATTCTACTGTATTATTTTATTATTACTACGTATTATAATATAGTTTATTATTTTTTTTATAGATTTTTTTATTTTCTCCATACTACTACTATATATTATACTATATAATATAAATATATTGGAAAGAGAAATAAAAGAAAGAATAAAATAAAAGAAGAAAGAAGTATAATAAATTATAAAGTTAAAAATTCGTTGTACTGTTCGCGTAGTAGCTACAACAGTGTAGTGTGTATTATTTATTTAAATAATTATTTAATTCCTCCTCTGGTACGATGAGTACCGTAATGTTGTCTACACAGTCTACAGTAGTAAATAGGTTAAATTAATTTTTTTATTTTTTTCTTCTTCTTCTTCTCTTCCGCGCCCGACCATCCGTCCACTTTTACTTTTGAACCTATCGTACTTTCGCTCTTTGCTTACGTAGCTAACAGTATAATAGCAGCAATTAAATAAAAATTATTATTTAATTATATTTAATACTATACGATTGATGTTAAGGTTAGGGTTCTTGACAGCCTCAACAGCCATCAATTCTCAATTCTTAATTATAATAGCTACCTCCTCATCCTCGTACAGCTGATCAATTTTATTTACTAAGTATACCAAAAGTATGTAGTTGTATAAATATATTACATAGGGCGATACACCTACTATCATCATTCTTTTTATTATCTATAGCTATGATGTATTATCGTCTAGGCCCTAGCAAGAGAATACTGTTGTAGCTAATTCTTACTATCTACAAATTTTGTGAGTGAGTTGTATTACGAGTATTAGACGACTAATAAAGTTTCGTACGGCGGTACGCGGTACCTGGTACCTCCTAGATCCTACCTGGTACTGCTGTAGAATCCTAATTTGTGCTTTGGCGGCAACTTTAGAATTTTAAATGTGTTTCATTCAATTTCTCCCCGTTTTCTGAAAATTGGCGTAATAAAAGAGAATTTTTTTTTATATAGTATATGCTACTGCTAATAAAAGTATTTATATACTATATACCTTTTTATAAACGACAGTCTTTAACACGTTTTGCTACCGCATTGTAGAAACGAATCAGAGCGGCAAAACTTGTATCGAAAAGGCCGCCAAATACTTTTGCATGTTTTACTAACGCGAGGAGGAACCACAGTTGTGAGTCGCTAGAACAAAGGATGAAGAGTAAAGGGTCCCCTAAAAACGCTCGGTCTGGTGTTGACGGCTGATCTTCTTTTGCCTCTACTCCTAATTTCTATCAGGGCATACCGTAGTGCGAGCTCAAGCTCATGCATGACGCTCTCTTCAGAGGCGACATCCCGCCCCATGGCAATTTGGATAACCACAGAACTTCAGAGTTATGGCCGGCATATTCATCATCGTCAAAGTCTTCGTCATAGTCATACGAAAGACCCTTGCATGCAAGGCATCGAGGTGTCATTGCCCTGCAACACAGACGTCTGCGTATGAGCCTTCGCGGTGGTACCAGAACCCCCAATTCACTGCTGATCCAGGGGCCGTTCTCCCTCTCCGTTACAGTTCAGTTTCTTCCTTTTCGGATCGCTTTCCCTTAAACTTCTTCGAACAACTACAAAATAAACATATTCATTCAGAAAAACTGAATTGGTTTAAGGTATTTTATGAAAATGAGATCGCGTTCCAACATATCAACAGGCATCTAATATTACAGCCTGTGACCTGTGATTTCTCATTCATTAAAAACGACCGCAAACCGCAAAACAAGTAGCAATAATAGCAGCTAACAGCATCACTCGCGAACACAAGTGGTGTTTTTTACGAAGTAGGATCCAGAGCCAATTACTTTGGAGCGGATATGGACCTTCTTACACAACCCAGTTTGGTAATTTTAATTGAATTACTTTTTAACAACACAATTCTCTCCTGTGTATGCTGCGTACCACAGCCACCAATGAAATATCAACAGCGACAGAGAAAGACTGCGTTCGTTACTTAATCTGCCTGAAACTAACACAGTAATGCGTTTGCCACGAAAACTATTTGTACTTGTTTTGCTTCTGGCAATTGTTTTCTATGCGTACCAGCTTTTGTTCTATGTGCCACCAGTACCCGCTTCGCTGGCACATAGGGCGTTGGTGTCGGGTCCCAACGTGCGAGGTGATAAATTGACTACGTTTAAGCGCCACTTGGCCTTTTGTGAACGCAACGCTTTCCTTTTCGACGAGTCGACAGCAGAAGCTGACTTCACTGGTAAAAGAGCCTTATCAATAGTTCGCCTCTTCCATCAATCATACGTATTTGACAAATACGAAAAACTCCGAAGAGAGGGAGGCTTATTGCATCCACCACCTTCGCACGGTCTTGATTATATGAGTGAAGCATGTCGAAAGTCAAATGCTGACCGGAGATGCTGGGAAAACATGGGATCGTTTAAACCGAGCGAAGGTATTTGCAATCTATCTCGTGAAGGGGGAACTGGCGATGGTTCCAAAATGCTGTGTTTAGGCGGAGGTAATAAACGGGTAGGATACGGACCGACTGTGTTGGACCAGTCGGGCTGCATCATATATAGTGTAGGGAGCAACATGAACTTCAAATTCGAAGAAGCAATGCATCGAAGATCCAAATGTGAAATTCATACGTTTGATTGTACGGTAAAATCAGATGCCAAAAGCAAAAGCGGTTATTTGCTGTCACACTCCCGGAGGTTTTATTTTCATCATATTTGTATTGGTGATCCTTCTTTGGTTACGCTGCACAATCACGATGGAACTTTCCAGGGTTCGTTGAAATCATTAGGCACAATCATGCAGCAACTTGGGCATGACAAGGTAGATTTGTTGAAAATGGATATTGAAGATAGTGAGTACGCAGTTTTTCGTGATATGTTTGCTTCCTTTGAAGACGCAAGACTCGGGGTTGGTCCTTCGAGCGGAATGCACCTTGGTTTTCCATTACAATTATCATTCGAGCTCCATATTGGCGATTATGCGCAGGCATTTGATCCGACGAATGAAAAGGTTTTGCGTGGAATTCCGGAAATTGTGGAGCTAGAACGAATGTTGCGTAGTATGGGATACATTTCGGTTGGTTTTGAGCCTAATGTGCAGGTTCCTCGCGGCGGCTTTGGGGCAGAAATAACGATGGTCAGGGCGATGTGCTAAAAAAATATACCTATAACCTTCCGAAGTGGTGAGTCTCTGTTAGTATTCAATGTATTTCGTTCATTTACATAATCAGAGCATTATTTATATATATTTAAATGTTAGTTAGACTTAGGGTTAGGGTCCTCGTAATGGTAAGTAAAACTTTCTGAAAAACTTCCTTCAAGATACTAGAAGAACCAAGAACCCAAGAAGGAAGGAAGGAGGAGGGCACGCGCCGTCGTCGGGGGTGCTTGATTCCATTGATGTCCTCCTCGTAGATAAGCCTATTTCTATATTATTTAATAATAATTTTATTATTATTATTATTTATTATTATTATCTAATATTTTTTAGGGTTATTTTTTTAATTATATAATAATAATAAAAAGGGGACTTTTCTTCTTATCTTTATTTTGGAGGAGTACAACTCACTTTTAAATTATGTAAAGAAGAGGGGCATTACAGTTTTTAAATCAGACCATTTCTCGAACCCAACGGTAGCAATACTCAAGGCATAGCGGAACGGAAGGGGAAGCACAAGGGGCACAATCGGGACGTGGAATAGTACGTTGAAAGAAGTTGGCGACGCGCTTCCATCTGCTGGCCAGGAGTAGAAAAATGGACTTCGTGGCCGCTCCAGCGCTTTCCTCGAAGGAGGGCGCCTTGTCCGTATGTCAGATGGATGGGATGACGTTGGAGGAGGCGCGTGCATACGCGCATGCAACGAAGAACGTTGTGTGCATTTCGAAAGGGAAGACAATAACTTATTTAAATAAAAAATGGCTGGATACGTACGGGTACACGGAAGTTGAGTGGAAAGGGTTCAAATCGAAGCAAGGACTGACGTTCAAAGTTTTGCAAAGCAAACAGTTTACGAACGTGAAAGAGTTAAAGGCGCTAAACTCTCATGCAAAACGCAGACAATCGTTTTCTGGGATGATCACAAACGTTGATCGAAGCGGGAAGCCCGTTCGTTGCAAAATAAAGTTCACCCCGATCGAGCAAGAGCATTTTCTAATCGAGAACTTTGTTAAAGGGACGGCGAAGGAGACGCTGTGGAATTTGTTGAGCGCGTTGGGGGAGGAGGAGATGGCAAGTTTGAATGCATTGCTGCAGAAACTGGACACTCACTCGTCGAAAAAATCCACCGTCCTTCCAGTTGAATTTGTACGGGAGCATCATGTGCGGCGCTGCTTGCGGTTTTTGCGTGCGGACAATTACGATGCGGCGTTGGCATTTGGCCGCTTCCAAGCTTACGCCTCGCTGGTAGAGACGTATCAATTGAAACACGCGAAAGACAGTTTCCCATTTCACCACGACGAGAATGGGTCCATGTACCCCTGCGGGAGAGATAAATTTGGGAATTTAGTTATCGTAATGCGACCATGCGCTCATGTGTGCCACAACGCGAAAGAATCGGAGGAAGCCCTGAGCCGTGCCATACATACAATGATGCTCTGTTGCGACCGTAACCTCCCAGGGCGAGAACGGGCAACGGTCATTTACGATACCATGGGGCTCCACAAGGGGTGTTTTGATCTTACCTTTTCTGCCGGAATTAGCAAGCATTTGGGGAAATGTTTCCCCGAAAGGATCGGTAAAATATTTGTCGTCAACAACGGGTACTTAGCAAGCGCACTTTGGAGTATGATCCAATTTTTAGTGGACCCAGAGACGGCGCAAAAAATAGTGTTGTGCGGAGTCTCGTACGCTGTCTTAGAGGAGTCCTACTTCCCTTCCGACCACCCATACATTAAATATTTATACAAGAAAAAAGAGGCGGAGAGTGCAAAAGGCTGGTTGTTTAAAAGAGTGCAGAGTGGTAGTAAGAAGGAGCCCGTCGCGCTTCCGCCGTGCGATCCTTACGTACCGCACTGGAAAGAAAGCGTGGAGGAGGACCAACTGGACCTGGAAGATTGGAAAAAAATGGTCGCTACCCATTCGAAGAAGCTTAGCAATACCACCGTCTTGAATAGCCCCTAAAATATCCCACGCTTCACCAAGGTTCTTTCTTTAAACAAATATTTTTTGGGTATTCTATTTATTACCGACCTACCGGTAAAAAGGAAACGGTAGAACATTACATTAAATATTTTAATATCCTCGTAAATAACCTACCGTAGCAGCTCTCATCTTCTTGAGAGGATATTTAACATATATCGTACAGTCGTATTATTTTATCTTCAATCGTCGTATTATTTTTTTAAGGCATATTTTATTATTATAATTTAAGTTTCTTCTAATCTTATTTTTATATAGGTGGATTTAAAAAATAAAATAATAATAATAGTTTTTTATGACATAAATATTAGAATATTTATTATATTTATTATTAGAAGACAATAGCACAATAGCTACGAGGTACGAGGTGGACGACTATGATGATATTTTAAATTATATTCTTCCTATGTTATTATATGTAATTTAAAATACCAGATATTTATTAGTGTCTACCACCACAGCACAGCACAGTCAGAACAGGTTTTTTCTTCTTCTTGTTTTTTGTTTATTGATTTTGTTGTTGTTGTGTGCGTGTATCAGATAGAAGATATTTATTTTATAAAATAATATTAAATTAAATATAGTAGTAGTAGTATGTTTAGTTAATATTTAATACGTCGTCTTATTACGTACAGTGTAATATGCTTTTTTTTTTATACTAAAAAAAGAACCGCCGACGAAGAAGAAAAAATCTTTTATTATTGGAATAACAACTCTGTATAATTATTTGGTTTTATATTTCTCTCCTCCTCTCCTCCTCCTGTTCTTTATTTTATAGTAGTTGTTGTGCGTGTGTTTTTAAAATATTTTTAATTATAGTGGTGTGCGTGTATTTTTTTTAATAAAATAGTGCTGCGTGTGTGTTGTCTTTCTTCTTCTGTGTGTTATTTTACTACACACACTACTACGGTGTGATTATTATTATTATAATAATAATGATGGTGAAATTTTTTATTTTATTTTTTACGAATCCGAACAAAACAAACAAACATTTTAATCAACTCAGAAAAATCATACATTTCTTATATCCCCACTGAACACATTCATCTTTGAGAGTAAATCTATATTCACGCACGGTTAAAAACACATACGCACGTACAACACTACATGGCCGACAACGGAACGTCTTTTTGGTGCTTGTTTTGGGGGAACGCTGCCGCCACAAACGACGTTGGCCAGTGCATAGCACCCACCTTTCTCAATTTTTTTCTTATCTTTTTCTTTCTCATTTGGAATTCAGCATGTTCGCAGATAATCCTTGTACCGGCCATTCGGTTTTGGTTCTTTGGATGCGGGGACCACCAAGGGAGACGGAACCTTGTTGCCATCATTTGCCCGCACTGGCTCATCGGCGTTATCATGCCCTTCATTGTAGGCGGCCTGTTCACTGCGACGTTTGCCGTGGGTCTGCCGTACAGTTTCGTTAGTTACAAAATTTACAAACTTTGCAAGGCGGAAAGATCCAAGGGCAAAATGATAAAATGCAAAGAAGAGGTAGATGCTTTCTTGGAGGGAGAAAAATTCATGAGAATCGACAGTGTACGCCTGAGCAATGACCGGTTGATGTTCAGCGCAACCGGCAAGATTTACGACACCTCAAAGGGCAAGACATCCCTGAACTTCCTGTTGGACCCCACGGAGCTCCATGTGTCAAATGATATTATGGCTTTATTCGGTGGCACTCGCAGTCGTTCAGTTTCGTTCACAGATAAGGGTGCGCAGAACATAAAACTAGTATTAACACGGTTAGTTGGTTTAGAAAACCAGGATTCGATCGAAGTGGAGCCACTTCCACAGCGCCAAGATTCCCTATCCCAGCGAATTTTGAACATGGCCAACCCAACTTACCAATAGGTTCGTATTATAACAAGTACTGAATCAAAATAATAAATACATTTTATACTATAATAATTATTAGTCTATGGATATATTACCCTATATAATATGAATAGAGCTCCTCTTTAGTACCTGGTGGTACCGGTACCTGTACCGTACCAGCGAACAATAATTTTAAATTTATGCGTAATTACGTTTTTAAAACGATGTAAACTTTTTCCTGAAACGAAAACTAAACCATCGTTATAAATAAATCTAAAAAGTGCGCGTCTTTTTCGATTATTAGGCAGGAACAATTTTAACAGTTTTCTTCGAGTTCTCGATTTTTTCAACGTAATCAGGTCCCATGATTTCTTCCCATGATTCTTTATGAACATCTTTTGGATACCAGAGGCTCTCTCCTTCTTTTTTAATGCACCAAGGTAAATCGTTTTTACAAAACTTGAAACATTTGCAACGAAATATCAGAGGTAGCCAGGGAATGCCAACTCCTCGCGACCCCACTTGTACATACGCTTTTTTGTAGTACGAGTCTCGAAGTAGACTTGTGAGACTGTTCAGTTCTCTTAGCGCTGTTATCCAAAGGAAGAATAATGTGAATTTTCCCCTCGAGATCTCAGGAAATGGACTTGCTGCAAATGCAATGCCACAGAGAGCAATAGTGGCGCACAGTGTATCGATCAATAGAAAAACCCATGGCCAGCCCTGCAAATATTCCCTTTCAATGGCAGCAGTTATTTTTCTGCCACTGTGACAGCAAAGAACAGTAAATATTACGAACGATTTAGATGCAAACATAATACGATACGCAGGGTTGTCTTCAAATAATCCCCAATACATGAAGAAGACTTGGTTTACAATGCGCACAATAGTACCGACTACGAACAAATTAACAACCCAATCAACTTGCATTGCATAACCTAATACACGTCTCCCGGTGCAGATGTTTGTGTTAAAGCGCCCAAACAGAAACTTACAGTTTTTGTTAGTGTGTTTGGAAATAATGTTCTCATCATACATCCAATCTGGTAACGAATTCGCCGTGCCCCTTTGATCGTTTACATCGCAAGAACAAACTTCGTTGGTGCATGTCTCGTCGACTGCTGGAGTCACACATTTGCAAACATCCTGGCACGTGAAAGAATTTGCAACGCCACACATCCAACGTTTTCTACCAGCACCGCAGTCACAATAACCGTTTTTTATAGTATCGGCGTTACCAATTTCTGTTGTGCAGCCAGTTCCGGATAGCGTTGAGTTATCCCATACGGGATTCTTTTCCTCACACGCAGACGTTGTAAACCATCCTATGCAGCTGTTTTGGGCGTTATCGAAGCAATCCCCATCCAAACATACTGATGTGTCGCAAGTTGTTGTGTTACAAGTTCTGTTGGTTAGAGTGTCGGGGTGAAATTCGTCCGGTGTGCCAGTTCGTATCATGTAATGCCACAGCCAGCCTTCTGCCCCTTGCGGTGGCGACCACATCTTGTCTTCAATACTGGGATCTCCACACTTTCCTTTCTCTGCACCAGTTTCAAGGGCTGATTGGAAATTTCTGTCACCGTAGCCACTTAGTGTTTCCTGGCAACCCCCGTTGAGAGCCAAAGTCGTTACGTTATCACATTTCATCTCTACAAATTCTTCGTGTGTGTATGCTGGGTATGGCGAGGAGGAAGTCTTATTCTTGATGACATCCCAGCGAAAATATTTCTCCGCAGTTACTCCAGTAATTTGTTCAAATTTGTCTTGAGATAAATCGGTGCACACTCTCACAGCAGATTTCCCGTTCGCGAATGCAAAGAGGTATTTTGTATTTTCCAGTTCAGCGTTTGTATGGGCGGCAGCAAGCTTATCGAGCATTTCGTTTGAGGCTGGAATGCCAGCATTAGGGGGCGTAGTGGCTTTAAACACCGGTGTATTCGGTTCAAACGCTACGGGTGCGTTAAGGTTGGCTAGACCAGCAAGCATACCAATGAGTGCGAGGTAATTAAGTATACCGTTGGTTCCATGATATAACCTAGTTCTTGTAGTACACTTGTAACATTTCCAGCAACATATTCCACAGGGTATTTTCTTAACGTACTTTTCCTTTCCTTTTTTCTTCAAAGTAAATCCCATACCCATTCTACGAGTATAAAAATCTTCGAAATCTCGCCAATGCTTGTCCATTTCCACGAATTGGTCCCAATTGAATTTCTTTGGACCATCAATTTCTTCTGGTTCTTCTGGTTTCACTTTCTTACTCCTGCAACAACACATAGTTAGAATTTCTGTTTGCCCTGTTGTTATTACGTTCGACAATTGCGCTTATAAATATTTTCAAATGGATTTACTTTGAGATAAACACTGATGAGTAAAGAAAATGCAGTATCAAAATATTGTTATATTCTCGCTTTAGACTTCGTACATTGGTTGACTTGGAAGGTAACCAAGAATTCTAATAATATAATTTTTTTATTATAAAAAAGAAGAGAAGAGTTAGAAGAAGAATGATATAATGAGAAACGGTTCCTGGTGCCCCTGCCTGCTACCGGTATAATACCTGTACGGTACGTACCGTAATTGAACGAAGCGGTCGCGATTTTCGGTGGAAGAATGTTTGTTTTAGTACAAAAAACAAAATAATGGCGGTTACTTATTATAAATCTCCTCATGTTATATAGTAATTACAATATTACCTATCAGTAATTTGAAGATGCGTTTCGAGATTTCGAAGGATGAGAAATAGAAATGTATTCCTATCAATAGTATATCACAATTGCAATTACAGTATACACAGAAATATTCCTGAATTGTATGTATTAACTCTATATAAAAAGCGCGTGAAGAAACTTGAAACTGCCACGAAGAAGTCGACTAAAATAACTAAGGTACAGGAGTGATTAAGGATTCTTTTTCTTCATATAATAATAATTGAATTATAGTTTTTTAACAGGTTTATAATCTTGAATTTCTACTTTGGGCCTTGTTCGATATCCGGTGGTTGAACAACAGTTGCAACTGCGAAGACTGGCCGGGCCGGGACGAACGCATTGTAAA
>JACKZZ010022831.1_pt1 | contig 10291 bp, 13 predicted proteins | sample 8027871 | NCBI WGS metagenome assembly JACKZZ01 (sample SAMN15724774, study PRJNA655200) | protist metagenome | isolation source: fluorescence activated cell sorting (FACS) single amplified genomes of... | place: USA: West Boothbay Harbor, Gulf of Maine | collected 2000-07-19
TGATTCAGCGGATCCACACACACACATACACACACACACACACATACGCTCACCTTCTTGTTACAGACACACGTGTGTTGTACTTGTGTGTTGCACCATTGAACCTTGCTCATCACAATTGAATTCATTACTTAGACTGGCAATTGCAGGCTACAATAATTTTGAGTGGATGGTGACTGACTTCGCTGCGTGTATGATGGGGTTAGTGGTGGTCGGGGTGCATGTGACGCTCGACACCCCTTCGGTTTGCCACATCCTCTCCAACTCAGGTATGGCATACGGTGTGCCGTTTCTACTGTTGATTTTTGCGTTCGACCTCAATCATTGGGTTATAAACCCTCGATTCTTATCGATTTTTATTCGCACAGAGGCGGAAGTGTTTGTTCTTGCCCAGCACCTTCTGGGGTCGACATCAAAGGTATGTACGGGATCGATTGATGCAGCTGTTCTTGGTGCAAGATGTGCTGCTGCTTTACGCACACATTTGTCTAATGTGATGCCATGTTGATATGGATTATTGTAATGTGCAGGGAGGAGGTATCGAAGGAAGTAAGATGGACTACTGGAATCTGCAGAGCGTTTTGACGGCAATCAAAGAGGAGGGAGATACTCTGCCTCTGAAGCATGTTGTCGTGATGGATGCCGAGCTGGATCCTTCTTTATCTACGATCGATGGCTGCACCGTCCATTCGCTTATGGATTGGGTGCAGCCCAAAAGCGTCGGTGAATCGAAAGGGAAGACAGATGACGACGGGGAGAAAGAGAAGTATTTCGACTCTGAAGAGAGTTTGAAGGAGGGGGTTGGGCGCGATGATTTATTCACCCTCTTATACACCTCAGGCTCTACAGGACAGCCAAAGGTAGGCGAAGTATGTGTGTATGCTGTGTCAAGCGATGTAACAACCAGGTTTCGCAGTACTGTCCTCATCCTGCTCGTATTACCTCATTATCGCCCTTAATTTTTAATGTACACGCACCTCTATCATTAGGGTGTCCATGTGACTGCTAAGGCCTTCTTTGCGGATATTTCAACCCCTGTCTTCGTGGAGCCTTTAGTCACAGTCTCCTACATTCCTCTCTCTCATAGCAGTGACCGCTTGAAGGTCTGGGAGTTTATGGGTTCGTAAGGGACAAATGTGATGATTGCGTGGTAGCATGTTCTGTGCAAGGTTTCCCTATGTTTCGTGTCTCGGATGTAAGGTGTTCAATTTTCGTTCTTCTCATCTACACTTCACCGCATCACATTCACCATGACTCAGGCAATGGTGGTCGTGTAGGTTTCTCCTATTATCAGCCAGATGCATGGATTGCGCATGAGCAGAGCAAAAAGGAGAGCGCAGTGTACAGCGGCAGTGATACGAAGGGTGTCTCCGGGCTGTTTAATCAGATTGCAGCATTGCAAGTAAGTGAATCGACACGTCTTACAATTTCGCTGGCTAATGGGTGGAACTGCATTCGATCTAAAATCTCGTCTCTCTCTTTCTCTTTCTTTTTTTCCTACAGCCGTCTGCCATGGCTTGCCCTCCTCGAATTCTGAAGTCTCTTCATTCCATCTGGACAGACAAGGTGAAGCACGAAGGCTGCACTGTTGAGGATGCAGACTCATACATTGTGGAGCGCTTTGGATCGCGGATGAAGTTTGTCATTTCTGGAGGTGCCCCTACCCCCCCGAATATTGTTTCCTGGCTGAAACGCGTCATGCACCACGTAACCTACCAAGACAGCTACGGTATGTCTGTATTGTACCCATTTTACTTTCCCTCTTCTACTTTTTGATCGGCTGCATCATTATGACTCCTGTGTTTGCCACATACTCATCTTGCAGGCGCCACCGAAGTCGGCGCAATAACATCCAACGGTAAAGTGACGAAGGAAGGGGTCAAAGTGAAGCTAATGCCTGTAGAGGGGTTGGATCTGGAGAACACCGGAGACGTTGGAGAGGTATGAAGACGGTCTCGTTTGTTTGTATGTGTATAGAATACCCCCAGATTGCTTTTTACCCTTCTCAATGTATCTCTAGGTTCACGTGTCTTCTGCCTCGATGTCGACGGGTTACTATAAAATGGAGAAGAAATCAAGTGAAGCGTTCTACACTGATGATACGGGAACTCAATGGTACCGCACGGGAGATTTAGCTGACCGTGTACCTCCCTTCATGCATCTTAGAGTACGAGGAAGAACTACTGAAGCCATTGCTGTGCAGGTAAAATACCATGAAAGACATTTGACGGAGCTGCTGTGTTCATGCTGATAAGCGTTCCTTTTCTGCAAACAGGGCAAATTGGTGTTCCCTGGCATGCTGGAAGCAACACTAGCTGCGGGATCACCCTTACTGCATCAAGTATTAGTGTACTACAAGGAAGGAGAGGAAGGTGTTGTGGCCGTAGTGGTAACTGATGAGACCGACAAGGTAGGTGCAATGTTGCGGCGGAGAGTGCTTTTCGTTTCAAAATATTTTTCATCGCTTGGGGCTTTCATAAGTTTATTAAAATTTCTAATTACTTTCCATGTATACTATCTCAGGCTAAAATACTGGAGACGCTCCAGTCGATTGCAGTTGACGCTGGGTTACTCGCAGAGGAAATCCCGCTAGATTGCTTTCTCGAAAAGGAGCAGTGGACCACTGAGAATCAACTTCTCACCACGTCCCTCAAGCAACGCCGAAAGAAATTGGTACGGTGTTGTCGCGGTATCTATCGCATTGCGAGTGCAACTTGAGTGTCTCAGCATCATTTTCTCTTCTCCGGTCTTCAAACCACCTTTTGACACACCACCAAACCTCCTCATCTGTTTTTACAATCCAAATTTCAGGTCACCAAATACCAACGGGAGCTTGACGCAATGTATGCCGTTTCAAAAAACAACAAAGTTGTTGAAGCGGAGAAGATAAAGGCAGCAGCAGGAGAACTGGAGGAAGAGTCCTCTGTTGATGCTGACAAGGTTCCTGCGGAGGATGACGAAATCATCGTGGAGAAAGCAAAGAAGTTCAGCACATCGTTCTGGGTTATTGCTGGCCTTAGCTTGCTCAGCATTGCTGCAGTAAAGGTGATGCAAAGAAAGCAGCGCTAGCTGGTATAACGTTAAAGGGGAAAGCATCATTTTTAAATAGGGCCATGAATAGAGCAGAGGCAAAGAGACAATTACTTCTGCACTAGATATGCTTGTTACAGAGAAGCTTTATGTATTTTCAATTTTGTATGAAGTCCGTGTTTCGAAAACTTTCATTGAATATTTTGGCTTGGTGTCGTGAGGAGGCTTGCACGAGATGATACGATCTGTCAGTCGTCAGCAGCGTTGAACCGCTCTGCTTTACTCAAGCTTTTCGAGCCTAGAGATATCCTTCGCCATATTCTTGTGGTGTGCCTGTGAAAGAAAGCAAGGAAGAACATAGAATGCAGGGGGTGAAATCGTTCGAACAACAGCAACATATGTACGCTTCGGGATTTTTGGAAAGATGAAGAAACTCACCTCAATCGTGCCCCCTCCAATCTCCAACAACTTTGCGTCTCTCCATAACCGCTCAACATTGTATTCGCCGCAATAGCCATAACCACCCAGAGCCCTACACGCAGAAGGCGACGAGAAGTGTGAGTAATAAGACAGGCAGTACAGGGGCAGATGGCGGATTTCTGGTGAACGAAGACGCCAACAGCATAACAACGCGAGTGTATGAACACGCCGTACTGAATAGCAGAGTCTGCGACGTCTTTTCCCATGGTGGAACAGAACAGCTTCACCCCATCAGTTTCCAAGCGGTTGCCTGTCTCGTCGAGGCCGATAGAATTTGCAACCCCGTAGGTGTAGCTGCAATACAGCAATATTCCGGCAAAAAGGAGGCAGAAAATCGAAAAAATGTGGTTGATCTCGTGTTATGGGGATCTACTTCCACAAACAGAAGTGAATGGAAATATACAAGCGACAGAGGATCTCACCTTCTCCCGGCCATGTACTTCGCGTAGGACTCTGCGATGTGGCGCTGGATCTGACCATAGAAATTGAGCGGTTTTCCAAAGGCGACACGATCCTGCATCAACCAGTAGCGATACAGTTTAACATGAAATGGCATGCGACGAAAGAAAGAAGGAAAGATAGATAGAGAGCAAGGGCCTGGAGGTCACCTGACAATGCTGGTTCATGACATCGATAGAGCGACGTGCAATACCGATACTCATCGCAGCCAAAGCTACCTACACTCATCCATTAAATACCGAACACACATTCACACAAGCAGGTGCAAGGTCAAGAAAAAAGTGAAAAGGAAGATGGAGTAATGTACCCACCCGCTCGATTTCGAGGTTTCGCATCATACACAGCACAGCACCATGTTCTTCGCCCACCAAATTCTCAGCAGGGACTGTTTCATGATGTGAACAAACATATTGACATGAACGCGTTTGTTGTGGTAGGCTGTAAGCACTGAGCCCAGGACAAATTTCTTGGACTTCACCGCGTACTTACCCACACAGTCTTCAAACACTAGTTCAGCGGTGGCAGAAGCTCTCATCCCACATTTATCTTTGATTCGTTGTCCCTATGAAGGAAAACGAGACAAAAACTTCAGAGGCTATATAGGCTTGTATGCACGTATTACGATGCACTCGCACACTCTGCACACAGACGGAGGATTTACCAGCGAGAATCCAGGAGTGCCCTTTTCAATCAGAAAGAGCGACCACCCCTTCTCTGCCGTCTTCGCATAAACCAGGAAGATGTCTCCCAGTTCCTTGTCATCCACGCATCCGTTGGTAATCCACATTTTTGACCCATTAATACGGTAAGAATCCCCTTCTTTCACAGCATTCGTTGCCATTGCAAGCACCTGGATAAATATATATATATACACCCAGGAGGCGTGAGAGAAAGACACGAGCATAGAAACTAGATAGAGAGACATACATCAGTTCCTGCTCCTGGTTCACTCATGCACATGCCACCTATCTTTGCGCCGCTACACACATCAGGTAGATGGGTAGCAAGCTGCTCCTCGTTGCCATTTAGCTGCAAAAGTTGTACAGGAAAGACGAACGACATTCAGCGTGAAAAACCGTGACAGTGAGTGAAAGGCCATACTAACACAGCAGTATGTTTGTCTGTGTTCTGTGTTCTCAACCAGGTCTCACCGCCAAGTTATTCACGAAGAGCATCGAGTGGGCTGTATAAAAAAGAGCAGCAAATACACAGATATAGAGACAATCTAACTGAGTTACAACATCGTGACAAACACACACATCGATTGATATACATTACCGAGATAAGACAGGCAGAAGGCAGGGTCGGAGTACGACAGCTCCTCCATAGCAATGCATGCTACAGATATAAAGCATCAAGCAGCAGCATAGTAGATTAGACGCTGTTCGCCTTCGTGAACAAAAATGCACACAGCATACACACACGCCCTCTCTCTCTCTCTCTCTGAGACACGCACACACGTACCTGCAGTAGCATCCATTCCAGAGCCTCCATGTTCGAGGGGGGCAGTAATTCCAAGGAGACCCTATGGAGGCAAACAACATAACGGAACAACGTTACAGATAGCGGTGAAATCGCGTTGGTGTAACGGGAGGGGATGCGTTCGGGCGTCCAGACATGAAGCACGTGCGTGCGTGCACTCCTTCGTGCACTCGAGACTAAAGCTTCGCGTACCAGGTCTCCAAGTTTGCGGAAGAGGTCGATATTGAATTTCTCCACTTTATTAAAGGCATTCGCTTGAACTTCCACTTCATTTGCCACGAACGACCTGAGCGTCTCCCGTAGGGCCTACGCAAGCGCCAGCAGATAGCCACGTGATGAAACTTACCATAAAGAAGAAATACACAGTACAGGAGCCGTAGTTTGTTCCCGTTCAAATTCTATTATATGTTACGTACATAGTGTTCTTCGGTGGGGTTAAAAATATCTTTCAGTGTGCCCACAGGTCGAACCCATTGCTGCTAGAAGTGATGACGAACACAGAAACGTAAAATTGAGGCACCATCCCGTTTCTTCAGGGGGACACGTGACAATAATTTAGAGACAAATACTTACTTTTATCATTTTAGATGCATTGTATAAACCCAGTGATCGTTTAACGGTGAACATGGGAAAATTCGTGATGGCAGCTAAAACTGAAGCAAATGTAAAGAAATATAATTCTTTTATATTTGATTGATTATCTTACGTATCGAGTCAGCGAAAAGGTGGTCCTACCCTCCTGTAAAGATCCAAAAAAATCAAATCCATGGGAAATGGAGACGCCGCCACTTGTTGCGGATGCTGCATCGCCTTCATCGGAGTTATCGTGTTTACTTCCGGTCTTATTGCGCGCGGAATGGAATCTAATCGTGAGCCCCATTTACTCCAAGTCGAAACGGCCGCAGTGAAGGTACTCACGAACCTTTCAAATTATCGTCTCAATTATAACTTCAACGAGTTCTTACCACCCCACACACGTACTTATCCTCTATTTCTTACCCGTGGATGTGCTAATTATATAATTATCTCATTCATATTTCGTCTCTCTCTCTCTCTCTCTTGAAACAATTAAAATCAGTGGAACAATGAAGCAGAAGCAGCTTTCAAGGAAGCCAGCCCCACGATCTCGATCCGCAACGTCCAATTATCTTCTGACTCGGGGGAAATTTTGGGCGATTGGGGTATCGGGGATGGCGAGTTCTCGTTGATCAGCGAAGACATGGACCTCTTCAAATTTTACAAGGAGAAAGAAGGAGATAAGACCGTTCTTTCACCTTTTCAGAACACCTATCTTGAATTCGAGTACGTATTATTGCGCTATCACGCGATGTATTGCACATCTGGGGGAATTTTTAGTGTCATGGGATCTCTCGAATGATAATTTTTCTTTCGCGTCTTGATGTTATTACAACCCAGCCCGACGTCTGCCTCCGACCGTTACATTGGAGCCTATAGCACAGGTTCTAGCGTAGTTTGGCCTCTTGAAGTCGTGCACACCGATCCAATTACCAAAGAAGAAGTTGTCTTGATGCAAGATGCCACTTTGATGACCACCAAATCCCTATCCAAGCAAACCGTCGGCTCGGACTTCCGTAAGTGCAAAGCTGGAGGAATAACCTACGGAACAAAGGATGATTCCAAGACGTACTCTACATGCAACCGTCGTCGTGTACTTGCGACCCGCCGCTCTTCCACCAGCCGCTCGTCCACAACAAGACGCTCCTCGACTTCGACGACAACGTACAGAAGCACGTCTTCATCCACGACTTCCAAGCCAGCATGTGTTCCTGAATGGTAAGGCATTGTGTTTTGAGCTGCATTAATAGCATATAGTTTGAAGTTTTCCCATCATTTCTAACGCCTCTTTGTTCCAATGACCCACCTGCAGCTCCGAAGTGTGCTCGAAGTATGGTGGAACTTGGGATTCTGTTTCGGAAGGTTGCAAATTTTACTATCGCTATCCCAGGGCGTGCATCGAATATGATCCTTCTGCAACCATCCAAGTACGACAAGAGTGCAGTTCTGAAAAGACTACTGTGTCTGCTTCACAATATGCTGCCATGGATTTCGATGCTAACTTCAAAATCGAGGTCAGATCTCCCGCTGATCCGGTAGTTGTTGCCAACGAGGTGACGGACGGATGCGTCATGAGACAGTTGGATGAATTGACGGCTTCGGACTGCTTTGGAACGTCTCAGAAGGAACTAGATGACGTTGGAAGTTCCGCCTCTGGATGGGGCATGATTTTGCTTTTGTTGGGTTGTGCTGGCGTGTGTGGTGGATGCTTCCTAAAGCATAGCGAGGAAGGTCCAAAGGGCCCTCTTGCCTCCAATGCTGGAAACAATGGTGGAGGCCAACCCGGACCATCAGCGATCCAGATGAATCCTGTGGCAGCACCCTCCGCTGGCATTGCAGTTGGGGGTCCAGTGCCTATGGGAGGTCCAGTGCCGATGGGGGGTTCTGTGCCTGCCCCCATGTACAACTCAGAGGCAGAGGCTGCCCTGAAGATCCAGTCTGTCTTCCGCGGCAACCAAGCCAGACAGCAAGTGCAGGCAAACTACGGATACTCCGCTCCCGCATACAATGCTGGCAGCATGTATGCTGCCCCAACCTACGGAGCACCTGTCCCTGGACCTGGGGGGATGTATGCTGCTCCCACTTATGGAGCCGCCGTTCCAATGGCTGCTGCTCCCGTGCCTGGTGCTGGTGGCATGTATGCTGCTCCCACTTATGGGGCCGCCGTTCCAATGGCTGCTGCTCCCGTGCCTGGTGCTGGTGGCATGTATACTGCTCCAACCTATGATGTCCCTCCTTCATAAAAGCATTGTGCACCTTCTCCTCGCTGGTTGCTCTTTGTTCTCGAGTCTTATAGTCCAATCAATAGATAGTATGCGATTAGCCTTGTATGTATAAGGATAACCCGAATGGTATGCCGCTACAGAATGTGGAAGCTTTCCTGGGCGCTAGCACTCGTGAGAGCTACCCCAGTTCCAAAACGCATGTGAACCAAATGGATTCGTTTAAGCCCCGGCTGGACAGCAGCCATGATCTGCTGTCATTAACGTCACAACCTTCATCACCTCATCGAAACACCTCGTTTGTATGTCACTGGGCTCAAATCAAATGTGGAATTCAGCCACTCGAATTCAAATATTGCATTTTCCCGTTTTACCCAGGTCAGCGTGAAATCAATGGATAACTTGAAAGAGCTCCTAGACGACCAGATGAGTTTCTTAAAGGATGTCAAGGACTCGAAGTATGGAGCTTTCCTCAGCGATAGCATCAAGCACATCGACGACATCGTCACACAGAAGCGTCGCGATCACATTCGAGCGGTTACGTCTGCGTTGCGATGGGTCTACTTCAACGGAATGATGTTGATGGATGATTATAATGAACTGAGGTGCGTCGTTGTGAGGGCGGCGAAGTGATTATTCGTTTCCAGCAAACTCCCATCCGTTCTTGCTTCTGGTGACCGTGCGTAGTATCAAACTCTCTTTCACTTCAATACTTTCCCCACAGAGAAGCGATTGCGTGCATAAATTTAGTCCAAGTAGAGCTTGTCTTCCAGAGCAAGATCTGCATCCTAACAATTGAAGCGGTGATGCACAACATCATTTGGTATGTGAACAAGCTCACCAACTTGATCGTGTACTGGAAGAGCCAGGAAGCAAATGTTTGGCGATACAACATTCGTAATGGACCCTTTGGGTGGTTCCGGAGGCGGCGGAGAAAAGGACGCACGACGGTGCGTTGTAGTGTAGCTGTAGTTGATACCTAGAGTGATGTGTGCTCTGGGTTCTTGTGCTGCTATTTGATTTTCAATCGAAAATGATGTATTGCTTAACTCATGATAAATATCAGCGCCTCGCTCCCTTATTTCCTCTCATTCTTCTTTCAACTGCTTCAGACCATTCAACAAAAGATTGACCACTGTGCGGCGCTGTTGGATGAATGGATACCAGAGCTTGGCCGAGCGAAGCGTCTCCTTCTAGAGGTACAGACGTTTGTGACTCTTCAAAGCTGCCACACACCTGGTTTAACACCCCCTCCTCTAATGTGCTATCTACTGCTCTGCTAGCTGGACCAGGTCAAGACCCGGGACGAATTGTCGACCGTCCTGAGGCGCGTTTTCACCCTCGTGCAAAACCAGCTGGACTTCCGCGTCAAAGTGATTGCCACAGAGACTACTGCTCAGTATTTTGACGATTTTGACGAAGAAGAGGTGGTTTCAGAACTGGGTTTTTTGCCGCGAGACACGAACGCTTCCAAGACCGATGCCATCCGCTCCTTCCTCACTACGAACGTTACCGAAGAGAAACAGACAATGAGCTACCTGCTCCAACACATGCAGAAAACTGCCGATGCTCTCGACATGCAGCGGAAGCGATGGTCAGAGATTCGAGTGAAATTGATTCTGTTGACCCCCACTCTCTCTCATTATTTCTTTGCCTTCACATACCGTTCATTCAGGCGCCAAAATCTCTATTTTAACGATTTATCTCCTCTCGGAGCCTGGAGGAAACGGTGGCTCGAGTGCTCCATTGCAGGCATTACGTGCTTCTGCGCAGGCATCTTCATGTTGAAAAACTCTCGCGTGAACGGCTCATCCAACCTTCAGAACTGGTACAACGAAGCTACAGAGTATGGAGTGGAATGGATCATGAATCACTCCGTCGTTCCGCTCAGGTGCATAGAGAGAGTTGGCGTAGGTAGCATTCAGTCTTAGCTTCTATCGTTCCTGACGTCTCTCTCTGTCCCTCTCTTTCTCTCTGTACCCCAGAATCATTTTGAATGAGTTGGTATTCAACAACTTCAAACCTGTGTCAGATCTAGCTGA
>JACKZZ010003844.1_pt1 | contig 10288 bp, 9 predicted proteins | sample 8027871 | NCBI WGS metagenome assembly JACKZZ01 (sample SAMN15724774, study PRJNA655200) | protist metagenome | isolation source: fluorescence activated cell sorting (FACS) single amplified genomes of... | place: USA: West Boothbay Harbor, Gulf of Maine | collected 2000-07-19
ACGATAAGGGAGAAGGAGTCGCAAAGGACTTGAAGAAGGCGGTGGAGCTGTATTCGAAGTCGGCGGAGCAAGGGAACGCAACTGCTCAGAATAGTCTTGGGTATTGCTACCATTATGGAGAAGGAGTCGCAAAGGACTTGAAGAAGGCGGTGGAGCTGTATTCGAAGTCGGCGGAGCAAGGGAACGCAAGTGCTCAGAATGGTCTTGGGTATTGCTACGATAAGGGAGAAGGAGTCGCAAAGGACTTGAAGAAGGCGGTGGAGTGGTGTTCGAAGTCGGCGGAGCAAGGGAACGCATCTGCTCAGAATAATCTTGAGATTTGCTACAAGAATGGTGAAGATGGTTGTGATGATGATTGTTGTGTGGTTCAGTAGCATCCCAAGCAAGAATGAAAAGTCGAGTAATTGATAAAATATATTCAATAAAAATAGTGTTCCCACATGTTCCCACTTGGGATTCATCAAACTTATCAAATTGATAAAGGATGTATTAGATTTGATAAGGTTAGGGATTTATATTACTTTTATTCCCAAATGGTTTTGAATTTATTTTTAGTCTGCTTATGTAAGTATGTTGGTATATATGTAGCGGAGTATGGTTGAAGCGTATATATGTATGTAGCGGAGTATGGTTGAAGGGTATATATATATGTAGCGGAGTATCATATAATAGGTTCTTATTACTGAAACAACTCTTGAAAATGGAAAATACAGGAAAAGTGGAAAACTTGTTGGATTCTGGAGGAAGGTTGATTTCCTTGGACTTTCGGTTCTACAAGACCAAGAAAATCGTCCAAATCCGAGACAGCATCAACTTGATTCCCATGTCGCTCGACAAGGCGTGTAAATCCTTCAAACCCAAGACCATCAAACTGGAAGGGGATGTGGAACACGACCGAATCAACATTGAAAACTGCAAGACTCAAGAAATCTACGAATACACGAGAAAATATTTGGAGAACGATTGCGTATCGCTCCACGAAATCCTCCTAATGTTCGACACGATTATGGAAGAGAGGTTTGACTTCTCCATACGAGACACGATGACCAACGCAGGAATGGCACGCAAGGTATTTTTAGAACGATTCTACCAAGACAACTTATACAACTTGTCCGATGAAGTCGATGCGGACTTGAGGAAATACTACTATGGAGGGAGAAACGAAGTGATGACGAAATTAGGATACACCCAAGGCAAGTTGTTCTATGTGGATTTCACTTCACTATACCCATATGTTATGATGGCGAACGAATACCAGTATGGGAAAGTGGAAAAATTGGTGGTCAATCAAGGAGCATTATTTGACAAGAATTGGTTCGGATTCGTCAAGTGTAAGTTCCGCCACAAGCACCGAGACAACATTAACATTCCTTTACACGCAGTGGTGAGAGATGGAAAGTTGGTGTTTCCTTTTGTGGAAACTTGGCAAGAAACGATTCTAAGCACGGAAGAAATACGATACTCTTTGGAAAATAACATAGGGTATGAATACATCTTTGAGTTTGTGTATAATTACAAGGAAAAGGGTTATATTTTTAAAGACATTATTAATGAAATATACAAAATGAAGATTGAGGCACAGAAGGAGAAAAATAAAGCGTTGCGACAGATTGCGAAAATCATCATCAATTCTACCTACGGATTCTTTGGAATCAACTACAACAACCGCAACCAGAAAGTCGTGATTCAAGAGAAAGATGACCGAAACAAAGACAAGACCATCATCCGCAGTGCCGACCAAAAGAGACAGGCACGATTTGCGGAATACCTCTTCAGTCAGAGACTGAAGAACTACAAGCAAGTCAACGGATACGACGTGTATGACATAGAGGGGAACATCAAGGCAGGATGTGCGAATGTTGGAATTGCTAGTATGGTCACGAGTTACGCAAGACTCGAATTGTATAAACTCTTGAAAGACTTGAAAGACCGAAAGGGGAACATCTACTACATGGACACCGACTCGGTAATAACGGATTACAATATCTATGAGGACAAACAGATGTATAGAAAGTGGATACGAAGCGGTGGGGAGAAGTTGGGGGAATTGACCAACGAGACGGAGCAAGAAGGAGGGTATTACACAGAACTCGTAACTCTAGGGAACAAGATGTATGCTCTGAAGAACGACGACTTGAAGGAGAATCAGAGAGTCGTGAAATTGAAAGGCATAAACAGCAAGATGAAGTTTGACGAGAAATACATAGACAAACAACACAAGACGATTACTTTCAAGAAGATGAACAAATTCACTGGAAAATACAAGTTGGATTTTGACGATTACTTGTTGCTGAACCAAGGATACAAACTCGTTGTGGATAATATGAACTTTGTAAGTGGAATTAACGAGATGGTAATCAAAGACAAAGGGTTGATGAAACTGATGAACCAGAAAGTTGTAAGACAACTATATGATAAGGGAAATGTAGATAAAGAGAGCAAATTGATAACCCCTCTAGTCTTGTGATATGATACACATAGAAATTATATAAAAGAATGTGGTGATATACTATAAGTAAGAAACGATGACTAGTGTTATGTATTCTGTTCTATACACATGCTCCAACTGCAACAAGCAACACAAACGAAAGCACGTCGACAAGACTGGATACTACGAGAACAAGATGTTGGGTCAAGGAGATGACCCATCGTTCCGCTGTCGCATGTGCCAAGATGTGAAACCAGTGGAACACTTTGACTACGTCAATAAGAAACGAAGTGAGAGAAGGAGGAAAACGTGCCGAGAGTGTCGAAACCCAATAGTAGCACAGAAGGCAAGAGAAAAGAGGGCAAACGAGAGAGCAAGTCAGAACGCAAGTCAGAACGCAAGTCAGAATGTAGAAGTCAGAACGCAAGTAAAAGAGAAAGAGAGAGGGGTAAAAAACACACAGTAAATACACAGCACCAAAACGAAACTGAAAAAGTTTAGCCAGCCAGTCCGCTATTCAGTCAGTCAAGTCGGTCAGTCAGTCAAGTGAAAATCACAAAACCTTTTTTGTTTATCAAAACCACATAAACACATTGTTCTATCATATTGATAAATAACCTTATTATTTTTTATCAATATGCTACACAACCTTATCAAACAGATGTCAGAAGATGGTAATGGGGGGAGGGGTAAACAATTTGTGTGCGAACGATGTCGTCAACCTTTTGCCACGAAGCAACAATTGACACGCCACATGAACAAGAAGAAACCTTGCGTCTGTGTCGAGGCTCTACGAGTTGCACAAAAGCGTATCTCTCCATATTTGCTTCATCTCAAAGTTCAGAATGTTGAGCCTACCGAGTTGCTCAAGAAGATACAGGACTTGGTGGGTTCCGAGAATGTGCTTTCCTTTGCGTTCGAGCAACACGAACCCAAACAAGACCAACCACAGCCACAGCAGTCCCAAAAGCCACAAGAACAAGAAAGCAAGGAGGAGCAAATTGCTACGAAACCAGAGCAAATTGCTACGAAACCAAAGCAAATTGCTACGAAACCAGAGCAAATTGCTACGAAACCAAAGCAAATTGATTCGACCCCAGAGAAAGTCTTGATGTCTCCAGCAGAGCAACAGAAGTATGTGGAACTAGCACAAAGTTTGAGAATCAAGCATCAAGACACAACTACGAAGATAGTGCTTTGTGGAACGAAAAAAGAAGCGAGAAAGTGGATAGCGGAGCAAAATAAGCTTGAAGCAGAATTTACACGCGTGCTAAAGCATTTGAGAGAGAGTGGGTATGACACCAAGCAAATCAAGTATAGACCCGAACCAAATATACTGAGCTGTGGTGGTGATGATGATGATGATGATGATGATGAAGGAGAACACGAACCAATATACATTACAATCGGTCCACCACAGAAGGACGAAGAACTCAATGAAGAACCCAAGAAGGAAAAACGACGCTTAAATATTCGTGAATTCTTTGGAAATAAGCAGAAACCTTTGAATTAAATTTGAATAAAAAGTTTCTTTCAAGAACAGCAAGGAAATGCTGTGCTACACAAGCACTTTTTGCATTTCACCATATTCTTGTATAAAAACTCTATGCTCATCTTTAACAGAGGCTCATACCTGTGATACACTTCCTCTCCCAACACTTTTCGTAACTGATTCAACACATTTATCTTTTTGTCCTTTCCAGAGAGCATTTTGCTCTTGCTCTGCTCTCTCACAAGCTGTAACAATAAACTCATAAAGTCTTCTTCGGATGATTTCTCTACGTCCATCGTGTATGTGTATACTATATCAATACAAAATATATCCCGAACCTCGATACTGGTTCCCATTCAAAGTCTTCACGTTCCCACTCACGCACCTTTCCCTGTATTGCCTCGCTTGTGTATACAAGGTGTGTGGTATATCTTTCTTGTTCATAGAGTGGTAATAGTCCAACGCATCACTTGCCCTCTGTAAGTCTTCGCACTTTTTTCCAGTCCCTGTTATGTATCTACCTACCCCTGCGGTGTCCGTGACCTTGTTGGAAATCCACTTCAAGTAAGAGGGAGCCAGATTCGCAACTTTTTGCTTGATGAAATCGTTGTATTCCGTGATGCCGTTGGTGTTCATGATGTCCAAGACCCATTTTTGACAATTGTTCTTGAAACCGCTATACTGGTAGAAACCCTCAATGTTTTTGGCTTCCACATCTAAAATAAATTGATTCAATGTTTTCTTTCCTCCATAGTCGATGGTTTTACACTCCGTGTCTTTAAACTTCTTCTTACCACCCATAATTACTTTCACCCTTTCGTTCTTCTCCAACGAAACCACTTTGCCGTTCGACAGATACAAGGTGAAATACAAGTGGTAGAGTTTGTCATACCCCATCTTCTCCATCCGCTTCTTCATCATTCCCAACGACAAGAAATTCAACAATTTTGCAATTATCGACACCACTGGTTGCCGACAAATCTCAATCTTGGTAATCTTGTTCTTGCCTTCCTTTGACAATAATTTGCTCAAAGGCTTGGGTCGGTTCTTCAACTTCTTCTTGAACTTTTTATACAGCAAATAACTGCCGAACATCAAAGGGTTCAACTGGAAGAATCCCCCTTCTTGATTCACGGAATACGGTGTGTTTCTATAAGCCCTTGTCAAAAGGGGAGACTGAGGTGAGCCAGATTTCATGTTTGGTTCAATATATAATTTGAAACTATTTTTATTTCTTCTTTAATTTCCTCTTGCTTCGGCAGTGGGGTTTCACATACGATTTCTTTCGTTCTTCGCAGGTTGCCTTGTCTATTAATTTGCTCACCTTCTTACCTTTGGTCTTGACCATCGTTCTCTGCATTTTCTCCTCTCCGTAAGCACCATCACTCGCTTGAACACGCCTCTCCAAGTCGTCCAAGAAGTTCTGTCCGTCTTGTTCTTTTCTCTGTAATCGTTCCGAATCTAATAAAGCATCGTCCGCTCCTCTTCCTTTCTTGTATGTCGACTTTGCTCTTTTCATAGCGTCTTTATAAGAACACTTGTGCTTTTTCGCATATTCTTTACAATGTTGAATCCAACCATTCATGTTCTTTTGTCTTATTATATTACTAAAAAAGATTATTAATTTGATACATATAATTAATTTGATATAATGTTTTTAACATTAATATTGTTTTCGTAAATATGCTAATGTAGATTTAATTGATGAACCATTTGTTCCAATAATTCTTGCGTTTAATGCTAACGTTGAATTTTGAGTTGTATCAATGGTTGCGAGGTTCGTTGCTCTTGTTCCCTTGAAATCTCGTGAAACCCTTTTGTTGAAAGTGAAGTCAAAACTTACAGCTACTTCTCCAAGAATTAATGGGTTGATAGGGTCTGTCAATTTCCTAATAACGTAGTCCGCTTCAAGTTCAAAATTGCTTGGTAATGTATCAAAATTTTCTAATTCTAAATTTACTAAACCTAATTGAATAGTTGTAGCACCTTGTATAGCACATAATTCAATTTCCACATTATCATTTTTATTTTCACTTGGAAAAATACCAGCACATACGAGATGAAACGCACTACCTAATAAAAATGTATTAGCAGGAACTGATAAACCACCTACAGAAGATATTGGCAATAGGTCGGTAAAAGTAGATGATGAAATAGTAACACCATCACTAATACCTGAATAAATACCTCCAACACTTGTTAAATTATTTACACTTTTTACTTCTAAATTATTAACATCTGATATATTATTATTATTCATATCTACATCGTAGTCTCTGAATTGGGTTGTAGATGTTGTAGGGTCAAAAATTACCTTTTTATTTGTTACAAAGCAGTCTGTAGTCAATTCAATATTATTCAACCCACTTTGACAAATGTTCACTTTAGAAGAGTCCTTGTTAATTGAAAAAGTTTCAAAACCAAACTGGGCGAATTCTAATTCTACATTTCCACCTAAATTTCCATTTTCTAATGATAAAATACCATTATCAGACTTAAAATTTACTCTATCCGAACCACCGCTTTTGAATTCTAACACAGAAGAAGAAGAAATAGTATTACTTGTAATATTTACATTTCCAGCACCTAGCGTTGTTGTATCTACATTTGTAGCATTTACATTATCAGTATTAATTGTTCCACCTGTCAGAATGTCATTATTATTCATTCGTATATCTCCAACCATCGCTATTTGTTGAACATTTGTTATTCCAGCATTATTCATAGCAAAGTCATTATTTACCAAAATGTCATCATTAATACCTCCAAGAACAGACGCTATTACATCAGTTTTTATGTTTGCAGTTGTAGTTGTTCCTACATTTTTAATGTCTTTATCTGTAGCATTTGCCATGTTTATATTACCACCAAAATTCACATTTGTTCCGCCATATGGTTCAATCAGAGAAATATCTGCTTGTATTACTCTTTCTATGTTGTTCTCTCCAAGGTCTAAATCACCTGTCATAAGAGTTTCACCAGTATTTGTAGAGTTTATAGTAGTTGTTGTGATAGTCCCTCCATTTGTTATGTTGTTGTTGTCTAAATTCAGGTCAGCACTCTTGATACTTATATCAGGTGTAATTGTCGGATATATTTCGGACACGGATATATTAGAAACTGCACTTATTGAATTTCCACTCAAATTTACTGGACTTCTGAAAACAATATTTAAGAAATTCGTCCACATCTCACCTACTTCAATTCTATCAGTTTTAAATCTGTAAGGGTTTGTTGTAGTTAATATAACATCCTGTGCGCTTGTTGGTTCAATTGTATCAGTTTTTAAAACATTTCCAGTTGTTACTTCTACACCATCAGTTACCAATATACTCTGGTTGGGGTTTTGAATACTTGAATCTAATTCCGCTTGTAAATTAACCACATCAGAAATATTCAGTTGGGTGCTTACCAGTTGTTTGTCCGAGTTGGTCTTTAGAGGTTGGTTAGCATCAAGGTTCTCTGCCTTCAAACTGAATCCGTAAATGTCTAAAGAACCATTCGTCACACTCGCACTTTCTCCGCCTCCAAATTCGTTAAACTTGTTGGACATTGTTTGTTTTTGTTGTTGTGTATATACTATGTAATGAGATAATAAGATATTTTAAAAAAAAAGAAAAAGAGGAAGAATCTCATATGGTGAGAACTTTGGACAGAGGCAACGTGTAGCAACACGCCAAAAACGAAATGACTCTCTGTCCGCAATTGCTCTCTCGCACACGTTGCTCTGGGTCATTCTCCGTCTCTAAGTAGTTCCTCAAAGGTATTTTCAGTTCTTTGGCACTCCTCCCAAACGAATCATAGATTATCAATTTGCTGTCATAAGTTTTAAAAAGTCCCACCCAGTGACTGCCTGACTGAGTGTGAGTGTCCAAGTTAAAAATACAGCACTGGCGATTTTGGAGTTTTGGGATTCGGTCTCGTGCCACCGCTCCTCTGTAAAGTTGGTTTCCAAACACCGCTCCGCAGTAGTCATCCAGTTCGTAGTTGTTGGTTGTGTTCTTGTGTCCAAACTCCATTTCAATAATTGCTAAATATTTGTTATATTGTTCCATAAATTGTAATATAACAAATAAGTAGATAAAATATGTGTAGTGTAATGTATGTGTATTTGTAATGTATGTGTATTTGTAATGTTTTTCTTTTAACGTTCTTTCAAAACGACATCGCTCACCTGTCCGTTGCTGATGGTGATTTGAGCAGACGTTCGAGATATGGAGAACAAGAGGATTCGCATACTTTGAGTCTCCGCTCCTCCATCGTTTCCAAACTCGGAATTTACTTGGACTCTCGTGCTACTATCTTCCCCAGATTTTGGGAAGTTGTAAAGCATGTATAGACCCCTTGCCAACCACTCCTGATACGTTTCACATCCAGCAGGGTTGAAATACTGAGCAGACTCGAGTTGGGTCTCGTTGTATCGCTGGGCAATTCGGTTTTTTCTGGCGTTTGCTGTGCTGTCGTATTGAGGGTCAGCGTCTGGTTGAGGTTTTTGCATATTCGCATAACTGATGAAGAATCTGGACAATTTGTTCTGTTCTATCCCACCCCCATAAGTCACCAACCCTGCGTCAGGACTACACGTAAATTTACTCCCCGACATTTTTTCGTCATTGACCCTCACATCTTGGTATGCTACTGCGAGTGCTATGGTGGATGGTGAGACATCGAAATATCTCTGGGTCAGTCCAGCGTTTTGAATCTTATCTGCTTGGCAGTGGATGTTCTCCAAGTCGAGTGCGTATGTCATATTGGATACGTTTGCTCCTTCGATGGTGTGAATGTATAGGTAGACATCGGTGATTTCAAAGTCGTAGGCATCGCTGTTTGCTCCGTCCGTTGCTGTTCCGTTCAACACGCTATTTTTCTTGAACTGCGAAGCGTTTTCTGGTGATAAGCGGAGTTCGTATTTACCGCTCGGTAAGCAACCCGACTGGTGGAAGATATTGAGCGGAGGTGTCCAGATACACTCCAAGTCTGACGCTCCTCTCAAACTTCCGTCCACCACAACTTCCCCACGTCGTTCGCTATCATTTACAGAAGCGAAATTGGAAACCTCTCCCAAACTATCCAACCAAGGTTTTGATTTACTCATCCTCTGCTTCAGAGCGTCTATCTGTGCCATGTATTGTCCAATGCGACCTACCACTCTGTCTCCAATCAAGAATTCTGCGGACTGGTATAAATTGCTCACCATAAAAGGTGCTGGACTCACTTGATTTTTTTCTTCCAGTTGCGTTTTATTCGCATCGTTTTTGGTATAACGAACTCGGTATCGCATGTAGGATTTCTGAGGACACCACCATTTATTTCCAGAGACTTCCCACTTGAAGTGTTGCATACCATTTGGGAAATTGCTGAGAGTCACATCTCTCGAAGGAGCGACTTGTTCATACCTCGCATTCTGCAGACCTTCGTTAATATCTGGTAATTGTGCTACAGATTTAGGAAGACTAAACATTATATTATATTATTATATACATTTAGAAAACATTTTTATTTTTTAGTCTTGTTTTTTTTTGGGGTTGCTATACGCCGTGATATTTTAACATCTCCTTTTTCAATTCAGAACCGACTTCGTTCTTTTCGCTGTAGTGGTGATTGCCAGACCCTGCCCTTGTCAATCCTTCCCCAGAGCGTTTCAATCCTTCCCCACTTCGTTTCAATCCTTTTCCTGCCACGACCCTCTTGGAGTCTATCGCTTTCTGGATACCTTTGGACACAACAGGTAGTGCCAGTTTTGCTACTACATCAATCGCCTTGTCTCCTTCCTTCATCAATTTCTTAGCCAAACTCTCCACTTTCTGCAGTTGCGGTTTGGTGAGTTTCGCTATGATGTCCTTGACTGGTATGTCTTTGACCACCTTGACCGCTTTGCTCAACTCGGATTTTATTCCTCTGCCTTCCATACCTTCCCCAGCAATTTCATTAACCACTTTAGAACCTAAAGCACCTGCCGAACCTAGAGCAACTGCTTTAGCAGTAGCGACAGCAACTCCTGTAACACCAGCAACTTTCACCGCTGTGACTATGGCACCAACCGCTGTCGCAATTGCTGTGAATATGAACCCTCCTTCTTGGTCTCCGCTCCCTCGAAGTTGTCTCCGCAGAGTGTCTCGCACGACGGCGATTTTCACGCCTTCCTTGGCGACTTCCTTCAACGCTTTGCCAGTGACTTTGGTCGTGCCTACGATAACATCTTTGACCAGTTTTACGGAACTTTTGACCGCTTCTTTCGGAATCTTCATCAAACTCTTCGACGCTTGTATCGTAGCGTCAATCACGCCGTCACCCTCCATTCCACCATGTCCACGCCCTTTTCGTGATTGTGCGACTGCCTTCTTGATGTTTTGGGCGTGTTTCTTCCG
>JACKZZ010017598.1_pt1 | contig 10288 bp, 6 predicted proteins | sample 8027871 | NCBI WGS metagenome assembly JACKZZ01 (sample SAMN15724774, study PRJNA655200) | protist metagenome | isolation source: fluorescence activated cell sorting (FACS) single amplified genomes of... | place: USA: West Boothbay Harbor, Gulf of Maine | collected 2000-07-19
TATATCAACTAAATGGAATTGACAAACTGGTGGTGTGATGAAGACTACTTTGCAAGATTAACATATACTTTTATGTAATACATATTTGCGTGTAAAGCAGATTTGACTAATATTTCATATTTTTTTTAGAAGCACATATATATATATATATATATTGAATTCATTTTTCATTGGAAATTTTTGTAAACAAAAAGAATAATAATTGTAGTACTATTTTGCTCAGGATGTTGAAAAATATATTGATATTTGTTGTATTATTAAGTGTAATACACGTTAGTAAAAGTAGCAGCAGTGATAGCAATAATGATGATGTATACCACACTGTTGAAGGTCGAATATCATTACCAACACGTGGTAGACCACCACCGATGAAAGTAACTTTAAATCAAGGCGAACAATGGGCTATGTCTAAATTTGATGGTACTTTTCAATTTCATAATGTAAAACCAGGTATATATGTCGTCAATGTTGTGTCAACAATACATCATTTTGGTGAAATTAAAATAGATGTTAGATCGAGCGGTAAGGTACGTGCCCTGTTGTTTCCGTATGCTGGTGCGAAAAAAATGCCAACTGTATACCCTTTGCATTTTCGTGTGCAAGGTAATCATCAATATTTTGTTGCACGACCACAATTAAGCATATTGTCTATATTTCGTCATCCAATGATATTAATGATGGTACCAATGATGTTAATGATGTTTTGCTTACCAAAAATGATGGAAAATGTTGATCCAGAAGAGTTGAAACAAATGCAAGACAAAATGAAAAGCAATGGAGACGATCCTATGGATCAATTACCGGCTTGGTTAGGTGGTAGAGCAAAAGATCCAGAAGATAGTGACGACGAGTAAAATGGAAATATTATATACAAATCTTCCTACAATATTATACGCTGGTCGATAACATTGCTGTATACCATGAATTTTGTTGGTAAAAAATTACATATGGCCATACCTTTGTCAAAATATGCCCATACTATACATGTGTGTGTGTGTGTATGTATGTGTGTGACTTTTTCGGGATTTATTTGGTTTGATTTTATCATAATCGATGTTTCCATCGCTTCTCGTGGAAACAATACACAGTATAATAATTAGTAAAATATATATATTATATAATGTTATATATGTATTAATATATGTTATATACTTCACAAACAGGTATGCAAATATTATTTGATGTTTTTCATACTGTATGGTCTTAATTTTGGTTCCTATCACTACTGTACAAATATTGTAGAAGAAATGTGAAATTTTATATTTTTAGGGGTGCAAATTTTGTGTGAAATATTTATTGTCGTAAATGCTCGTACACCATGCCTCATCATAATTAGAATCTGCGCTATTAATATGACCCTACTACATACAATACACATTCTGTTTTGCTGTGTGCCTGTCGTTAATTTTTTTTTTTTGTGTTAATTATAAATATATATTATTGAGAAATTCTTCTTCGATTGAATTCAACTAACACGTGTTACTATTGCTAGTTTTTAATAATTGTTATAATTTTTTTATAACTACTAACCACTTGCAATAATAATATATAGACTTATTATTATAATAATATTTTGGCCATTTTAGAGCCGATTTTTTTGTTTTGTTATACGAGTAATATTACTTGGTATTAAGTTTTAACGCTTTCGATGAATGAGTCTCCCTGTCTAACGGCTTGCAATGCAACACTTCTTTCCCATAACAAAACCACGTTTGCAAAGTAGCGTTTTCATTTATAAATTGGTCAAGCAAAAATATCAATTGAGACAATACATCATTGATAGAAATTACGTGGGTGTGAACGAGATATTTAAAACGAAAATAGGAATTTTGTTTGGTGTTTTTCTTCCTACACATTCCTTACATCATAAATATACTTATTTTGTTGGAGCAATATATACTTATTTTGTTAGAGCAATTGAAAAATAATACACTCTTTCATAATATTATTAAAAGAGAAAAAAACAATTTCTGTTACACATTTAAACAATGTCTAATACTAACGATACAACAAGTGGTACTAAGGATGTTGAAATAACAATACAAAACGAAATAGTTTCATCACCGCAGAGCAGTATCAGCGTTTCCAAAGAGAATTCATTTAGTACAGACAATGAAAAATCCTTACGAATTGCATTACAAGAATCTTCAGACTTAACTTTACGGGTACGACCAACTGCTGATTTGTATTTAAAGACGGTTCAAGTGAAAGATAATACCATTTTAAAACGCCCAACAATGGATCAGTTATTTTCAAACGGTGGAAATCAATTCGGGCGAAGCTTATCATTTCGGGAAGCCGCTGCCGATGATACTGATGTAAAACCAAGCGAGGGAACTTCGACAACTGAAAACGGTGACGATAACAATAAAACTGCTGGTCAAGAGGAGGAAGAAGCTACGAAATTTGGTATGTTGGAAGGTGTATTTGCACGCTGTTTGTTGAATATTTGGGGTGTGATTATGTTTTTACGAATGGGCTGGATTGTAGCACATGCTGGTGCTTGGGAAGCAACCTCTATTGTAGTGGTTGCTATGACTATTACAACGTTAACTACTTTATCGCTAAGTGCCATTTGTACAAATGGAACAATTCAAGCCGGTGGGGCATATTTTTTAATCAGCCGTAATTTAGGTCCAGAATTAGGAGGTGCGATTGGTATATTGTTTTCTCTTGCAAATGCTACTGCTGTGGCATTGCACTTGATCGGCTTTGGAGAAACGCTGTTTGGCTTATACAATGGCTCCGGTGATGGCATTCCATACCCTCCCCCACCGGAGTACTACAATGGCGTTGTATGCCCCTGTGTTGTAAGATCTGGTGTAAGATTATGCCCGCCGAAAGATTACTTGAAAAGTTTGACGCCATTAAATGCAACTCTGGTGACACCAAAACAAATATCTTTTATAACATATTGTGGTCTGTGGGATGAACGAGTCATAGCAATCATATCGATTATATTGTTAATTGGAATTGCTATGGTTGGTCTTAAATATGTTGTGAAATTTCAATTAGGATTGTTGTTTCTTTTAGTGTTTTCACTTGGTTCGTATTTTATTGGGACATTTACCCATCCCGCGCGTGAGCAGTATGCATACACTGGATATTCTGATACAAGCTTGGCGGCAAATTTAAGTCCAAAATATGCAGGGTCAGAAAGTTGGGTGTCCCTCTTCAGTGTTTTCTTCCCCGCGAGTACTGGAATAATGGCTGGTGCAAATATAAGTGGTGACTTGAAAGATGCGCAAAAAGCAATACCAAAAGGAACATTGATGGCAGTTGCAGTTTCTGGTGTTACTTATATTTTAATGATATGGACTTTGGCTGCTACGTGTACAAGAGAGGGTGGTCGTGGCGGCTTGTACTCGGATAATTTAATTATGTTACCAATTGCATTAGATTGGATAGATTCTGCAAAAGTTTCTGCATTAATTGTCGGTGGAATTGTTGCATCTTCCTTGAGTTCTGCATTAGCAGCATTGGTAGGTGCTCCACGCGTGTTCCAAGCTGTATGTGAAGATCCTTTATTTCCACCATTAAAACCATTTGCGCACGGTATAGGTGCAAATAATGAGCCAATCCGTGCGTATTGCTTGACATTTATCATCGCTGTAGGCTTTATGATGCTTGGCGATTTAAATACGATTGCTCCGTTCATCACAAATTTTTTTATGGTATCGTATGCATTAATCAATTGGGCATGTTTTCAAGCAGATATGTCAGGCTCTCCAGGGTGGAGACCAACTTGGAAATTTTATAATCCGTGGTGTGCGCTACTAGGCATGGTTCTTTGTGTAGGCTCCATGTTTATGATTAGCTGGTACGTTGCACTGATTACGTTGTTGGTGTGCCTTGGTCTATACAAGTATGTGGAAGGTTTAAAAGTTGAAGTTGATTGGGGAAGTGTTGGTCATGCATTAACATGGTCAGATGCTATACGACAAATGATGCGTTTAGGTAAAAGTAAGCAAGAACACATGTAAGTACTCCCGTTTCGTCTAATTATTGTCTTAAACTTAAAAAAAATTTTAACACAGTACATGCTTTGTATGCTATAGTAAAAATTATCGTCTATCGCCATTAGTAATGGCTGGATGCCCTGGGGAACGATTGGACTTATTGTTCTTCTTTCATCAACTTCGTAAAGGTGGTGGCTTCATGGTTGCAGGCAACATAGTTGCTGGAGACGTAAAAAATCAAGATTCATTTGTTGGTATTACACCACTTGTAAAAGCGCACATACGAAACAATTGGTATAGTGAAAATCATTTTGAAGTGGTCCAAGAAGTTACTGTTGCGGAAACATTGTTGGAGGGTATTCGTTCGTTGTTATTAACTTGTGGAGTTGGAAAATTACGGCCAAATATCCTTGCAATGGGTTTCCGAGAACGTTGGGTCGCGATGGATACATTACGTGAAACAAAAGAATATGTTCATTCTATACGTGATTCTATACGGTTGGATTTTTCTGTTGCAATTTTACGTAATTATGAACATAAAAGGTTTGGTAGGCAAGAATTGGCAGTCGATGGAAACGCCGCATTATTAGATTTAGCAAAAAATCCTGGCATAACAATAGATATGGTAACTGATAGAAGTATCTCAACCGACGCGGGTTCAAATAATGAAAACACGAAAAATGTTACTTTGCGCGGGATGGTTACTGAGCGCTTAATCGGGCCTGAATCAAGAAACGGCACAATTGATATATGGTGGATGGATGATAGTGGTGGTATTTCTTTGTTGTTGCCACATATACTACAACGTCACGTAAATTGGAGAAAATGTGAATTACGTGTCATAGTTCCGCGTGATGAATCTGTTGAAACCAAAGATGAGCAAATAAAAAGTGTCGCAGATTTATTGCGACGAGTGCGAATACCTGTTAAAGACATTGTTGTAGTCAATTTAAAAGCAGCAAAAATTGGTGCAGGGAGTGCTATGAAAACAAAGTGCGACGCAATGTACTCCCGTGTATGCACGATGATAGAACAAGACAAATTGGAAAACGATAAAACTGACAGTACCGATGGTGAGAATAAAGCTACTGAAATTGCAAATACGTCTGTTGAAGCAACAGATACAAAACAAACTATTGAAAGGAAGCTTTCACAATCGGCATTGTTAGGTGAAGCCATTGCAAACACATCAACTGACGAAACAGAAATTGTTATTGTATCAATGCCATTTCCATCTCCCTCAATCAGTCCATTTGTTTATATGGGGATGTTAGATTTAACATCAGATCCTACTAACAAGCCTACTTTGTTTGTAAGAGGTACGCAAAAAAGAATTTTGTCAATGGACTCGTAATTGTAATTTGCAGTTGTTGCAGGAGCAATGTTTCGACGTGTTTAGAGAATCTTATCGGCGAAGAGCGACTTGTTTTACATACATTTTTAACTTCAATTTATTAAAAGCCTCTAGCATTATGGAGTAACATCTATGATTTTTTGAGGGGGGGTTACACTTTACATTTGTACAAAGTATGAGTATATTATAATTCTCCTTATATACTCATAAAAATTAACAAGTTATATGGCCGCTGGAAATAACACTGAACAAACTCAGGAAAACACTTTACGTGTCTCAACAAATTTCATGTACCAAGGTACTAAAGTTACATTTTACTACACGATTATCTCTAGGAACTCAGTTATTACATTCTTTTGAGAGTAAGCAAGTTTCATCAGAATAAATAAGTTTTAAACGACGTATATATAATATACCTAAAATATCATAAGAGAAACGTAAGAGTAAATAAGAAATTAAAATAACGACGCTTACAAAATTAATTAAATTATATTAGTTGTTCACCATGTTCAATTTAAATTAGTGTAACTTAGATAGGGAGTTCGGGTCCGTAGTGTCTAATTTTACTGCTGTTTTACTATATATTTTCCGATTCTACATTGTTATATTGTACATGTTGTATTTACCATTTATGCACTGAGTATTATTATTATCTATTATAATATATTATAGTGTTATAGTGTTATTATATAATATATATATACATTATAAATGTTATACCTATATAGTATATAACTTTCCACACACATCACACTTACTACCTCATTACATAGTAAGTAAGTAAAGAAAATAGAATGCGAAAGCGTCCGCGTACTCTAAATCTCTGATAATACAATGTGTTTATGCCTTGGGAAAACGATATTTTACCTTTTAAACCTTGCCTTGATTATAGTTGCGCTTTGTTTAATCCTGACAATCGCAAATCGTTTGATGAAATTTTACGCCACAAGGTTTTTTATTCTCAAAGTTCAGTACGAGCCTCGACCATAAATAGAAAATTTGATACGATCCAAGAAAGATTTTTAAATGTTGTGGAATCAAGTTTTCAACGTTTGGAAGTCCAAATAATGACTCAATTAGGAAGCAAAATGGATGCTGTATTTCAATTAATTGTAAATATCCAAGATAGTAAATATCCATATTATTGTTTTTGCGTTCCAGATGTTCGTACATCAAATTCGATATTTGAATGGGCTAAACAGCTTAAACAAAGTACATTGGAAGCAATTGGATGGAAACAAAAGTTCAAATTTTACATTTTGGATGAAGCGCCAATTTTACTACCAAATATATGTGAACAAATAGACGAACCGTTACCAGATAAAAAGGGTATTAGTGTTAGTTTACCAGGGAATATGCTGGTAGCAATAGCACCGTATATGTATTATATAACAAAGATTTTTGCACTTAAAAAGCCATTTTATCAAAAAAAGAAAAAAAGTGTCAATATCTTCTCGTACTTTTTTATATCTTGTTTTTATTCAACACTTAATTTCGCCCATTCCATAAATGTCTTCATTTTATAACACGTATCGCATATACGTAAATTTCCCCCAACAAATGCTATTGTAACTCTTTCTTTGCTACAACTATCACACACTAATTCACCACATTTTCTACAATGGTGTTTCCATTTCCATGCTTTACTAAATGGGTCATGACAAGTTGAACACACATCAGACGAATTATCTTTTTTCCAGCTTGTTTTATCTACATGTAAGTCATACCGTTCTATCAGTTCTTGACGCTTATTTGTTACATTTATTTCACTTTTCATAGTATTATTAGTTTGATTCTCGTGTTTATTTTCTTTTAATTTCATGAAACGTTCATGAACTCCATATCCATTTTCTTCTAATTTAACCACTTGCTTTGAATGTACCCAATGAAATTGCATCAAAAGTTGGTAAATGTAAGTTAGTCGCTATATTTTACAAATTTGATAATCTTTTTTCGATTTTTCTAACTCTCTCTATATATAAATACAATGGCCACACAAACCAGGTGTACCAATAGCAAAGGAAGTCTTAGATACAATTGATTTAGAAGGATTATCGGATAGTTTTGAATTAATTGTTGGTGTCACGAAACAAATGGGGAAAGTGGAAAAGTATGTTAAAATGATTGAATGCTACCAGTTTTTTTATTGTACACTTTTGTGATTTTCCCGGATTTTATTAATTTGTTCCAATCCTTCTGACCAAAACCACCTTCACCTAATATTTGTTCCATTACATTTAAATCAACAACTGTTAGTTTTGCTTCATCATCATTTTGTGCCGATTTAAAATTGTTACGTCCAATTTTAGTATTTTTTTCATTTTTTATCATTTGTTTGATTTCACTTACTCTACATAATCGACAATTCGAAAATGCAATTACTTTTTAATTTGTACAAGAGGAACTTCCGTAATTTTATAAGTTTCATCAGAATAAATAAGTTTTATACGATGTATATATAAAATATCATACCAATTGGTAAGAGAAACGTATGAGTAAATAAGAAATTAAAATAACGACGCTTACAAAATTAATTAAATTATATTATATAGTTGTTCATCATGTTCAATTGTTCAATTTAAATTAGTGTAACTTAGATAGGGAGTTGGGGTCCGTAGTGTCTAATTTTACTGCTGTTTTACAATATATTTTCCGATTCTACATTGTTATATTGTACATGTTATAATAAATTTCCGTAAAACAAGTTTGTAATCTTCCATCTAATTTTTCGATATTATATAAATGTTAATGAGAAAATATTATTGATGATTTGTGTTGCATCATCGATGAAATGTTTTTATAGTATCGGATATTTATTGTATTTGTAGTGTATTTACCATTTATGCGTTAAAAATCGATATTTCTGGCATAAAAAGGCTTTTTTGGAGTATAAATATAAATTATGATCGGACATGGCTAGAAAGACATTGTTGATACTTTAACAAATGGAATTTAGCATACTTTTTCCGTAATTTTATATGTCTCTATCTCACTTTGTGCAGTACAAAGTATATCCGTACGCTTGGATCGTGTGCAGGTGGAATGTTTATTTTTATTAAAAATCCACTACACATTTATTTGTTCTGGATTATTATTCTTTATTACTATTACAACAAAGGCCAAGATTACGAGAGGAGGCCTTGTTGTTGTTGAAGAGGTGCAAGATGATTATTTTAATTTTTTTTTAATTTGTTGTAGATAGCATGCAGTAACACTGGTTTGATTTTATAGTTTAGGAGATTTTGGGACTAATTTAGTATGGGAATAGCATTGCAATTTTTCACGTATTTTATACAAGTGAATATTTTACATTTTTAGTGCACAATAGTACACTTTGGTGCATGGTGTAGCATTGAAATACTAAAAACTAGGTAGTGGCATGTGGTCATTTTTTTACTTACTATTTATCCAGTGACTATCAAATACCGTCCTTAGTATACTAAACTATGATTACCAAAACTGGAATATTGGGAAATCGCACTAAGTGTTATTTAATACTATGTAGAACTGCATCTATATACACAATCTGGTGAAATTAACATGCATTATAATGGAATATTTTTCGACCCTTTTTTTCCAGTGTTAGCAGTCTACAGTGTTTCATATAATAATAGCAGGAACACAGCACGGGTTACAATAACAATTGTTTTTTCATAAAATTGGCAAATTGGCAATATACATATTTTAGAAAATGGCATGTATATTATTATACAGTAGTATTATAATTTCATTATTAATTTCATCACGTAGAATAATTGTTGTTGTTGTTCATCGAATAAATCTAAAACCTTACTACACGTGCGCGCAGCCTTCTTTATGTGCATGAATCGAAAGATAACATCTTCAAATATAATTGAATACGAAAATAGGATGGAAAATGGCATGGCAAAACGACGAAGGATATCGAAGTTGTCTTTAAAATATCGCCCATCTCCACCTGTAATACCATCTACTCAAGTTCACCTTTCCTCATCGTCGCCAAATAGATCACCAATAATACTATCTACTCAGGTTCACCTTTCCCCGTCCTCGCCAAATAGATCACCAATAATACCATCTACTCAGGTTCACCTTTCCCCGTCGTCGCCAAATAGTCCAATGTCACCAATAATATCATCTACTCAGGCTCGCCTTTCCCCTTTCTCGCCAAATGGCAATCATAATGATAGTAATAATGATATATCAAGTGAGATAGTAAATAAAACGCCAACGCTTCAACAAAGAAATATACCGAAAAAACAATTAGGAGATGGACCGATGGATGGATTGTATTGGAGGTGTGAGTATTGTGGGAAGCTTGTCCCACCGACATACACTACATTTACTTCTTTTATTTTAGAAAAACGTATTAAGCATTATAAAAAATGCGCAGAAGGGATGAAACCAAAAGATGTTATACAAACAGCGAATAGCGATGAGTTAGCAGTAGAATTATTATTGTCTCATAATAATGTAAATGCTATGAATACCGGCACTACTCCAACGTCCAATGTAAATAATACCAAGAGCAGCAGTGTGCGTAATGTATTTGATATTTTAATGGCCTCGACAAATGGTTCCCCGATAACATCGTCGCCATCGAAATTAAATTCACATAATTCAGGTGTTAAACATTTTGTAAAAAAAAATGCATTCGCACTACTGATGAATCAGAGTAAAAAAATGTCTGACGATAGAGAAAAGAGAAGAACAGCAAAAAATTCCAGTAGTAAATTTGGTGCAAAAAAAAGAAAATCATCATGGGGTCGTCGATTTGCATCAACCTCACGTGATCCGAATATGATTCCACATTATAAAGTAATCAAACTGGGTAACGGCATCCAGCCGATAATTGTGGATGGTTTCCAATATGCAGATCGAGCGCGATTGTCGTCCATTTATTTTTTAAGTCATTTTCATTCAGATCATTACATTGGTTTGAAGAAGACATTTGATGGTATAATTTATTGTACGCAAGTAACTGCAAATTTATTAT
>JACKZZ010003338.1_pt1 | contig 10284 bp, 7 predicted proteins | sample 8027871 | NCBI WGS metagenome assembly JACKZZ01 (sample SAMN15724774, study PRJNA655200) | protist metagenome | isolation source: fluorescence activated cell sorting (FACS) single amplified genomes of... | place: USA: West Boothbay Harbor, Gulf of Maine | collected 2000-07-19
GAAGCGCGATGCAGCGCCAATCTGCGACAACGCACTCATTGCTGTCTTCTTGCCAACGACCTCCGCACTGTCCACGCCACTGTTGTTTTTAGAGCTAGACCGCTGCAAAACGAGGAGAGAGATGATAGAGATGATGATCAGCACGACAAGGAGGAAGAGGAGGAGGAGGGGGATTATATATAATGGTTATTATGACGTGACCCACTCTCGAGGTCGCTGGTAACAGACAGCCTCTGAATGTGTATTCACACAGAACAAATTAGCCATCTCTCATTCCACCTACACGGCCTGACACTTTTTTGTATTTGGAAGTGGCCCACCTCTACAATCTATCCGACAAAAAAAAGCCAAGAGTACGCTCTTAAAGTGCGTACTCTGGGCCTTATTAAAAGCCTTTAAAAACAAAATGACTCTTACTTACAAATCTTTTAAAAACAAGGTGAAGATGACTATATCATATATCTTTTAAAAACAAAGTGACTTGATCTTTAGAAGAACAAGAGTGTGCATTGACGATACCTGCCTTAACGTTTGGCGAAGCGGTACTATCCTTCGCTACGCTGTCGCCATTCCTTCCGATGCTGCTTCGCAACCGTTTCTTCTCGGTTCAGCATTAGCGTTTTCATCAGTGACCTTTACGATCTCTACTAAGTAACTAAGAATGGCGTCGTAAGTGAATCCATATCACTCATATGGCTTATAATTACGCCTTACGACCTTTGATTCCTGCCGTCCACAGCAGGTGGTGACATTTGACGTCGATGTTGTAATTTATACCTTGAATCAATAACATTAACCCTTCAAGCCAGGTTAAGTCAAGCAGGGACCCCTTCGTGCCAGGTTAAGTCAAGCAGGGTACTTCGACCCTTATAATCGTGCATCATCACACACAGACAGTCAGATGTTATCAAGGGCCTGCGTGAGTCTGGAACGCACGATTACACACGGGTTATTGATATTCAGTAGGCGTATGCGAAAAAAGAAAATAGAACGGATCATGTGGAACATCAGTAGGAATAGGCGAAAAGAGAAAAAAGGCGACGTGGAGTCACAGTCTTAAGACGAATGTTCTTAGTGTTACTTCGGGAGAGCATAATTTTCCCAGCCGCAAACGTTGGTACCCTCCGTCCCAATCTCGCAATCAGTGCGCTCCGCTGCCGGCATCTTCGTTTGCTTATTTTTTCAAATTCAAATAGAGAAAGACCTTGTGTCTCGAATGTCGTTTATTCAAATGGATGCTATACCCCTTCTTGTGCAACCCCTTTACTTTGAAACCGCCCGTATCCTGTTCGCTGTATAACGTGAGGGTGGCATCCGTCCACCAACCTCCTAGTGTTAACTTTTATATCGTATCCATTTTTTTTAGGGTAATTGTCAATCATGTCTTCACTCACCTTCTCTACTGAAATATTGCGCTATTATTTCGTAAAACTTCCTAGTCGCTGATGAGGATGGAGATGATGATGACTTGTTTATAACTTCACAAAGGGGAATTCAACTGGGTGCGCTTCTGAGGAGGTTGGTGGGCATTTGTGGCTAGATGAGCATCACAGTACAATGACAGTACTCCGATATGACCCGACATACTTCTCAACGATGAATATCTGAATTCTATACCGATGAAACACCACGAGACCGATGGCATTCCACGAGGCACAACAGACCGAGGTTGGTTTGGAGTTTCGAGGCACGACTGATCGCGACAATTCATTCATTCAGGAGGCCTCCGCAAGATGAAAGCGATAATGACCGTAATAATGATGACTAGTATGATGATAACAATGACCACGATGACGATTTTTACGCTCCACCTATGTACTAAACTTTTCTTCTTAGGTTTTCACGACGAGAGCCGACGATTGAAACCGATCCGACGACTAAACGATGAAGAGATTTAGTCCATAACAAAGTCATTCCCATGCAACTCGGTTTTCTGATTGTTTCACAGGTCATCAATTAAAGACACAAAAAGAGGCATTGAGCTATTACAAAACCAAAAAGTAGTTCATTGTGAGTACAAAATTATGTTGCGCTGCCGCAGCAAACGTCAGTGGTTCTTGGGCTCATTGTTCTCGGGGCATTCATCTTCGTAGTAAGCGGTGTACTGGAAAAATGTTCATCTCCCTCTAATACACCTAGCGCTAGCTCTACTACAGAGCTTCACGTACAGAAGAACCCCCCTATTAGTCCTATGAATAGATTCTATTTACATACATCCACGCAAGAAATATCAGAATTTCTGAATTTTTCTCATACTACAGCTAAGAAGGTAGCAGATGTCGCACTTCCTAGACCTAGGGCAGTTACAGCTGCACATTCAGGTCAAGGCTCTCATGATCTACACCTGAACTACAAAAGGAAGATGGTAGATGATTTGGTTCCTATCATAACTTGGTTAAGAACTTCACGTCAAGATGGAAGATTCGCCTCGAGCTCCGACGTCAGTGAAACTAAATGAACGAGACATTGTTGTAGTCCCAGTCTATCTCATTAGACGGACCGAAGACTACTGCACACTGCACAAATAGGACACTCGGCACATCGCGAGCGGCCAAAACACTATGAATAAAATGATAGAGATGATACAACATTCTTACATTGAGACTATGCAGAAATTCTGCTTAGGAACATTACGTACTTGGTAGAGGTACACTTTTTCCTCATGTTGATCGTAGAAACAAAGTGCCCTCAGGGCGACCAGCGTGACGGAAAAACAATTCATCTTCACCATAATTAACAGCTTTTAGTAACCCAAACGGCTTTGTTGCTCAAAGAAAGAATATGAGCCCTGCACAGATTAGGCGGTGGGCCCCCTGGATAACAACAGACACCTTAGACGGAGGTTAACATCTGTGCTTGGACCCAGTAGTTCAAATTGACCTTGAAAAAATAAAAAAAAAATATACAAAAGAAATCACTTTCAATGAATCAAACAATTACATTGTGGCAGTCCTGTTACATTGAGATTCATCGCTGATGAAACAAGGGAAAAAGACTAAATCACCAATTCTTCAGAGCTGAGTACTAGGCCGCGCTCCATTCACGAAAATAATTATGATAGTCTAAAAAAAAGTTCAAAAATGTTAGCGTCGTATCTGACACGACACTCAACGACATACATCAATACACTTCTAAAACGACCACACACTAAAACGGCTAAATCAATTACTTAGATTTCACACAGCCTAGTCTCTGGCATAATCAATAGAAGACAAAATTGCTGATGGTTGAGTGATAAATTTACATTTACATTGATTCGCCGTTGCTTCACACGATGTGCACGAACCGTCATTCTAGTACGGTGGACATCTTAATACGCGATGACCCTAGCGCACGCGCACTCCTGCTAAACTCTGTCAAACTATATGAAAAAAAACAAAACTGCGGCCATGTTGTAACATTCACCAGGTAGCGCAACAAGAAGAGCACATCATTCAGTAGCTACTTCCTTGATTGCAACCTAGGACCGTTTCTGTCCGCTAAAACTGGAAAATATGACCCACTTCAACAGAGTCTGCACACGACCTCGCTTCGCTCACGAGGAATGACTCGAATTACAAGTACCTACACCGTTCTTTAATATTGACACATTCTCGGATTCTCGAATCCTGCAGAAATGTCATTCAAAATGTCATTCTCGAATTCTCGAATATTAAACCTAGTAGACACCCGGCAAGATGTTCCACTTTGCGACCTGGCAGTAGAGATCCCAATCCTTGCCGTACTTTTCAGCGCATCGCTCTTGGTCGCGGCCGCATCGATGGATGTCCATCACCCAAAAATACGCGACGTAGCCCAGTGGCGCAAGAGGCCAGGCATGGGTTTGCGGATATTAGAGCTGTATCTATGTAAGTCATGGAACACAAGACAAACAAGTAATAGTACTTGCCGAAGATCTAATCAAAAGTGATAGTTTCCAATTCCCATCTAATCAGAACTAGTAGTTTCCATCTCTCAGGAGTAAGAAACAGCGGATTCATCCTGTAAAGAGAGCTTTTACTCAGCGCCGTAAGAGTAGCACATGACCATCCACCCAACGCACATGGTCAAATCGCCGATGTAATTGAAGTGCTTGGCGTAACCCCAGGTCCCGGAAAAGAGCAAGTAGCTGCTCGGATTAGAGGGAATAACTTGACCACACTACATTTCCACTCCTTCATTCATTTCTAAGTACTAAGTACCAACCAAGCACCAAGAAACGAACTCAGTCTAATCCAAGAAACGAAATCAGTCTAAACCACGTGATCCATCAAACCCTTACAAATACAAGCTCTCAAAAAAGTTATTATTCAGTCTAATCCACATGATCCATCAAACCCTTGCAATCACTCAAAAAAATAGTCATTACTCAGTCTAATCCACCTCTATCGTCCAATCCTTAACTTCCTTCGTGCGATGATACTTGAGGTCGCCCGGCTTGTTGTAACCAAAAATGCAAAAGGACTTTAGTCCAGCTGCAATAAAATCCGCCTCGCCCTTCAGGGTCTCCTCCTTGCCGTCTTTCGGTGTGGTTTCGTTTTGCTTAGAAAGAAATGCGAGGACCGAAAGTACAACGCAGTGTAGTCACATTGCTCCCGACAGAGACAGCAACTTAAATGTAATCTAGTCTTGTTGGTCTATTCAGAAGATCGTTTTTCCAGTATACTTTGGAGCATAGTTACGTTGGTCTACTCAGATGACGATCGTTTTATTAAACCAAATACGCTGCTAGCCTTAAAGTACTCTGTCTTCAAGTCAGCGACCTTGGTACGGAAGCGGTGCTTTTCGATGTTGCACCACCGGAACATGAACATGCCGAACAAATACAGCATGATGCCAATAGCGGAGTAACCGTAGTTCTCAGAGATCTCGTTGCCCTTGCCCTGTGCGCTCAGATGCCCCAGGAACGAAACGGGATAGAACATGGCGAGGAAGCCGAACATGCCGTAGGTCAGCATGAAACCGAAAAGATCGTGACGAATGTCGGTCGTCGTTAGGTAAGCAGGTTCGCAGCGGTATTAGAAGAGATAATTTATTTTGGAACATCTGGCATAAGCATACCATCTGCTCAAGGCTTAAGTGAGTCCATCGCTTCCAGCATGCTGGAGATGCAAATTTCTGAGGTAAATGGATATTTTCAAGCTCAACATATCTGAAGAAAACTTACTCATAAGTCTTCTGCAACAGACAGCGGAAAGACGAGAGACTCAGTTCATATTCTCCGCCTCAAATTTTTTGAAGCCGACACTTGGCAGCGACGATGGAAGCCGCTGCTCTATTCATTTCCTAGACATAATTTACCAGCCATAATAGTTATAGTCCCAGATGTAGTACGCATGAGTGAGCGCGATGAACCAAGAGGCGAGGCCGATGCGTCCCCACTCACCGGTAGCGTCGCAAGTAGCGGTCATGTTCTCCGTGTCCAGGGTGCAACCGTAGTATTGGGCAGCGAGGTACGACCAATTCAGGATGATACGAGTTAGAATATAGATAGCAATATGACCAGTTCAGATGGATGAAATGGGAATTACTTGTGGACAAGAAAAGGAATAAGACTTCCAGAAGAAAAAAACTGTAGAACTTCTCCCCATGATGTGAGGACCTTGACGTGTGGAGGAACAGCGGAAGATCGCACGGAGCATATCGACAGGGTTCGTTCTAATCTCAACTACGACACTATAACAGAAATCTTCACCACATTGTAGGTTTACACCTTTGTCCATCTTAACCACAGTGTAAGCGTGCGGCCGTCCCACCAACGCTTGAGGTCGAATCCGTCCTCGGCGTAGGGCAGGATAGCTTTCCAGAAGCGCCCATGACAAATTCGCGGATTGCGAGCGACGCCCATAAAGTAATCGTTCCAGAAATTTCGGTAATCGAAAACTCCGTAGTCTTCTTTGCATTAGAGACATTTTACTATAACTCTCGCATCAGTCGCAGTTTCACTTCTATAATGTTACACCAGCCATATTCGGCGGGGACGCAAACTAAGAGTGTCACTCGACAAGTGCCGTGTGTTTTCCATGGGGATTCACATTTGGTATCGTGTAAGTCTAGTACGAATTGGGTCTACCGTAACTAATCTATAGTAATCATGAGATCTACAGAGCGTAGGAAGAAAACAACTAATTAATTGACAGCCGTAATCGAAGCTCGGGTCGTTGACATGCAGACGCCAGAGAATTCCCCAACTAATGTACATCCACAGCGCGAAAATGTGGCTGGTCAGCACCGCGCAGGTCATCAAGGCACCCATGTGTTTCCACACGAACTGCGGCTCGATCTCGAGGCCGAGAAGGGGTGTGCCGTAGTAGGCGGCGGATGTTAGAGGCTGGGAAGGTTTACCTCATCATACATTTTTAGTCATATTTAGATTAGCAAGACGAAGAGTTTTTTTCTCTCATGTCTATTCATTACTTGCGAATATAGTTGCTCGTAGTTCGATCCTGCGACCCATAGCCCAGATGTCCAGTCATTGAATAAAGTGAATACAACTCTTCAACATTCGGTCTAGAGACCACAGCGTCCCACTGTCGTATACATCCACAATATCACAAGCTTGATACCTACTCCGGTCAACAAAAGTGTTAGAACACTAAATTTTGCCATAAAGCGAAGTAAATCGCGTGCGTGAGGAAGAAGGCCATCATGCCGTTCATGGGGTATTTGAGGCGGTGTCCGTTCTTCAGTGCCACGCCCTCGATGTAGCCTTGGCCGAGAGGGAACCAACACGGCAGAAAGGCCTCCAGCACGAACTGCATCAAACACCAAACGCCAATCATTTTCCAACAATACCTTTGTTTGTGATTTTTGGATCAATGGAATGATTTTTGCTCTTGTTGGAACGGGGTCAACGAACTAAGCCTCACAGAGCAATAGAATAATAACGGGAGGAAGGACGTGATGCTACTTTGTTTGCCGAAAAATGAGAAGAGATCGAGATTTAACATTAAAACAAACAAGTAGCTAGATGAGGAAGTAGAAATGCCTTGCCTATTTTCCTTGGGGTCTATGTTTGTAGCCGATAATGTCCCTCTTGCGGGATGGAAACAACGAGACTGTGGAATCAGGACAAAGACCACCTTGCGTGCTACGATCACCAGAATTATTTATAATAGGATAAAGAAGACTAAATGATCACTCATCAAAAAATAACATACGACTTGCTAGTACACATCTCTGCTTCATAGTTTATTAGACTAGACAATAAAATGTGCCTCGTAAGGACATCCCCTCGCCCTCCTCCCTCAGTTACAAAATTCCAACATCAACTAAAACCCAGCATCAGACACAAAATGAAAAAAAGTCACTACATCTTTCTAGTGTTTCTTCACGCGTCAGATCTAGATCCTTCCAGTTTATCGTCATCATTGTCATTGTCATGGTCTCTGTTATGGTCATCAAGTAGCAACAACAACATCAACAAAACATATCAATCTCTAGTAGAGGAGAATCTCTAGTAGAGGAGTAGAGTAGAGGCTACCAGGTCGGTTGGATATTGATCCCGTCGGGCAGTTCGAAGATGAGGGCGTGCCAAAAGGCGTAGTCCGGCACCATGGGGTCCCCCTTGTTCAGCACGACGATGCCGTAGAAGTAGTAAATCTGCAACGGAATGTAGACCGTCCAGGAAAAATGAAAGGGGAAGCGATGGATGATTACTCACAAAAAAACTCAGTACAATGTCCATCGAAAATGAAAGGAAAACCAACCACCAATTCTCAAAAAAGGACGCAACTATAATATACGGTAGAGGGTGCAACTATAATATACAGTATTCTCAAAAGAGGGGTGACCAAGCAAAACGGTAGAATGCGAGATCACTTTTCTTTCTATGAACAATCTACACACTGCTCTTTATCGACATCTTTTTTACTGTTACCCTTTTCGCGTGTGTGTTGGCTACACGCCAAAACGACTCAAAAAGCCTGTATAATTCCTGAAGTTTAGGAATTATACAGGCTTTTTGAATTATACAGTGAACGTCAAAAACCATCCATAAAAAAAACATCCCCAATTTCCCATGAACTCACCGACAGGACGCGTGCAACGGCGATAATACTTTGAGTTCTTGTCAAGTTCATCCAATGCCGGAGGCGGCCACCAGAAGGAGAGGTCAACTCCATTTGCAGCGTCCTCAGAGGAGTTAGAGTAAGCATTTTTTGTGCAACCAAGGGTGCTCCTGAACCTTATTAATACAAGAATGCATAGACCAGAAATCCATTTCAACAATAAGAATAAACTCAATGGACTTACAAAATTATGACGGCAATTCATAGCATAAATGTACTTCCGGATTAATTTTGCTTGACAAAAAATGACAACTCGCTTGGCTTATGGCTCATTCAGAAAATGAAAGACAAAATGAAAATGGTTTACTAACAGTGCATCACAAGAAAAAGCGGGGGATTAGAGCTAATTCGGAAATGCCCCTCCGATTGACGATAATCGCTATGACTATCGTGAGTAACCCAGGCTACTGCATACCAGAAAGTCACCATTACCACAAGGCAGAAGTGTGCACCATTATCAAAACCAAGGCCATAACAGCAGCAGCAACGTCTTCGCTTTTCAACTTTGAATCGCCGGTAGCAATTGGAGAAGCCACTGCTTCCGCAGGACTCGGCGTGTGACTCGGCATATTTCGTGATGTTCGAATACTAATATTGTTGATATAGTAGCAGTAGTAGTAGTAGTTGACCTAGCACGAGGTTGGTTTGCAGGATTATTGGTGTACGCCTCGTCGGCGAATAATAAATTACGAAAGAAAATTCTAGAGATCTCTCGTCTTCTCGTAGTGTTCCCCTCGATTTTGGTTCACAGTTTTAAAGATGTCTGCAGAGACCTTACCATGGGTTTGTATCAGCAACATTATAGCGTGGGATTTCAGAGAGAGACATGTTCTGAACAAGATTCTGTGGAAATCTGTCAACTTTCTTCACGTCTAACTTGATCTACTCGTCCTCGCGATCTTTTTACTAAACAACTGTAGTATTTTATTTTCACAAAATGCTCCACTAAACTTGATTCCCACTTCAGTGCAAAAACGAGCTTGAAAATTATTTTCAAGCTCGTTTCCCACTGAAGTGGGAATCAAGTTTGACCGCGACGGCTGCTGGTTCGTAGAACACCCCCGACTACGCGGCCTTGCGGAACACCCAGGCAACAGACAGCATCTTTTGCATCCACTCGTTATAGCAAAAATTTGCTTTGTTTTTTCGAATACCTTTCGACATCCGGCACCATATTTATTTCCAATGGTCTTATCGTGCTCCTCTACTGTCTCTGTGGAAACATATTTTTCAATGGTCTGATCGTGCTCCTCTACTGTTTCTGTGGAAACATGGTTTGTCGAGTCTGGAAACCTCCACCAGGCATAATAAATACGAAATATTTATTGCTTTTAGGAGGTTTGACATCCCGTGTTGATTGCAGATTGATCTTTATATGTCGTTTCTCACGGGCACCCCAACAGAGAACAAGAAATGACTCATAAAATATAAATCATAATTCTTTCAGAGAAACACAACAAGAATGCAGGCAGGAGAGAAAAAATGAGAATGACAAGATTATGCACACTGCAGATCTATTTTGATGATTCCAGAAGAAATGTCAACTCAGAACATATTTCGTCAAAGTCACCCCTTTGCTGATTCTGGCCATGATGATGTTAGTCGGCTCTGGCCTACGATTTGCCTGAAATACCGGCTATACGAAACAAGTGCACGGCCGAGGAGACAGAGCTAAATATAGCACTACACCTAAAGATATCAAGTCAATTCAATTCACGCAACTCTTATTGTTTCGGCACTAGAGACCTCGGCACGGAGACTCGGATTCATTGTTGTCAACCCCGTAGCTATAAGTACCTCAACTTTTCTAGACGAATATTTTTTACACATTCACTCACAAACCAGCACATGAACATTTGGATATGGAAATGCAGGTGATTGTACGTAGTCGCACTAGTTGTTCCTACCTGGAGCTCCATCGCCTGTTGTTCATACCACTAACAGAAAGTTGCGACTCAGGTGACTGAGGACCACCCAATACCACAAACCAGCGTAAAGGTAAACAACACCACTATATATGACATCATGAGACGACGCCAGAGTATGGCCTCAGGCTTAGGGCGTTAGGGTAGGAACCCTTAATCCCACTCGAGTACCTGTCGCTAAGCTCGTTAGAAGTATCACCTAGGCCAATGATAGTCTAGTACAGAGACGGATTTTGGCGTACTACATAGGCCAAATTACCAAGAGCTGTGGCGTCATACCTAACTCTAGAACATGGTATAGCTTGAGCTAG
>JACKZZ010006647.1_pt1 | contig 10284 bp, 8 predicted proteins | sample 8027871 | NCBI WGS metagenome assembly JACKZZ01 (sample SAMN15724774, study PRJNA655200) | protist metagenome | isolation source: fluorescence activated cell sorting (FACS) single amplified genomes of... | place: USA: West Boothbay Harbor, Gulf of Maine | collected 2000-07-19
AGGACATAACAACATGCCCGATCAGATCTTTCGGGGTCGAACAGGGGGAGTACGAAATCGTAGAAGGACTGAAGATCTTCAACAAATTAAGAAGTTGCTGGGATTTCAGAATGGGCAACGCCTACTGCGACCAGACCGAGTTCATGGAGTTCTGGGCCACGCCGGAGATCTTGTCCGCCCTGGCCGCGCAGCTCTCAGGGAACGTGAACCCCACGGTGCCGCTGAGACAGACGAAAAAGGACGTGAACTTGGACATCGAAGAGGAGCTGAGGAGCGTCTCTGGACACTCCTGGGAAATGGAGAAAGAGCTGGAGAAAGACAGTTCTGGAAAAGGCTTTCATGGATATCTGGCGAAGTTGGACAAAAAGGCGTATTACAACCAGTTCGCCAACCGAGACCCCGACTCGGTGGTATACGCGATGTGGGACACCGACGAGAAGCGGTTTAGGTTCTACAAAGTGGATGTGCTGGATTTTGGAAGCATCCATGCCATTTGGTGGCCGGTGCGGGTCGCCCATTTAAATGGGCGCATCCTCAACTTTCTGGGCGTCACGTGCGTCGTCTACATCGATGACACAATTCTTTTGCTGACGGACGACTTAGCGAGAGAACAACTGGCCCTCGCGGAACTTTTTTACGAACTTTGTGGGTTCCAAATGTCCGCGGGGAAAAAAGAGGTGGGGATGGACGAGGAGATGATTAAAGCATTAGGATACGAGTATAAAAGGACAAAGAGCGGGTATGTAGTGGCAGTACCGGAAAGGAAAAGAGAAGAGTTCGTGGAATTAGCCCGGAAAGCGAAGAAAGACCTGGACAAAGGCAAGCTAGACCTGAAGGACATGGAGAGGCTCGCCGGGAAAGGTGTTTTCATTACATCACTGAAACCCAGCCCCAGGCAATGGGCGGTCAGGGCCCTCCCGTTTTGGTCGCTAAAAGCGAACTTCTACGCCGCGCTCAACGCAGGGCGGAAAGGGCTTGTGAGGCTCGCGATCGAAGACGCGTGCAGAGCGGTGGACCGAAGGGATACGCTGGTGATCGAACCAGGGAAATTGTTGGCGGAGGTAATGAAGCTAGTGACGGATGCAGCTTGTCCGGACGACCCCTCAATGGGGGGCTTTAACACCGGGAAAGCTAGCGAAAGATTCGCCTGGACGATCGACTGGAAGTCAGATATTGGAGAGGTGGAGTTTTGGAAGAAAGAGGTGGAAAAGGCCTCACACATTGGGATCTGGGAGCTGCTCGCAGTCCTAATCAACACCCTCCTGAGGGAGGAGGAGATCTGCGGGAAAAGCCTGTACTTTTTTGTGGACAACTCCGGGGATGTGGCAATCATAGCGAAGGCGACGGCGAACTGTGTGGTCTGTCAAGCCATTGTGGCGGTGCTTTTGGACCTGCTGCAAAAAAGAAGAGCGGCTTCTCATTACGGGATTTATATTAATACTAAGAGGAATCCGGCAGACCTTTTGACTCGACTCGCCGATAAAGGACTGCAGAAAATGAAACAGTTCCACCAAACCGTCCCAGGGATTCCGACTGTACAAAAAGGTGGAAAAATAGTAGAAATGGCAAGAAAAGCGGTCGTTCTGATTCGAAATAAACTGAAGCTGATTGCAGGGAGGTGGAGCCTCAAAAAGAATTTAAATGGTAAAGAATTCCCTCAAAATGCCGCGGCGGAAAATGAACGAAGTTCTAAGAGGAAACACGAAGCTGCTCCTCCTGAGGCTCGGAACGCGAAAAGAAAGAGGAAGGAAGTCGTCGTTTGGGATCTACCCGCAAGATTTCAGGAATTTCGAAGAAGTATTTCCGGAAGCGGCTTACAAGGAGACTTCGCTGAGGTCGAAAATGTCGGTGGTCAGAAACTTCTCAGCATACGTGAAGGAGAAGAGGCCTGGAGCGGGAGCGAGCTACAAGATCCGAGTGTCCTTCTTCAGGGAGTACGCCTTGCAGCTGGCAGAGGACGGAGTGCAGCGGCAGTCGATCGTGGACTACATGGGCACGATCAAGCAGTACATGATGGAGATGGACAGATTCGTCGACGAGCCCCACCTGGAGGAGAAGATCAAACGGACTTACCGCCTAGCCAAGCTGGCGGCCTCCAAGATGGCGATAGGGAAAGCCACCCCGATCTGGGGGCCGGATCTGGGAAAACTGGACGAGGAGGAAAAAGCGGTGGCCGTTTTGATGTTGGCCACAGGGCTGAGAAGGGCATCCGCCCTCTCGGCGAACAGGTGCTGGGAATCCTCGAGTAAGAAGGGAAAGGAGCTGTGTGTATTGGTAGAAGACTTTAAATATCTAGATTGTGGGGCTTCGAAAATAGTGAGGATAGGGTGCACGTGCCAGACGACACCTGCCCCGATGAAAACTAAGGACGACTCTTTTTGTTTGATTTGTAACAGGAATTTAAAAGGAAAACTGAGTTTGCCGATCTCGCCGAAACTTTTTGACAAAACGAGCAAAAAGCTAGGCGCAACTGGACACAGTTACAGGCGCACTTTGGCGCTCTATCTGAGGACACGTTGCGAATCGGATTCGATCTTAGTGAAAGAATATCTAGAGAAAGTTAACAGCCACCTGAGATGGGCGCCGAACAGCGCCATGCTGAAAGGCTACAGCCCAGATTGGGCAGCGCACGTGAAGGCTGGGTGGAATTATCCAGACTTTTTAGAATGTGTGTATCAATCCTTGAAGAAACGTAGTTTAGAAGACATTTTGAAACGCACTAAGCGTGACATTAAGAAAATTGAAGAAAATGGCTGGGCCCAAAAGGAAAACCGTTTATCGACCGAAGACTTCGCGAAAGCGATGCGCTACGGCCAAAAAGTTCTGGAATGAAAGGTCAACCACGGTGGACATAACAGACAGTGTTTAGTGCATAGACTTGCGTGTAGAAAATTTGTGGAAGTGAAAACGGCGAAGTGCACAAGCCTGTTGGCATGGCGCCCCCGCAGTTTGAAAATAATGAAGTGTTCGTGGACGTGTAACGTGTAACATGTATCCCCCAGAAGGGGTAAAGTAGGCCTGAAAAAAGTCGCTTTTTTAGAAACTGAAAGGTGAAAAACCCGTGCTGGACAGGACTGTCCAAGCCGGGTTGGAAATCGTTCTCCGTGAGGTCTGGGCGGGACAGGATTGTCCGAGCCGGACCGGAATTGTCTAAAACATCAAATAAAAATGGGAATCGATCCACGTAATTTTGTTTTTTCGATAAACGTGGGAGGACTCAGGTACGGAATTAGTCTGGAGTGACTGGAATCTTGATTGGATGAACTCGCGTGGAAAAGTGGAACGTAAGGAACGTGATAAATCTTCTGACCTGGACTCTTGAGTGATTTCAAAATTTGCATTTCAAAAAACTTGCAATTTTTTAACGCGGACGCCGTCCGAACGAATGTCTATTTAAACGCAGGATAAGTGGATCTGGATTTCCTCCCAACCATAACCTTCGCCCTCGGCCTGTCTGACGCAACCTTGCAGTTGGACCGCCTCTCCTCCCAGCCCCCGACAAGTCTCCCCGTGGAGCGCGACCATGCCGCGCAAGAAGCTGAAGCTCTCCAAGAAGCCCGTGAAGGCGAAGCTGGACAAGGGTCAAACCGTTGGGAAAGCCCCCAAAGCCGCCAGTGTGGCGAGCCGGGAAGGCGGAAGCGTGAAAGGGGCGGACGCGAGCGGATCGGAGGTGGAAGGGGACATGGACGTGGACGTGGACATGGGAGCGGAACCGGCCCAAACGGCCGGCTCCAGCACCGGAAAGGCTGCGGCGGGAACGGAGGGGCCCAAGAGTGGGAGCGCTGCCGCGGCGAGCGCCGGGAACGCGGACGACAACGTCAACAAGAAGGGCGGGGGTGACCCGCTGGACCCGGCCGCCGTGCACCAGCCTGGTGACACCGCGGAGGATTTGGACGACTTGGATTCGGACGGTCAAGCCTGGAATGCAGCGAAGCTGCGTCGGATGAAAAGGGAGGACATGATGAAGGAGATCGATCGGCTGTACGCGAACGCGGATAAGATGAGGAAGGCTCAGAGGGCCGCGGCGGCGGGAGCCGGGGCCGGAGTGAGCGCGAACGTGAAGGAGGAGGAGGTCAAGGACGCCGAGAGCGCAAAGGCGGCAGCTGCCGCCAAGGCGGCCGCAGAGGAAGCCTCCAAGGCGGCCGCGATGGCCGCGCTCGGACGGTCTAGAGGCGGGAGAAAGAAAGTCCCGGTGAAGAGGCAGAGGGCCGCCTCCGACTCCTCCGCCTGCTCCGGGGGTTGCAGCTCCGACGACTCTGCGGCCGACGATTCCGACGAGTCTGGGGTCTTCTCCGACTCCGACTCTGACTCCTCCTCCTCCTCGGACTCCTCCTCGGAATCGGACTCTTCTTCTTCCTCCCGGAAGAAAAAGAAGTCGAAGAAATCCAAAAAGAAAAAGAAGGCTGCCAGGAGATCGAAAAAGAAGAAGTCCAAGAAGGAGAAGAAAAGGAAGCGCGATGGGGATGTTCCCCCCGAGGAGAAGGACATCTTGGAGGCGCCGCTGACTGGATCGTGGAGGGGATACTTCCGGACGGCACAGGGACGCATCCGCGAGGATCGCGTGATCGACTGCGCGGACATGTTGTCGAAATGCTTTGACAGGCTACGCGCCAGTTGGGAGGAGAACTGGTACTCCGGGCTGGACGCGGCCGCGCGAGCGGCGTGGCTAGTGGCGGGGCTTGATGCGGAGCTTGGAGCGGTCAAGAAGGACAGGCTCCCGAGCCCGGCGCTGATCGAGGACATCGACTCGGTGAGGGTCAGGAGGAGCAGCGAGTTCAAGAGGGTCGTGCTCTTGAAGATTTGGCCGGACATGGAGATAGCGGACTCGGTGATGAAGACCCTGCACGAGATGAGGCAGACCTGTTCAGCGTACAGTTCCCTGTCTGCAGGATCGACCGAGCTCTTGCACAACTCGGGCCTAAGGGCCCCCACGGCGAACTGGGCCACACCCATGGAACTTGCGGAGGTGGTGGCTAAATAGCATTAATTGTGTGTGGAAAAATGATGCGCTGACGAGAGAGTGAATGAGAGAGTGAGAGTAGGAACGAGAGTGAAGAAAGGTGAAAGGCGAACCGGTGAAAGGCGAAACGTGAAAGGTGAAACGTGAAAGGTGAAAAGTGGAAGGTGAAAGGTGAAAGGTGAAAGGTGAAAGGTGAAAGGTGAAAGGAGAAAGGTGCAGGGTGAGTTCAATGATGAGGTCGCAAAAGCGCGGACGAGCAGTTCACCAGATCAGAAGGTGTTGGGTGCAGAGGCGCTAACACTAGCAGCGCAGGGCGATTGCAGCTTGCTAACCGTGCAGCAGCTGAAAGAGCTTGCTCGTGGCTTGGGAGCCAAGGTGGGTCGGGTGGAATCTGCGACAGCGGCGGCTCGCCGCGTGCATATGGCTGAGGTGTATAGAGAAGACATTCAGCGCTTCAAACAAAAACTGGAGGTGGAGTACGGGGCGAAAAAGCTGGCCACGACGGCCGAGCGAAACCGCGGCCAGCCTGAACATTCTGGGGGATTGCAATCGCAAAATCAGAAAGATTTGGCAATGCGGCATTGCACTCAGATTGGAGAGGAAGATGCAGCGCAATCGGGAGAAGCAGTGCAGACGCACGCGGCGGTTTCATCCAGCAAGCGCAGGAGAATATCAGGGGTTGTGGTTAAGCAAAGTATTGAAAGCGAGAAACCGTCATGCAGTATTCAGTGAGCATTGATGCTGCAGCAGGTGTTTAGTGGGTTTTTCCACTAGCATTTACAAGAAGGTGCTTAGTGGGTTTCCCATTGGAATTTGCGAGAAGTCGCGAGGTTGCAGACTGGGCTTGGTGGGCCTCCACCAGCTTATGCGAGAAACTGCGAGGCTGCAGGGGTGGATTTTTCAAGAGCAATCTGAAGGTAATGTGTTAGATAATAATTTTAAATTGGTCACAAGGGCCGACATTAGTGCTTAATCTGTGTTAGTCAGAAGTGAAACAATGTCAGAATCACACGTTACAGACCGAATAATATAGCGACTTGGCCTTCCGATTTATGGCATAGAGGTCGATCAGCGCATTTTGCATTTGCAATTACAAGGCTTCAGATAGCAGCAATTTCGCTTATCTCAGCGTAAGTATGAGTCTCTCAGCATGTAACTTCGCCCAATGTATGGCGTTCAGCAATTCTAGAGTTTCCGGAAATTTATAGCGGATTCAAGTCATCACTTTACCAGGTGCAAAGGCCTGCTGGTTCCCATGGATTTTTCGAAACATATTTAATCTAATTCTCAGATGTGTTGCATTGCTTCTGCTTTTTTAATGAATTGGTCATCTTACGAATTCACAGACAGATTCTGACATGGCTTGTTTGAAGAGACAGACTTGGCTTGTTTGTATCTAATCTAGAGTCAATGGTGGGTTTTGTTCTGCTCTTCAACGGGGGATTGAAGAAACCTAGATTCGAGATTCAGTTGAACTTCTCCTGTCGTTCTCTCACTGTAAGGGAAGGGGGGACGCAAGAGAAGAGATCGAGATTCGAGATTCAGTTGAACTTCTCCTGTCGTTCTCTCTCTGTAAGGGAAGGGGGGACGCAAGAGGAGAGATCGAGATTCGAGATTCGAGATTCAGTTGAACTTCTCCTGTCGTTCTCTCTTTGTAAGGGAAGGGGGGGGAGGCGCAAGAGAAGAGATCGAGATTCGAGATTCAGTTGAACTTCCTTCTCCTCTCTTCCTGTGTAAAATGTAGTTGCTTATTGTTCGGAGAGCAGAACACGGTAGTGTAGTGTATCGTTGTAGTGTAAATCTGAACCTTTTTTTTTCTCTTCCCCCAGGCACAGCACGAGCGAAAAATGCTTATCCTGCCACCTCCCTGTAAGCACCAGCACTACGAGCACCACAATGACGACCTCTATCACGACCAGCACCAGCGTAATCATCAAAACCAAAACCGGGCACAACAAGACACACGAAAGCCATAATTGTACATTGACATTGTCTCTCATCCCTTGCACTTAGTACAGATTACAGATTACATTAGCGCATTGACACAGGAAAAACCAGACCAAAAAACCTCAAAACACGAACCGCAAATAGGAATTGCCTTTACAAAAAGAGAGAAAGAGAGGGTACCAAGATAGCAATGCTGGGATCCCACTAGCACGGAACACAATCATCGCAAAAGAGAGATTCAGAAAGCGAACGTTGAGCGCGAATCACACAAAAGAGGCGACGAATACCACAGAAGAATTCCGTTTACATGGGACGAACTAGCGATGCGTCCGCACGGTTGTCATCAAAAAGGTTCAAATTGAAGCTGGGGTGCACATCCGACCATAATGAACACGCGTGCCAGCGTGGGACCTAGAATTTGAAAAAAGATTGAAGCGATCTTATTAAAATAGCATGCACAATCACCATTCTGGGCGGAGAATTCCGGGAAAAGATGGCTAGCTTTTGTTTCTCTAGCAAAATACATCATTGTCGAGGCAGATAAAGGTGTTCATTCACAGGTTTCTAGAAAATCTGTATGGTCTGTGGGGTTTAATTCATTCGTTGTGAAGTCATCGTCTTTCTCAAAACATCTACGATTCGGTTGCTATCACGATCGGGTTCCGCGCCCTTGTAGACTCGTACATGCCAAGTTCAAAACTAGTACGGTAGCCCGTGGAGCACCTCGATGCGCTTATTGAGTTGCTTCTTCTACACAAATTCACAAGTAAAGCGTCACCCAGCCTGGTATCCAACTAGACGGTGACCACCATCCACCGGTCTCTACTTTATCAAGACCTCCAGACCCGTCACCGGTGATGCTAGCCGGGTCGGCAACCGTGTTATCCGAGCCAAGTTCTTGATGCTCCTTCTCACCTACCCCTGCTGCAGAGTCCTTGCGGTCGGCAAGAGGATTAGCTGTATCTTTAGACACATCACCACCGGCAGGTCCTTGTGTGGCCGAACTGGCAACTGTGCCTTCAGAATTGGGGCCAATAGTCTATTCCTCAGCTTCCTCCTCAGCAGAACCCGTACGGCTGGGCAAAGCCTCATTTGAACCAGCAGACCTTCCATTCGAGTACGATAGGCTGGCAACCTGGCTGGCCGGACCGGGGTCAGCAACCCAGTTGCCTGCTTACCCGTTTTTGATTAATTCGAAGCCTGCAGGGACGTTGTGCCGAATAAAGTTTTTGACACTGTTCAAGTCTTTAATACCCCCCTTCGCAAGGCCTTTGGCCATCGTCATTTCCATACTAAAAAGCTCGCTTGCTTTTGTGTAAACCAGATTCATCTCAACAGACTCGGGATCAGTAATCCAGCCAGCAACTTTATGCCGGGCTTCGTGTGGCAGCAGAAGACAATGTGACTCGATTTCCCTTGTAATATCGAAGTGTCCGATTATAAGGCTTTCTAATAAAAGTTCCTTGAGGGTAGGGAGGGAAATTCGGCGTGTGGTTCCCGCTACCCCAGGTGACACATCATATTCCGAGCTACCTTTTTCGTAAACGAAACCCTTGGATGTCCCGGGGGTTTTCGTAAGCGCCAAGTCGTATATTCCATCAGCGAGACCCGCCATTCGCGCAGTCAAATCGAAATACCGCCAGGCCAACTCGTGGTAATGGCTATTCTTTTCTGAGCAACCATCCTAAAAAGATGTTATTCGCGCACACAAGCGGTAAACTTCCCGTCCGTCCTTAGTAGAAAAATCTTTTTTGTCAACTTTCAGAGTCTTTGTCTGACCTGTCTCCCTTGGGTACACCAACGAGCCCAGTTCAATCTGCTCATCCTTCCATACTTATTTAAGACCGGAATGCTTATAGGCGGGAAAAGACCAGGCCATCATTCTTATCGCTTTTGCTCCTGCCAACAGCGCCGAGGGCGATCCACCCAACCTCGACCCTGAACCACCACCTGCCTTTGCCAGAGCATTTATAAAGGTCATCATATTCACCGGTATATTGGCTAATGAAGAAACATCGCATTTCAAGTACTGGAAAGTGAAATGGACAATCGAAATAATCTGGTAAACTTGATACCTATTCGATCTTGATTGCTGACTATCGTCCCAATCCAATACGAGTCCGATGAAGATCTACAAACAAGGGATGGTTTAAATTTGAAGTAGCGCTAGACATGGTCGCGACGCGAACCTTTTCCAGCGCGAACCGCGGCGCGAAAGTGCGCCGACCGCGAAGCTGCGAAAACGCGGCGCCGCAAATTCGCGGCGCTACGGACTCTACACCACGCAGCGCTACGCAAAACCATGCCTTGCCTAAAGCAATACCGGACACAACAACCAACCACCGAGAAGCCAATTTACATTGAACCAAGCATCACAGTGACACCAATCTGGTTGCGCTTATGCTGATTAAGCGCTCTGATAGAAAAATATCCTGCAGTGCACGTCCGCTTACTTCAAACCCCTCCATACAATGAAAAAGACACGGTATGATTACACCACGAAAGTAAAAGTCGTAAATAAATTGCGACGTCAGGTACTTTCTCTTTCTCATTTTCGTTCTGAAGAGTTGGATTGACGGCTCGACACCCCTAATGAAGGTATATGAGCACAGGCACCAATACAAAATGCCGGGACACCAGACCGTCACATATGTCGCTACACTATTGAAAAAATGTACCAACGCTCAAACCAAAAAACCCCAAAACAAAAAAACCCCAAAATCCCAAAGACAAAAAGAAAAAAAAAAAACCTCGCATCCGGGAGGAGAAGCCACAACCGGTCGCTCCCTCCACCCGGACATGTCCTTTCGCCTTTTTTGAAAACACTGTCTTCTAAATGTTTGAGGCAGCCTTTTGCTAGATCCTGCTGTAGCTGCACGGTTTGGGTTGTGGCCTTTGATTTGGTGTGGCTACTTGTCTGCCATCTCATGGTGATCTTGTCTACTTGTAATCTAGTGGATATTTTTAGCGGTCATGCCTGCAATCCCGAAATCTTGTGTATTGTGTAAATTCTAGCCGTGGTGTGGCTTCGGTGGTTGTGCAAATTCTAATCGTGGTGCGGCTTCGATGGTTGCGTAAATTTTAATCGTTGTGCGGCTTCGGTGGTTTGTAGAAGCGACGACGGCTACGGCTTCAGCCAGCGAAGCCGCAGCACGACTAAAATTTACACAAGACACAACATACAGTTGACATGAGTTTGGCAATTGATCGACATTTCGAGGTATGCTGTGTATTGTGTACATTTTAGCCGTGGTGTGGCTTCGGTGGTTGTGTAAATTTTAATCGTGGCGCGGCTTCGGTGGTTGTGTAAATTTCAGCCATGGTGCTGCTTCAATGGCTTGTAGAAGCGAAGACGGCTATGACTTCAGCCAGCGAAG
>JACKZZ010019365.1_pt1 | contig 10282 bp, 5 predicted proteins | sample 8027871 | NCBI WGS metagenome assembly JACKZZ01 (sample SAMN15724774, study PRJNA655200) | protist metagenome | isolation source: fluorescence activated cell sorting (FACS) single amplified genomes of... | place: USA: West Boothbay Harbor, Gulf of Maine | collected 2000-07-19
AACGGCCTAACCAGATGGAATGGCGGCAAATGGTTGTTACACCACACCAGAACACAAAGGAACACGGGTACGGGCCCGACGGAGACCCTGTCTTGCAAGCCTTTGCACGATTTTACGGCCTGGAGTACTTTCCATGCTGGGACGAGGCCGTGGAGATTCAGAAGAAAGACTGCCTTCGGTACGTCGAATTTCGACCTTCTCGCTGGTTCGATACCCTCGTGTTCGCTCGAAGAATGAAATTGGTTGCCTCTACATTCTTAATCGAAGCTTCGGCACGGGCGAAGGCAGCGACCAGAGATGGCCAGGAGGTGCGCGCGGTGTGCCATATCGTCGGTCTTGGGCTAGGGGTGTGGAAACTCGTCGAGCAGCAGAACCAGATTTACGTAGACGCTTTCGCGGAGGCCGCGAGCGAGCTCCCAGAATCCACCATGAAACGCATCGGTGTGATATACTTTGCCTGGATTAGGGATGTGCGTTCGTGCGGTGGTGTGGGAGACTGCGATTACTTGCCGAACACTACGACGCGCGTGCGCTTCGGAAGTCGAGACCCGGCCGCGATGGATGACCTGATACGGGCGGGCACAGTCTTAGTTGCCCAGTACGCGTGGGACAGTAACGCATTCCCTGGGAACGAATACTGGCTTGGGTCGCTCTCAGCCAGTGGCGACCCTGCCGCAGCGTGCTGCTCGTTTATTCCGGAGTTGCAGAATCCCGACGTCAACAAAGAGCACGTCAGCGGCGACAACATGCATGTCTGCGATCCTACGTCTGGCGAGGTCGTCAAAGTCTAATGGCCGTATAAATTTGTATAAAATAAACACACCTAAACTTAATTGAAGTTTTAAAACAGATATTCTTGAAAGAGTCTGTTGCAGTTATTACTTTGTACCGTACGTATTTAAACCAGTTGCCTGACTATTTATCAGAGCAAGATGAGATTAAAAAATTAATGAGATGATTCTTACGAACACAAGCCCCGCATACGACCTTAACACCCTTCTTGACTAAAGTGAACACAGTAAAAAAAAATTGAAATCGTTCATGTGGTATTGAACACTTCTAAATATAAATATTTTTACACATCAATATTTTGCTGTTAACACAGGAAGCATGATATCCCTAAATTATTTTAAAAAATACAAACCCAAACGAGTATTAAAAGTGCGTTAAATGACTTCAGCTCCTTAATTCCGGGCACACTTTTCCATTGCTGGCGAAGTCTTCGTAAGCTTTCTTTGCTTTCGAAGCTGCCTCGTTTTCTACAGCAAACATCGCGTCGTCTAGGCGGGCTACCTCCTCTTCTCGGCTTGCTTCATTGTTATTTTTCACTTCTTGCTCCGCGGCAGTGAAGGCCTCATCTACATCATTGACTTTGCACATAACCTTACTGCAAGCTTTGTAAGGGCTTAACTGTGTTGCCCCTCGTTCCATGCTGCTAACATCACCTGCGGGCAAGAATTTCTTGCATTGTTTCTCGACAACTATTGCACTAACTGCATCGCACTTGGCTGGGAGAAGATTCATCGAAGTTGGCTTCGCCACTACTGGTACCGTTGGTTCCCCCCAGTCTGCGTTCCCCCAGTTTGCGAATTCCGTGTTGCTCTTTGCTTCCCGAAAGCGCAGACCAGAAGCACCCCTAGACTTTCCACTCGACAGCTCAGCAAATCGATGGGCAGAACCGCCGTAACACTTTAGTAAAGACGTTTCCTTGTCTTTAACAAACGATCCAAGAAAGCTTTTCCCACCAAATCCAATCTTTGGATTTTGAAACGGAGATCCACAAAGACCTTTCATCTTCTCCTCCTTGGAAGACATCATGTTGATGGCAACATCCATGAAAGAAATCCTACCGTTTCCACGCATAACAATGTTAATTCTTGCCTGGTTTTTGCTAGATACTATGTATGTGTTCTTTCCGTGGCGTCTCAAAGCTAAATTACCTCTGCTAGATTTTAACAAGCCACGTTGCTTGAAGGATTGCACGGTGCCGCAGTTTTCTCCATAGCTCGCAGGCGCACCAAAATCTTTTGGGGAGAACAAGCTGATGCTTTCTAGCGCATCTTGGCGCTTCCTGCTAGTGTACTTTATCGCAACAGCCTTCACCCCCAGCATTCGTTTTTTACTCCCCTGAAGTGAGCCCACTTCAACATTGATACTGATGGTGTCGCCATTGGAAAGCTTGCGCGCTGACAGTATGTATTCCCCGGGAATAACGATGGACGATTCCAAGCCCTTGTTGAACGCGGCTATGTCCGCGTAATCGGATACTTTGCACACGTGGGCGTCCTGCTTGACATCGCAGGATTTTCCTGAAAACCCCTTGAGGCATAAGCATGTTCCTTCTCTGCATTGCCCACGCCCCGAGCACTCCATGCCCGCAGCGTTTTTTGGGCATCGCTCGCACAACGGCCCCCACGTAGGGCAATTTACAGAACAAGTACATGTTTCGGGGTCCAGCGACGCCCCGTTTTTGCACATGTCTGGGGTCCTTGTACAAACATTGCACAATTTGCCACTCCAAAACTCGTTACACTTTCCGCATTTACAAAGTTTTTTATCCAGAACACCGCCATTTTTGCACGCGCCTTGTGACAGATCACAAACAGAACCAAACGCCCCGCCCCAGTCGCTGCCCGCAGGCTTCACGCATTTGCATTTTTCCGCATTCAGCACACTGCCATGTTTACAGTCGGTTTCTTCAATGCCGCATATATCACAGTTCAGACCCGTGAAACCCGCATCGCAGTTGCAGCTGCAAACGTGCCGATCTAGCGATCCATGCGCACAAACCCTCCTGCACTCTCCAAGGCACAAATAGTCCACTACAATCCCTTCAGAGCTACACTTGTTGGTGTCGCCAGGCACAGTCGAAGAGGCCCAAGACACAGACGGCTTCTCAAAGCTTACGTCAAAATCTTCGCCATCCCCACACTTCGAAAATTCTCTGACGGCAGCCATGCACCGTTTTTTGTCAAGAAAGTTGTCTCCAGCGCCAGGAAGATTCCCACGGCATTGGTCAGCCTTGAAGTCGTGCTTAAAGCAACTTCCTGCTGCTTCATCGTTTGCGTGGCGTGTCACACCTGGGCAAGCCGTTGCAGTACGACCACCTTCATACCTGCACGAATGAACATCCAACGCCACGTCAAACGCTTTGCTTTTTTCCGGGCAAAAGTAGTCCACAGCGACGCGTGAGGAGTCGCATTTCAAGCGCGTATACCATTCCACGGCAGCCGCTGCTTGCCGGTCTCCGCGGCCGTCCCGGTGGACCGCTTTCCAGTCCGAATCCGAACCGCAGGATTCGCCCCAGCGCATAGATACCATGCAGGGCCGATTGGTGGGGGGCAGGCCGTTGGTACAATCCGTGTTGTCAAAAACATGTTGGAAATAGCCTGGAGATTCTTTGTCGTCTGCTTCCGCGCCTGCCGGCTTGGAGTTGATGGGATCTCTAAACCTTTTCAACATCCCAGCCGAATCACCATCGACCTTTCCCGGTGCCTTCCGGACCGCGATTTTTTCTTCTGAAGTCGCGGTCCACCAGGAGGGAAGCGGCACACTTTTTGCGTCGAGAGCATCTTGTTTTCCCAGCTCGCCCACCATCAGCCGCTCTGGCGTGCCCTGCCAAACGCACCTGTGGAAATGCTTTGAATGCTCTTTGTTTGGAAGGAAAAAGTCCGCGCGGATTGAAATAACGTTGTTATTACTGCACGGGTTCAGGTTCGAAAATATAACCCCGGGGCCGTCCTCCTCGTTCGGGGACATTACGGACCACTGTTCTGCCTTGCCGCACGCATAGCGTTTAGGCAGCATGGACATCCAATCTCCCTCCCGTGGGTCTGGCAACTTTCCACCGGTGCACTCCGACCCGACAAACAAGTGCTGGAAGTAGTGATCGCGGGACCTACCGTAATAAAGTCCTTGGCCTACGAATGAGGTCATTTTGTCCGGCACACCGGTCCACGAGCAAGAAATCAGTTTCCCAATGTTTGCTCGTTTGGGCGCATCGACTTCAGCAGGCTGAAACCCTGTTTCGATAAGCGACGCTCCCTTGGTTAACTTGGACTTGAGGACCGTCGCTAGGGCGAGGTCCGCAGCGGCCACTTTCTGCGCTGCTTCTCGCCCTGGTGACGTCGTCTTGGGCACGCACGAACATTTGCCAACGTCCAGAACGGTTCCTTTCGCACAAGATTCTTTAGCCAGCCCGCAACTAGTGCAGCGTTTTCCTGTCCAAGGAATTGCACACTGGCATTGGCACAGCTGGCTGTCCAGTTTCCCTCCGTTATCACAGTCTTCATCGGTGAGGCCGCATTCGGCGCATGAAGGCCCGGTCCAAGGGTCCTCGCACTGCACGCAGCGACACGACGATTTGCAGGGCACACCACCGTGCTTACAGTGGTACTTGCTAATTTCACAATCACCACAAATATTGCCCCCCCACGGAGCCTCACACTGTTCACATCTACAGAGGTCTTGGTTCAATTTGCCGCCGTTCCAACAAGAGTCTTCCCCTCTTCTGCACTCCGAGCACAACGCTCCTCCCCACGGGGACTTGCAATTTATGGAACAAGTGCAAGAGCTTTCGTCTAGCTGTGCCCCATGTTGGCAATCCGACTGCTCCAGCAAGCATTTTTTACACCGTAGTCCTCCCCAGTTGTCTCCACACTTTTCGCATACGCACTTTTCCTTATTTAACCTACCGCCGTTGGAACACTCTTGGATGGGGCACGTGTGACAGGACAATCTTTTTGCCGGTTTCTTCCCAAGTTCTAAAAAACCGAAGGCATCCGCCCAGCTTAAAATTCCTTTGTCTGATACAGGCTTCGTGGCTGAACGTTTTACCTGGTCATTTTCAGAGCATTTCTCGCATTCGCATAGCTCCTTGTTCAACTTGGACCCCCCGCCGCAAAACGTGGCGTCTAGCAAGCAGGTATTGCAGTTCGGCCCACCCCAGGGTGCGGGGCACTCTTTGCACCTGCACACTTCCTGGTCTAACTCACAGTCAAATTTGGAACTGTCAGCATTGCAATCCGAGCAAAGCTTGCCTCCCCATGGGTATCGGCAGCCTACACAGCTGCAAGTTTCTTCATCCAAGAACCCCCCGTTGCGGCAGTCTCCCGCTTTCAGGCCACACTTTTGGCAACTATCCCCATTCCAATGCCCTTTGCAGACGCACGAGCAGTCTGCGGTTTTTCTTCCACGGTGAAGGCACGTAGTGAAAGGGCAGTGATGCTCCACGTGAACATGCGTAGGCTCGCCGTCCGATCCAATGCGAACATACTTTGATCGGGTTTTCTCACTTGCTGCACGAAACGAGAGGCATACCAGCAACAAAGGTACAAGGACACCTTGCACACGACGGAAGCCTGCCATTTCAGAAAAAGATGTTGGACTGATACCCGTGGAAACACAAGTTGACAATTTAATCTATGTTCACAATTTATGAGATTTATCCGAGCTAAGTCAGTGGAAGTCCTCCTGTCGCACCGTTTCTGCAACAACTATATTTCGCCCGTCGTTCTCACACCTACATCGCACTCATTTCCTATCCCTGCGCAATGAAATCCACCGCCGGTCAGATTTCTGTGCTCGTTCCGTATTTTATTATTATTAATTATCATTCATGGGCGGAGAGAAGGAAGGAGTTCGTCCGCTCAAATGAAATAGCCTTCGTAACCGAAAGAATCCATATTAGTATACGCATTAATATAATAATTGAAAAGAGACTATTCCTATCACATACTCTGCCTCGAAGCGGTCAGGTGTCCCCCCCCATTTTCACTTTATTTCACCTCTAAGTCACCTCGTTTTTTTTGCAGACACTGTGTTCCTGTATACTATTTGCTATTGTCTTTCAAATGAATAATGTATTTTGCAATATATTTTCAAAAAAACAAATATATAACAGTAGTATCAAATAAATGAAATAAACCAATAAATGTGATCCACATCCTAGCTAGAATACAGCGTTAATGTAATTATTGAATTCCTATTAAATAACGAGTCCCTCGTAATACAGACAGACGACTATTAACATAGCTATATATTAAATTCTATACTGTATAGCTATATATAATGTGATGATTAATAAAGTCAAAAAAATATTTTATTTTTATAATGAAAAAGAATTTAGAGAAGAAGATAGAAGAAAGAAGGAAAAAAAAATATAACGGACGCCTCCTGGTCTAATATCATTAGTATAGGCATTTATCATAGAAGTGGTGCCCGGAGGACAACAACGATGTGTATAGTACCGTATAAAAGTAATGAAAAAACAAAAAACACTCCTCCTCTGAAGAATTATGTTTGAAGAAGGTAGAACAGAACGACAAATAATTTACTGGAGCAAGCTATTTGTAAGGAAAGGCAAAGTGAGACGAATCACGGTGCTCGTAGTGCCTACAAATAGACAGCTATTTTAACACTTTAAACGTACGTACGCGCAGTTTTCGTGTTGTTGCAAATGAGCGTTCGCAATGGGAAAAAAGACACGAAGGTTATGCAAAGGAGAGCGAGAGAGCTTCTGGTGCGTGTGAAAGCTTTGCGAGACCAGTCGGAGAGATTAGCGTCCATGGATCTTAGACTACAGGCAAATCGAATCGCTAGTGCCGGTGTGGATATGTCAAAATTGTCAGAAGAAGAAATCCCCATTGCAAAGCAAAAAAAGCAACGCAGGAGGAAAAAACGATTGCCGAAAACTGAGGAACAGAAGGGTACTCCGGTACAAAGAAAAGCCTGGGGCTCAGGACCTGGTGGAGAGCCAGTGAACACACACAAGTATAAAGCGAAGGAGTGGAAACCCCCGACTGGAGTCAAAAATATAAAGTTGCACGTTGAATCAGAGGTGTTAAGGGCAAAGCGAGAATACAGGAAGGACCCAGGGTACATACAGGCAAGCGGGGTTCAAGGAGAAGAAAGCGTATGGTGGTATGTAGGTGGTAAAGGTTTTTTTCCGAACGAACAAAACTGTGCTGCCGAGCGACCCTCGAGTAGTTTTGTAGAAGAGGAAGATGTGGGTGCTGAGGCAGAAGAAGCAAAGAAGGAAAATTCAATGGAACTTATTGACAGCGACTCGAAACCAAGCCTGTCTGAGGAGAGTAGTGAAAAGGTAGATACCTTGGACCTGGAAAACTTTGCCCGTAACAATAATGGTTCAACTCTTGGCATCACAATGAACGGTACAGAACGACCAAATTTCAAGCTGCACCATTCGAAGCGGGAAAAAGTATTTTTGCTCCAAGAATTTTCCCAGCAATGGTTAAATCTAGGGGCACGCAATATTTCTGAAAAAGTTAAAGTGTTCAGAGATGCAATCGCACTTCGCAATAAAGAAACCTAAACAAAAGGAACTTAACGTGTTCAAACTTTAATTAACAAAATATAAACTTCTACTTAAATAACAGCCAATTTTTTTGTTTTTATTTAATAATTAAATTTAAATTTTGTTTCCAGCACATATTTTGTTTTTAAAAACAAAAAATTGGCTGTTATTTAAATGTGTAAAATTAAAATTTATCTTCCTCGTGAATCTGCTCCTGTTGTCCATTCTAAACAATATACCCTTGTCACTTAGTCTTGACTATCATTCTCAGATGTACTCCATGCATGATCCGAATCAGTAGGTGGATTGGCAATGATTTTGTTTTTATCATCACATAAAACTTTTTATAAAAGAAAATAAGATCTGGGTGTAAACTTTTTCTTGTGAAATATTCCTAAAATGACAAATGCTAATTATAATTTTTTTTTCTCAAATGACATACAACAACGGATTGTTTTACAATTAATCTTTGCAACGGATACAAAAAACAAAAATGGGTAATTTTTACAAAAACAATTATACACGCGCAGCAGTAAAAGCTAACACGCCATCTCCTCCATCTAATATGATAAATAAATCCATTTGTCAATATTATTTATTTTGACAAATTTGAAACACACATTATCAATTCATAATTTTATGACTTGCAACGAGTAATTTTTCGAGTCGACGCTACTGTTTCTCCAGCGACATTTTTTTTCTTTTGTACAATTCTAAATACCCTGGACCAGACTTAGGCTTTGCAAATTTTGTGGACTTTTCACTCCCGACATCACTACGGCATTCCTCAGTTTCTTCATCGCTCGGGAGGACTCCACTTGCATTCGCACGAAATGCTTTCATTGCCTTGGAATAAAGTTTCCGATGAAAAAATTTGGCAGACAAAACTTTCTCGAATTGAATACGAGAATGCCAAGATCGAAACACTATATTTAGACGTGACATATTGCATCTACGGCGAAATTTTGCGACAGAAAAAGTTTGTCGCAACTCTCTAGTACATCGCCTCTTCCGCTTTCGTGAACATTCCAACATCTTTCGCTTCTGATATATTTCTGTTTCGTGGTCTATAACAAAAATTGATGCTGGCAGCGGCTCTACAAGATTCAATAGACCGAACAGTTGGTCGTTGTCCGCCAAAGATTCACTGTCATATACAGTGTCAGATTTACCAGCATTCGATTCATAACCCAACAACGCGCGTGCAGAATCATCCCCTACAATTTCTTTTGCATGCAGTTCCCACTTGGTGAAAAATTTTCTCAGTGCATTATCTCTATAGAATGCATCTGCCACGTTTTCAAAAAAGAACGCGCTCATTCGTCTATCTACTCAAAAAACTTGTGGCATTCAAAGGCAGCGTGGGGTTTAAATATAGTCACGCCACGATCCTAATTTTGCGCTACTTTATGTGTCAAATGTAAATGTATTGCTTCATTCTTTTTCCTTCTGAGCGCATTACATAGTCATTATTATTAGGTACAGTAGAAGAATTATTCTTCGTGTTGTGTATTTTATTCTTCTTTTTTTTTTTTTTTTTTTATTATTCTTCATTAATATTTTATTATTTTTACTTCATTCATAGTTAAATATTATCACGAACGACGACGAAGAAGAAGAACGAAGAAGCGAAGAAGAAGGAGGAGCGAGAGAAAGGAGGCGCCCACCTTGGAACATTTTTTAGTAGTAGTATTTAAAACAGTAGGGCAGTTACATAGGGGGCACAAAATACAAAAATAATTGACCAATCATCATCATCAACAATTGAAAACAGTTTTTTGTTGCTTTAGCAATTAAGGATATAAATACAAAATGGGATAATAATTTATTATTAATTATATTCTACATTATTGATGAATTTTATAATGAGCCTTAATTATTGAAGAGAAGACGTACTTCTTTCGCAGCAGTAGCAGTTAATTTTGTTTTTCTAGTGTACACTACTACTAAGCAATACAACAAGAAGACGACCCACCACACCAAAAAAAATAACGATGAAGACAAAAGGAAAAGCTCTGGGCGTTGGGTTATTGACGAATGAATAAAATGAAAAGCATTATTTCACAAGGGAATTGTTCTCTGAAACTTCTGGTTGCTAAAACATTCGTCGAGGAAAATATAAGGGCAGGAGAAAACGTAATGAGATTGTTTACTTTGGCCTTGGTTGGCTCGTTTTTGTTGCAGCTCGTTGCAGGGCAGGAAAGGTTAGATGTGACGCAACCATGCCAAAAAGCAGGATATGGCTCCGACGGACGTGGTAGACCGGAGTACACAATTGATTGGTACCTTTGCTGCGCAAAATTTGGAAAGGAAACATTCGAAGGATGTTGTATGAACTGCCGCTGCCAATGGACGATGTATTTTGAAACCGCGAAAAAATGCTTTCGGGCTCAACTCGGCAGCAACGAATACAAATCATACGAGGAACGACTGAAAATCCAGCAGGAGGAATGGGTTCAAATTAACGTTCAGCATTGCGGGAAGCCCCCACTGGAAGTGTATTCAATGGACCCAACCAGCATAGACTACTGTGCACCTGCATCTGTACTTTCTTTCAAACTAATTTGGGTTTTTGGCTTTTCTGCATATTTGTCTTTCTGGCTTTTAGAGTCATGAAACTTCCGTCACGTGACTTTGAACTAAAAAAAAAGGGGTTGTTGTACAAAAAAGACAGAGGACAAACAATAGCAAAATACAAAAATATAATATCTTTACATCAGAAATTGTTTGGAGGTTATAATAACAATTTCAGGCGTCTAATCGAGAGAGATTCTGAATTCTTTTTACTGTACATGTGTATGTTCTCTCTAGAAATTTGGGGAATTGTTGGAAATGATATGCCGTGTGACATGTTTTCGCTGTAGAAACGAACGTCTGCTGGGGTTCCAAGAGTGTAACATAAGAGTTTTAGTAATAAAATATCCAAAAATCTACACAGTAAATTTTATATTTTTTTGAGAACTAAGT
>JACKZZ010011827.1_pt1 | contig 10277 bp, 5 predicted proteins | sample 8027871 | NCBI WGS metagenome assembly JACKZZ01 (sample SAMN15724774, study PRJNA655200) | protist metagenome | isolation source: fluorescence activated cell sorting (FACS) single amplified genomes of... | place: USA: West Boothbay Harbor, Gulf of Maine | collected 2000-07-19
GCGTGCATGGGTGTGCGCATGTGCGTGAGTATGTGTGCGTGGCCAAATATCAGGTAGGGAGAGTAGATTTTAACCTCTTCCTCCTCCATATCCTCCGACTCAGCGTCGGTGAGGGTGTCCTCCGAGTCAGGAGAGGCGGAGAAGCGCATCACCACCCTAGATTTTTTTTTGTGTGAGGCCCGTAGACAACGAAAGACAAAGAGCGGCCAACGCAACATACTGGTAATCCTCCACTTCCTGGGTGACAGTGATGGCATCGTTATCATCGGGTTCCTGAATCACTAAGTTAAGGCTCTCGATGTAATCTGCAAAGTCTTGGTCCATAGGCGCAGTTTGGATGCCGGCGATTTCCTATCATAATATTGCGGGGAGTTTGAGGCGGGAGTTTGAGGCGGGAGTTTGAGGCGGAGGGTGAGGGCATGGCTGAGTGCAGTTTTAACAGAGCCTAGTCATAGGCTTTCATGTCATGGGCGAGAGCTTCAGGGGTGTGAACGCATCAGGAGGGTCACGTCCAGTGCATGCCGCAGTACGCTATATACCATGTGAAAAGGAGTAAGCCACCCCATTTTACCTTCTCCATGGCAAGGATAACTCCCTCGCGGGCTTCGGACACCGTCGCTTGCAGACCATGTTCATCCTCTGCCTCTGCAGAGAGGTTAATGCAAGTTTGAGTCGATAGACGGCGGAGATGAAATGGGTGTATTTAAGCTGACCTGCACTGAAACACCGTGCACCTTTGAGAATTGGATGCCGAAGAGGAGATATATTCTTTGTACGATGGCTACATGTGTGCAGGTTGTGACGCAGTGTGTGCGCACTACGTCGCGCAGCATATCTAACGTATCTCAGCATCATCAATTGGGAAGGAAAAAAGAGGTGTCGGGAAAAGAAAAGTTTTATTTCCAATTTCCAAGACCACGTTTGGCTTCTATTTTTTTTTCAAATGTGCATGCAAAATTGCATTCAGCCGTCTCACCAGTCCTCACCTTACATTAGGAGATACGCAGCTGGTCCCTCACGGGGTCGCCATTCGCCTGAGTGTTAGAGGCCCGACATCTGCTCTGTGCCTGTAGTTTGTCGATTTTTGCACTCTTGTGGCAGGCTGGACAAACAGAGAGAGTCTATACATGTCGGTCGTTCGCGCCCGCAGCAATGGGGGCTACACCAAGGAGTACGCGCGGACCTACAGCGCACTACTCAACACGCTCGAAGCGAGCAGCTCGAGCGAGGGCCAGACCCGCAAGGGAAAGATCTCGCCGAAGGTAAAGCTTCCGACCCCCTCCGCTGCTCCGCTTGCTCTCACCAGTCCTATCTTCCCACATACTCAACAGATCCTGGCGGACATTCTCAGCGACAGGAGGGATGACTTCCTGCAGCTGCTGAAGCCCTTCCAGGCGCCTTTCAAAGGGAAAGATGATGCTAGCACGAAGGCCTTGTTGGATAAGAAGCGATCAGAGGTTAAGGCAGCCGTCCTCGCTCTTTCTTCGGTGGGTGCAGCCCATAAGCCATGCTACCCCCCTCCCTCGTTGATTTATTTCCCTTTGGCTTGTTCACTCGTCGATTTGTCGATGTGTAATTGCGAAAAGGAAGAGCTTCAGCAATTACTCAATCTCTCCCACCCCGCACGCAGGCTACTAATCTAGACGCTGCAGTCGCGTGCGAGCAGCTCAACAACTTCCTCCTCAAATACCACGAGCATGAAGTCCGCAACCATGCAGGCCTCGTTGACTTCTACTACAAAGAGCGGTCATCGCTGCTCAACTCGCTGAATGCGCTGCTGCGGCTATCGCACTCGATGCAAACCGTCACCTTCGACGGCGTAGAGAACCCCTCACAGGAATTTGTCCTCGAGGCCAAGGCGGCGGTGCGTGAGCTGCGCAAGGCAGGCCTGGCAGACCATATCCTGGAAGCCCTGAATGCACCTTGGCCGACGCCAGATGACAGACTGCGGGGCGACCTCGCATCCTTGACACGGTGGGCTGACCAGCTGGTGAAGGAACAGGCCTTGCTTCTTGAAGCGTTGTTGCTCCTGCATTTTAAGCAGCCTTTGCCTCTCAAGTCCATTGTAGGCGTGCTCAAGCTGTGCGAGAAGCACGATATGGGTGCCGAGCAGCCCCTGTTCACCTACTTGTCTAGCATCGGCCGCCATGTCGTTGAGTGGGTGCAACACATATTCAACCTGCTCGTTATTCAAGTGCTGCAGATGCGGCTGCTCGATACGGACCAACATGACATGCAGCACCCATTGGCCGGCAGTGGGCACCTGCGGGAGCTGGATGCTTGCTTCTTTAGGGACAAGTGGAACCAGGAACGGCGATGCACCCCCGCACTCTTGGCATGGACCACTCTGTTGTCGCACTTGCGCCAGGGCGGTGACGGGTTCCCAACCGAAACTGACGTCACGGATCACTTGCGACAAGTAATTCGGTTTGATGCTCCTCAGGCCCTGTTCGCCATGCTCAGGGGGCTGGACTCGACCCTTGTCCCGCGCTGCGCCACTGCGCACAAGAAGATCGTCAAGGATCTTCTCTGGGCTCTGTTCCAGTCCGAGTGCTACAATGCTGTTTCTAGTAGCTCTGTCTCTTTAGCATACCCACCATGCTCCGAGCGCGTCGCATTGCAGTCGGTGTTCAACGCTCTATTCCAAGGCGAGCCCACTCTCTGCAGCGAGCTGTGGACCCGCGACCTAAACAACCTTGGGTTCCGGGTACCTTTGCTCGTTGATGCCGTCCGCTGTTTTGCTGACGGTACCAACCCGGCCTGCCTCCTGGACATGCTCACGGCCCTAGCGGGCACCGACGAAGAGAAGACGCTGATCTTCTTGTTTCGGCTGCGAGGCTACGCAATCCAGTGGCAACTCGGCTGGTCTCCAAGCAAACGTCCAGGCGCCTCCAATATGGATGCACTGCCACTGTTGCTTGAGCAACTTGCTGAATTGAGTGAGTCGGGCGCTGCTGGCTCCCTCGACTCTCAGTTGGCGCAGTGGCGCCCAGCTGCTGCTACGCTTCGTCTCCTGGCCGCCATCACCCACAACAGCAGTGACTACCTGCGACAAGTGACGAACCAGCAGGCTGAGCTCGTGCGTGTGGTGCTCAAGTTGCTTCACAGGCTCGGACCACGTGTTCACGGCGAGCCATGTGCCAGCGAGGACCAAGCTCTCGAGCTCGCGCATGCCGCCGCAACGTTGCGCCGGCGCGGTGGTCGCCAGCAGCACCGCCGGGACGCCAGAGCCTCAAGTGAGGAACTGCAGCGGGTCCAGCGGTCAGTGTTGCTTCCATGCTTTCAGCTTCTGCTGGCTGCAGCAGATCTGGGAGAGGAGGACCTGACACGTCACATCCTGGTGGTGCTGGGAGGATCGGCCCAGGACAATTACATGTCTGTGGGACTCGCCCCCGTATCCTCGTCATTTGCGGCTGTCGCCACTAACGTGCTGCAGAATGTCGAGTTGGTGCAGGGTGAATACTCTTGCACTCTCGCGGCGCTGCGCCTTTTGCTCGGCATCATTCCGAACGAGCACAGATGGCAGCGTCGGCAACTTCTCGCAAACGAAACATCCGGCCCCGCCAGTCCCTACAGCATGGTGTCGGCGCTGTCGCTCACAGAGGTCGCTGGCTCTGTCGACATGCATGCACTACTGCAGTTTGCGGTGCACATCTTCATGCAATACGACTCTTGGGTGTACAGGAACCGGACACAGCGCTGGTTGCTAGGTGCTGATCTTCTCCAGCTGTTTGAGTCTGTGCTCTCCGCGCCTGCCTCCAACCCTTACGCTCCTGCGGGTAAGGGCAACAGCAGCACCGACAACACAATGAACGGCCTATCAGCCTACCTCCAGGACATGTTTCTGCACGAAGGTGCCATGCGGCAGGCTCTGTTCAATCCTCTGATCATTGGCGAAGCCACTGCGAGCCGGCTACAGCGCGAGAACGCTGGTCACGATGCCGAGACGCTGCTTCTTTCGTACACGGTGGAGAAGGCCTTCGCAGTTGTCCAGCTGCTTCTCCGCGCCCAGCGCACGCAGCTCCGCTTCGAGCAACGTTCGGCTACCTCGGCCTCGGCTGGGTTAAGTACCGCCTCGCATGCGGCAGCAAACAGTGCGTCCGGGAGCTATGGATCCACTGGTATGTCGTCTGCTGGTACAGGGCAGCAGCCCACTACCATTCTCAATGCTGCGCGAGTGCACGAGCTGACATCCTTTGCCCGGGCGGTGATGGAGTGCTCGACGGCCACTGGCAATGTCATAATGGCGAGTCTGTTCCCAGGAGATCCTCCAGTCGCACGGGATCAGACGGCACATTGTACAAATCTAGTGCAGTGTATCGTGACCTACTGCAACTCCAAGGTTCACCCCCTGCAACTGCCCGCCTTGCGTACGCTTGCCCTGCTGGCAGGGTCGAACGAGGGCATGCCATCGAGCTCAGCCCTCGCAGGTCACCTAGGCCACACGGTCCCACAGCTTGTGACAGCTTGCCTCAGCAGGTTGGAGACGCAGAAGCGTCCCCAGGGTCCGATGGCAGTGCTGGAGCTGCTCGCAGTGGTCTTCGAAAAACAGCCGGGGCTTGCTGAACGATTTCTGACCACACCCGGAGGCGGCGGGTCGGCTGGCAAGAAGCCTGCGAGGCAGCAGCAAACTCTCCTGGGTTTCTTGCGCAACCAGATCGAGCAGGCACAGCAGCTGTTCGAGAAGAACCCAGCCGTGCTGGAAAAGTGCCTGCATATCGTGTTCAGCTTGTGGGCCTCCCCCGGCTACCAGACCGAAGTGGAGAAGCTGAAGAACAAGCAAAAGGGTGATAGCAAGTTTTGGTCTTGCGTCACTCACTGCCTCACAGTGGACTTGCCCCAGCGCGTTGACTGGGAGGTGGACTTTGGAGACGACGACGACGACGACGACGACATGGACGATGCCCTGGGTAGCGACGAGAACAACCTGGCGGAGAGCCACCACAGGTATTGCAAGCAGCTGTTGGTGCGTTCCTGGGCGATGCAGCTTATTATGGTCGAGCTGTACGCGACCCGTGAGGGAGAAGAGATCCATGCCAACCTCATCGAAGTCCTTAACTCTTTCCTTGAGAAGATCCGCCACCGTGCGTGGCTCGAGCAGTACTGCAACGTATCGGAAAATACCTCGGCATTGCGCAAAGCCTACAACGAAGCCACCAGGACAGGCATCAACCTAGCCACGTTCTTAAGCTTCGACTCCATCTTTTGCTGCCCCGACACTATGCATTCCACGGTAGAGGCATCACTGAACCCCGTTTACAACACTCGCATGCTGCGACAACTTGCTGTGGACGAGCCGCAGGCCGAAAAGGTGGCACAACTGCTAGACCATGCCAATCGTGCGCAGGTGGGCACTGACTGCGCCTTGGTCTTGTTGCGGGCCTGGATCATGATGGTGCAGGTGTCGCTCCTTAAGTACCCAGAAAAAGGTCTAGGCCTGAGCACTGGTGTGGGCCTGGCCTGGATGTACCTTGACCGCCTCACCATGCGACTTGCAAAGGACCCTGAGGATTCGTCCCACGAACAAGAGCAAGCAAAGAAGAGCCAACAGCAGAGAAACCGCAGCCTCCTGCGCCGTCATCGCATGGCAAGCGCTAGCACTCAGTGCAGGCTAGAGCTCAGCTCTGTATTGCTTTCGCTCATCACCTACCTTGTTGGCTACCCGAACCCGAGCTCAAGTGACTCGAGCAACAGCTTAATGGGCGGTGGGGGCCTGCACGTGATTGGAGGGAACTTGGAGCACCAGCGCGTTTTGATCGAGGCCATGTCGGCGCAGCTCAAGTTGGCTCGATCTGCCTCCAGTAAGACAAAGCTAGAGGGTGCCGCCAAGTTGTCGGCCGAGTTGCTGTCCCGTATGGAAGCTGCCGTCTCCTGCTGTGTTCTGCAGTACCTACCCGCAGTTGCTGCGTCCACCGCAATGCTCCAGGCTCAGGTGAATCCCGAAAGTCTGGCTGCTTCGCTGCCTAGCACGTCTCACACCGCCTCATTGCAGCTGACTTACTACCCCTCCTCTGATTCCACGCGGACGAGTGATGGAACCAGTGGTGCCATGGTGACATCTTCGTCGACGTCATCTTCAGTTACCTTGCAGCGGTACGGCAACTCTAGCAGGCGCCGACAGAAGGGGCATCTAGAGAGAGAGCACAGCTGCGCAGAGCCAGAGGCTGTGGCCATGTTGCAGTCTCTACTCGGCTCGTACTTGCTGATGCTACGCTTCACCAACAATCTCCTGTCTCGCATTGCAATCCTGGAACTTGCAGAGCAGACCAAGGAGGGCAGGGGCGGAGGAATGGCACCGTTGGACCTGGGCAGCAGTGCGAGCAAACTCAAGAAGCAAAAACCCAAAACCCAAGCCCAGGTCATGCGCGAGATCATGCGAAATGGTATCGACACGCCCGCGCTACCTAGACTATGGATGTCCAATCTAGACATCCTGCCCGCGCTGGCTGCATGCTTGCCCGTGCCAGCGCTCACGGATGTCAGTCTGACGGTCCTGCCTCTCGCCCTCGAGTCAGTCTCCCAGCGCACCCTTCGGGTGGTGCCCAAGGTGTGTGACGGCTTCAAGGATGATCCCGAGCCCCAAGAGAAGATATTTGCTGTGCAGGGTCTGGCTCTCACCGTGCCCAACCTCTTACACGTGTTTGCAGTGGCTGATTTCGTGCAGGCAGATGTATGCAACCGCATACTGGCGTTCTTCACCGTCCTGTGCTTGGAAAGCGATGTCGGTGCAGAATTGCTGGTCGACCAGTCTCTCATGACGTTCCTCACCAACAGTCGCGCACTTCGCATGCCCGGCAGTGCCGGTGAGAGTTCTCACCTACCGCCCTTCGCCGCCAGAGGTTCTGGCGATGCTGCCAACGTGCCGATGAAGGATGATGACCGCTCAGCTCTGGCCGGTGAAAGGGAGGCGCGCGAGAGGCAACTCCATGGTGGTTTGTCGTCACCATCGTGGGGCGCCGTATCTTCACCTTCCGGCTCCAGAGGGCTGAGAAGGGACATGCTGGGCGGGACCGGTTCAAGTAGCGCCAACCGTTTTGCCCCTTATCGAAGGGTCGGTAGTCGGCGAGGCGCCGCTGCTGCTGGCACTTTCGATGGCTTACGCCGTGGTCGCAAGATCATGCGAGGAAGCGGAGTCGGCGGCCCCGGATCGGCCGGCGGGCGGCTTCATTTGCAGCAGCAGCTGCAGCAGCAGCAGGAAGAGTACCAGCAGCAACAGCGTCAACAGCCAGGCAGAACGGAGCGGGGGAAGAAGGGTCAGCAGGAGCGCCAGCTGCAAGACCAGCGGATGCGAGATGGCTTCAATGACCAGCGTCCTTACCTTGCGGATGGTTCTCGGAACCCCTGGCATCGTGTATGGTGCACCTGCTTGTCTCTGGTCACCCACCTGCTGCGCGCACGTCGAGGACGTGACCATCAGTTGGTGGATCAGGTGTTGGGGTTTTTGAAGCAGTACCGAGGAAGGGTGCACGCTGCACTGGACAGCAGCCGTGTCGATCATCTGACATTAGGAAAGCTCGAGGAGGTGGAGCGACTGACCGCACTTATTTACGAAGTGGAAAAGACTGGCTTGGAGTGGCGTGTGCGGCATTCCGAGCTGGCGCGCACGCACGAGCGCCTGCTACTCTCCCTCAAGCACGCGTACACACAACTTCTGCGCGACCCCTCCAAGCTCAACGATCGTGCTCTGGCGGTGTCTGCGGAAGAACAAAAGCGGCTGCCAAAGAAAGAGCGCCGTGCTTGGGGTGCAGAGGGCTTTGGCGACCTCCTGGACTATGGAGCAGCGGCTGCAGCTTCCGACCACGAGGGTGGGTTTGGAATGACGGAGGTAAGAGCCTCATTGGCCACGAAGGGCAAGCAAATATCCCTACGCCGGCCTCCATCCACACCGACCGTCAAGCGAGGCAGTTCCTACCTGCTTCGCTCTCCAGTACAGGTTGCGGATCCCCTAGCCGAGATAGAGCCCCCCAAGGACCCCAAGGCGGGCTTGTTTTCGCAACAAGTCGAGTACGACATGTGTCAGGTGCTGCGCAATGTTCTCGGCTTTGTCCGGGTTCGGACCTTGCACTACAGCACCCCTCAGCCCCAGAACGCTGGGATGAGCGGGGCTCTGGACCAGGCACAAGAGTACCTATTCGACCGGTCAATGCGCCATAGCCGTGCAGACATGGCCGTCGGCGGGCTCGACCTCTTCTCTGCATCTGGGGGCGGTCGAAAGGGCCGGCAGAATGACGAGCGGCCTGCCCTAGCAGACCTGTGGGAGTGTGCCACCTACGCTATGGACAACCTCAACAGGCTGCTCGAGAAGCGCGTGGCCAAGCAGAAGAACGGTAAGGCAGAGGGCATGCGACCGAAGGAGCTGAAGGAGGCCTTCGTCGTGCAGGATCCGTTCTTGGCAAGCTCTTGGGATGCCCCCACCGAGACCAGTATCAGCCGCGTTGTCACGTACCTAGCAGAAAACAGCCTGTTCCTGCTGCTCCGGCACGTGCGGATGTACATTGACCATGGAATGGTGATGGTAGAGGCAGCAGCGGCGCCCCCGCGACCTGCTGGGGCTGATAGTGCGCCTTTCGGTCCCCGCGCCATTGACACGATGAAGGCCATGCACATGTTGCTCGTCAGCTACAAGGACAAACTCGCGGCGCTGCAGGTCGACATGAAAATCTATGTGGAAACATCCGGCAGCGGCGCACCCAAACGTTTACCAAGCGACCGCAACTTGCGATCTGGGATTGGCGACAGAGATTCTATCAGTTCCCCACGATACCTGGGTGGTCTCATGTCCCCACGCACTCCAGCCAGCCGCGGGAGCCGTCTACGATCTATGAGCGAGAGCTCTCCCGCCATCAACGACAACTCGGCGGGACGGCAGAAGGGCAGCAGCCTGATGCACTTCATGGCGAACGTGTTGGACAAACTTGTGGAAGAGGTGAGCAAGACGTCGGAGCAGCTGCAGACACGCGCAACGGACGCCAATAAGCAGATGAGCATGTGGCGCATGAAGCAGACCGAGCGCCAGCAGGCCAAGGCGCTTGCCATGCGCCGTCCCTACGCACCGATGCAGCAGGCCCATTATGGTGGCGGGGTGAAACAGGGTGCGACTCAGTATAATGGCATGGGGTCTCAGTCTGGGTACAAAAGCAGCGGTCAAGGAAATTATGTCGCGGGTAACGGCGGCTATGGTGCCAATACTGGTTACAGTGGGCAGCTAGGAGCGTCTTACGGGGTTCAAAGCGCACAAGGATACACCGGAAACATGGATGGAAGGGGAGGAAGTGTAGGTCAATACGGATCCACAGGAGGCCAAGGAGTAGGGCGGCGTGGTGCAATGGTGCCTGAAAGTGGTGGCATATACAGCCCAATGGGCGGTCCTGCTGGTGTTGGAGGAGGGGGCTGGAACCAAGGAGGAAGTCAGGTTGGGGGCGGTTATGGCATTCATCAGCAGCAGCAACAGTCGTACAACTCGCAGCAGCAGCAACCATACGGAGCAGTCGGTGGCAGTGCCCCATTCAGCGGAGCGCTTGGAGGTTCTCAGAGCACGCTAGGCGGACCTGGGGGGCGCGACGCTGCTGGGCCAGGAGGAAGGGTAGGAGGACAGTCGATGCACTCTGGCCCAATAGCGCCCGTCGGCAGGTGGTAGACCGGAGTTCCTATTGTTGTTCTATGTCACATCTACTGTCAGTGTAACTGTGTTATACATTTCATATACGTTCTATTTTTTTACCTTCTTTTACTTTTGGCCGACCGACCTAATACACTGCCAACAAAACTACCACCGCTAACCCCAAAAAATGCCACCATCACCCCGGCCGCCACCACTATCACCCCATAGAGCCAAAGAAATGAAGCTTTTTGTCTCACCTCTTCGGCGTTCTCGGTCACCATCTGTCGCATGGCCTTGAGCTGGTTGACTCGCCACCCCTTCTCCAGGGTCTCCTCCGACATGAACGTAGCCCGGACCTTTTAGATGTCGGAAAAAAAATCTCGGCCCAAAAAAACACACCAAACCGCAAAAACCAAAAACCAAAAAACCAAAAAACCAAAAAACCAAAACTAAACTTGCAACAATCCCAAATCCAAAAAAAACTATCATACAAACAAACAAACAAAAAACAAATCTACACAACTAATAGACTGTTTCTAACAGAACATACGTTTAACCACTGTCGGGACACTTACCTCCACAACTTTTTTTTTGTGACACATGTGGGGGGGCAGCTGTTGCACTTACCTCCAAAACTCATTTGTGACACTTAATTCTAGGAGCAGACGAAAATTAA
>JACKZZ010013071.1_pt1 | contig 10271 bp, 7 predicted proteins | sample 8027871 | NCBI WGS metagenome assembly JACKZZ01 (sample SAMN15724774, study PRJNA655200) | protist metagenome | isolation source: fluorescence activated cell sorting (FACS) single amplified genomes of... | place: USA: West Boothbay Harbor, Gulf of Maine | collected 2000-07-19
GTTCCAGACTACCTCGTTTTCCAAAGACTATTGCCTCCTGTCAGAAAACTTCCTAGTGCTTTAGGAAATTAAAGAGTTTGTGTGTAAGCTGCAGGTTCCATGAGCTGGTTCGACTCTATCCAAGGCGCGGTGGACGCCGCGTCCTCCATGGATATCCTGAACCTGGACCAGATGGCGGTGGAGCAGGAGCACGAGCAGCAAGCAGGTGGTGTGGACCAGAGCGCGTTGGAGGAGGCCATGTATGCGGAGATTGAGCGTGTCAATGCTACTCTGGAGCGAGAGCGCGCGAAATTGCTCCCTGAAAGCGAGCAGCAGCAACAGCAAGCTTCAGACCAGCTCGCAGATCTACCTACCAGAATACCTCCTCGTAGTGCTGAAAGTGCTGGTAGTGCTGGTACTGCTGCTGCAATGCAGACACCTCCGATAAAGCTTAAGACAGGCAAGGAGAAGCTAGACTTCTTCGGACTCGGGCTGAACTCTGCCGCAGAAGGGGGAAATGATGAGAATGGAGTCAGTCGTCAGGACACAAATGAAAACCACAAGAACAAGCACACCCCGAAAGCGAAAGTGCGCAGTCACGCCCTCACCTCCTTCTCCGTCAACGAGGCAGTCAATGTGGACGGACACATGGGCGCAGACTCGGAGGAGGAGGAGGAGGACGAGGACGAGGACGACGAGGAGATGTGGGAGGAGAAGGCTCGCTGCGACGCGAACACTGCCGCTGCGCTGGACGGAGGCAACTACCTGCGGGAGTTCGACGACTCGGGCACTGCAGGTGTAGGTGCAGGTGTAGGCACTGGTTGTAATAGCGATACCGGTAATACTGGCAGTGGTACTGGCCGCTTTGGAGAATACACTCCCGCTTTCTCACCCCCGGCAGCACAACAGCAGCACAGCACGGCCAAGTCTATGCTGCAGGCCAAGCTGCGGGGGCACACGCAGACAGCCTCTGGACTCATGGGCTCCCTGTTGGGTGGCACAGCAGCCGCAGTCAGTGCAGTAGGGAAGAATAGCAGAGCTGGTTTTGTGGGATTCTTTGACAATGACGAGGACGATGATGCGGACAGTGCTGTAGGCACTGACGGCGCTAGTGGCCTGCTTTCAGACCCAATCTTAGCGCAAGTGCGGTGGAACAAAGAGAGGGGGCTGAGTAATACAGAGGGCTATACTGGCAGTGGTGTCGGCGTGTCCACCCCTACACCGACTCCAAGCAAGTCGCAGTTAGGTCTACAAAATCTCATGACGAGCATTGTGCCGCTGTCGCCGATGTACAGTGGTTTGGAAGAACCGGGAGAAGGACACAACGTGAATGTCAATGTGGCTCCGGAGACGGAGCGAGACGCTTTACAGCAGGAGGAAGAACGACAGCAACACGCTGCTGACTTCAGCTCGGGGGAGAATGGGAAGATGCTGAGTGTAGTGCTAGTCGTAGCAAGGGGTGCCCTGGACCTTTTCGTGGCCATCAGTGCGACAGCCATCGCTGTGATACAAGCAGTGGTCTTGCCACTAGCGGATGCCCTGCACATTAATGTCAGTAGTGGCAGTACTGGTAGTGGTAGTGGTATGCAGCAGCAGCTTTTGGGTGTGGGTATGGATGCGAGGGACTTCTACTACCAGCGAGCATGGAAAGTGGCTACATCTAAGCGAGGCATGATCATACTCGGAGTGATGCTACTGGTGTTGGCGTGGTCCAATGTGGTGAGTGAAGGCAGCTTCCTTGACCTGGCTTGATTCTTGATTCCTTCTTTCTGTCCTTTCAGAAGCTATGTGCTATGTGTAAGCGTGTGTTAGAGAGAGCATGTTATATGTATGTGTTTTGCTTTATTTGTTCGTCAATGTAAATAGTGAAACTGTGGTCCCCAAGCCTGTCTCTCTCTCAGCTCGTCCTCATTCCTCCTCTCCTTTTCAAAAAAAATGCAAAAGTGCCTCGAAGTTACACCTTCGTAACACCCTTGCATCTCACTGGAAAGGTCGTAGGTCGTACGAGAGAACACGCGCAGTTTTGTAACAATCGGCAAATGCAAAGTTAGGGTTCTCTTAGAGCATCTTTGACAAGTGTACTACCTGTCAACCTTGTACGCGAGCATGGCCTCGGTAGCACCTTTGCCGCCAGTGGGCGTGGGGCCTGACCAGGTGCGTCCTGGCCAGCAGCTCCTGCCTGGCTATGTTGTCAAGCTCCTCAAGACGATTAAGATACCATTCGGTACTGATCGCACTATGAATGGTGTGGATGTGGATCCTACCGTAGCCCTTCTAGGCCACATTGTGGACTGCATGGGCGCACTGCGTGATGTGAACAAAGTCTACCGTGCCAAAGGCTCCTTGGCATCGCGGTCGGTGGGAGCAAGAGCAATGTTTGGTTTTACTGCAGAATTAGGCAATTTGTTATTGGATTCTATAACATTCAACCCACCGGAAGAATTGAAGGAAGCTGCGAACTTTTACAGTGCTGTTGCTGGCAGTATATTGAATGTATTTCCTGAGATTGCAGCACAAGTGACGAAATCAACTGGAAAAATGCTAATTCATCACACTGCACTCAAGGCAAGTCCTGTCATGGCTATTGATGCTGTGAAGATGGTCATTACTGCCTACCCTGCCGGTGCTTGGTCACCTGACAGTGCAGGGGCGCTCCCTTTGCATTGGATTACACACAACACCAGTTGCAACTATGAACTCATTTCGTTTGTGATTAGTGCCAATCCGAAGGCACCATGGGTGGCCGATGTCGATGGCTATTTGCCATTGCATTGGTCAGTGAACCAGGACGTGCCTAATGTCGACGTTGTGGCGGCTCTGCTCACTGCCAACCCAAGCGCTGCGGCGAAGGCCTGTAACAAAGGCTCGTTACCCCTGCACTGGTGTGTCAACAGGGAAGCGCCTTTACTAGGTGTCGTGCAGGCTTTGTTACAAGCGCACCCTGACGCAGTTCGTACTTTCTGTGACGAAGGCTGGTTGCCTATTCATAGAGCAGTAGACCGCTCTAGTGTGTCCCTGCCTGTGTTGAAGATCCTTGTAGAACTGTACCCACAAGGCTTGCAGTGTCGAAACAGTGATGGTCAGCTCCCTTTACATAGAGCATTGGACCATCAATTCCCGAATGAGTCTGTCATTGAATATATGTTGCAGCAATACCCGGGTTCTGCGCAAGTGCAGGATGATGAAGGCTATTTACCGCTGCACATGGCCCTGGATTGTGCAGCGCCCTCACCCTTAATCGTTAGGTTAATACTCGACAGCTACCCAGAGGCGGCTTTCCAGAAGAGTAAGGACGGATTGCTTCCACTTCACTGTGCTGTCTCGTGCGTAGACCCTATCGTAGAAGTCATTCAAAGTCTCTTGGAGATCTTCCCAGAGTCCCCCGAACACCTTGCACTGGACATCGTACCCATGGACGAATACGCCGATCCGGAGACGTGGCAAGGCGATTGGAAGGAGAAGCGATGGACACCATTGAGTAGAGCAATTGATCGCAAATTAGATGCTGTTATCGCTTTGTTCAAGTCGTCACTGAGTAATAGCTTGGTACAGGGTAGGATGAATTCTCCTCTCAAAGTGGTTTCCACGATCACAAGCAAGCGAATTATGCCTGGTGCACAGCCTCCTATCAATGCCTCTCAGGGTGAAGATGGATCTATGTTGTCTGGCCAGGGGCCAAGTGTGCAAGACGGCGTTGAGCTGCCAGGTGAGCTGCTTGAAGGAGAAGGACCACCTCTGGGTGCTAACGGCTTGCCAGTGCTAGAAATGGACGGAAGAGAAGAAGACATTAAACCTGCTGGTAAATACGGCTACGGTGATGGCTACGGTCCTGAAGATCGTGATGGTGGTCGTGACCGCAAGAAAAAAGATCGCCATCGCGACCGTGATCGTGATCGTGATCGTGATCGTGATCGTGATCGTGATCGTGATCGTGATCGTGACCGCCATCGCAGCAAGGACAAGCACGGACATCGCAGCCGTCGTGATCGCGACAGTAGTCGAGATCCTGGCTCAGACAGGCGTCATAGGAGTCACCGGTCCGGAAGACATGCGCCCGACACAGACAGAAGCGGGCAAGACACCGGGAGAACCACGAATAGATCTGAGCCTGGGTATCCTGCAGCGAAAGAGGACCCTGGAGGAGACTGGGTGGAGGCATCACCTGTCAAGTCAGATCCTAAAAAGACTGACGCGAAATATTTCGTGGCAGGGCAGCACAAGAGTCCCAAAGAACCTCCTCCGCAGATGGTGCGAGATGGAGCAGCTCGGGCCGAGATATCTTCACGTGAAGGTGTCAAAAGTCGTCGTGGTGAGCGCGATGACGGGCCGAGGGACGGGCTCGGTCAGCCTATCAGTGGGGAGGAGATGGTGTAGGTGTATTACTAGTGGAGGGAGATATTGAAGCCTACTGTCGTATGAACGGCGTTGGCGTAGTAGGCGTAGGCAGAAATGCGAATGTTTCGATTTGTGAATACTAATGTAAGATGATGTAATCGTAATTTTCGATAATACTTGGTTAAGGAAGACGAAACAAATAATCCACCACAACCATAGCTCTCTACTTTACCGTATTGATCTACCAATAACTCTCACTTTAAATCACTCGATCTTATCGAAGAAACTTAAATCAAGTCGGCAACATTTCCAGGCATCTCCTGAATCTCGGTATTGTAAAACTGCTCAATATCACGAAGGTATCTCACATCACCCTCAGTGATGAAGTTGATGGACACACCCTTACGACCGAAACGACCGGAACGACCAATTCTGTGAATGTAGTTCTCACGGTTAGTAGGCAAGTCGTAGTTGATGACGAGGGAAACCTGTTGGACATCAATACCACGAGCCAAAAGATCAGTAGTGATAAGGACACGGGAGGAACCAGATCTGAACTCGCGCATAATAAGATCTCTCTCACGCTGATCCATATCATCACCACCGCGGATGGAGGACACAGTGAAGTCCTTTGCTTGCATCTGCTCCGTAAGCCAGTCCACCTTACGACGGGTGTTGCAGTAGATGATAGCCTGGGTGATGGTGAGCGTGGCGTAGAGATCACACAAAGTCTCTAGCTTCCACTCCTCACGCTCAATAGCGATATAAAACTGCTTAATACCTTCTAAGGTCAACTCGTCGCGCTTGACGAGGATGCGGATAGGGTCGCGCATAAATTTGCTGGTGACCTCGAGTACCTCCAAGGGCATGGTGGCACTGAAAATAGTGCACTGCACGGTTTCGGGCATGTACTTGAAGACATCATAGATCTGCTCCTTGAAACCTCTGGAAAGCATCTCATCAGCCTCGTCAAGGACGAAGAGCTGCACCTGCTCCAAGCGAAGGGCTCTCCTCTGGATCATATCGTAGACACGACCGGGGGTACCGACCACCACGTGAACACCGTCCTGGAGAGTGCGAATATCGTCACGGACGGCAGTACCACCAACACATGCATGGGTCTTGATACCCATGAAATCGCCAAGAGCAAGGATGACCTTGACAATCTGTTGGGCCAACTCACGTGTAGGTGCAAGGACAAGTGACTGGCACTCCTTGACGCTTACGTCCAAGCGTTGGAGGATGCCAACGGTGAAGGTGGCAGTCTTACCAGTACCTGATTTGATTTAGATTAGGGTTTGCGTGATTATGTCAATGGGGGGAAGTGGTTAGCTTAAGTGAGGGAATAAGGAGGTAAAGGCAATGCATGGGGCCTCGAGCCAGGATCACCATCTTTTGATTGGTGATGGAATGAATGTGTAATGGTCATTTTGTCAGAGGTGTATCTGTCTTCAATCACTGCAACCAGTGTCCGACTCGAAAGATGGTTCACAATATAATCCTTCCAAACACAATTCCATCACCAAATCAATTCAAGCGATTCCTTCTCGAGGGTAGTTTCAGAATCCAAGGGGATATTAAGGTCACTTACCGGACTGAGCCTGGGCAATCACATCACGACCCAACAACATAGGCTTGATGGCACGCTGCTGGATGGCAGAAGGCTTCTCAAAACCATAGGCATAGATACCACGGAGCAAGTCCTCCTTGAGATCCATGGCGTCGAATGTAGGCGTCACCTCGTCCCAGTTGGTGGCGATGTCTTCATCTCCTTCAGGCTTCACCTCCTGGGGAGGTGCTTCTCTCTCTTCAAAACCACTCATGGTTTGATTAGTGTTTGTGTAGTCTAAGGTAGACCAAAAATACTCCTCAGGGTCCGCGATCCATTTCGGGGGAGCTCCCTCTTGTGGGCCGGCCAAAGTTCGAAAAGTCGGCCGTCGCGTCGCTCCACCTCCAGCAAATCAAACGGAGCCCGGGCAGAGAGCAGAGAACAAGCCAGAAGCTAGAAAACCCTTCACCCTTTCACGTTCAATTATCCCCACTCACTGTTGGGTAACTGCAAAGAAACCTGCAAATAAACCTCCGCTAGCCCTCAGCCTCTTCATGTCCATCACTTGTACCCAGGCTGATTTGAACACGCAAGGCCAGGTCGTCTTGGATCTGCTCAATGAGTACGCCATGGACCCTCTTGGCGGCGGCGAACCCTTGTCTGAAAACACGCAAGCGAATCTCATTCAAGAGATGATCAAGAGGCCCGAGATTTGCCTCTCTTTCGTTGCTTGGGTAGATGGGGAGCCAGCAGGTCTGGCCAATTGCATTATCGGATTCAGTACATTTGCATGCAAGTCTCTGATTAATATCCACGACTTCACCACCGTGCCCAAGTTCAGAAGAAGAGGGGTGGCGAAGGCACTGCTGGCACACGTGGAAGCCCATGCTAGAGAACAGGGTTACTGCAAGGTCACTTTAGAGTGTCTGTCTAACAACACACCAGCAAAGACTGCCTACACCAACGCTGGCTTCAAACCCTTCGAGCTGCGGCCACAGGACGGCCCAGGCATCTTTTTCCAGAAGTATATATGTTGAAGTGGTGGGGTGGTGAGGTGTGAGTGTATTCGAGGTTTGTAGAAAGATTCACGATTGTCTGGAAAATGTTAGAGAGAAGAAGAGAGAGCAAGAGAGAGAGAGGTATGTGTACGTGTACTGAACCTTTAATTCATCTGTATGTATAGGAAACAAGATCTGAACCTAACCTATAGTCAAAGAAGCCAAGTCATCTACCAAAGGGTGCATATCTAGCAGCTCTCGATGATCTTGTCGAAGTTGGAAGACTTGATTCTGTCCAAGAACTGCGCAGTTGTACGCATGTTCTCAAGGAGCTGGGAGATACGGCGTACAGAGTTAGGCAAAGGGTTGGCCTCGAAGAAGGCGCTGATTTCATCAGCCTTCTCAGAAGTGCAGAATCTAGAACAGGTGAACATGATGCACGCATCCATGAGCGAAGAGTTGGCCTTGGCAAGCATCTTGTTGATGTCTTGGAAGTTTTCCTGGTAGTACTTCCAGGCAATATCTCCACCATCAGCATCGCTGACAACGCTACCGATGGGGTAGAAGAAATCTTGCAACTTGACTTCACCACTCTTGACTGCCCAGTCCAGTGTCCTTATCTTGAGGTCCTTGTCCTGGGTCGCACCCAAGGATCCCATGGCGAACTTGCGGATGCTGTTGTCGTCGGTATCTGTGTATGTCTTGAGGATGGCCTCGTACTCCTCCAGACCTCCGGATTTGAGTAGAATCTTGTAGACAGTAGTCTTGTAGTCGGCAGGAAGCAAGGCAGAGTTAGCGAAGTGGCCATCGAAGCGTCTCTTGGCTTCATTGAACACTGCAGGTTCGTCACTGGCAAAGGTATCTAGAAGGGCGATGCAAGTTGAGCGGAAGAGCTTCTCCGTGTGTCCATCACTGTCCTTAGCGTCCCACCCACACTTGGCAAGGGCAGACATGACCAATCTCTTGCCGAGCTTCTTGAAGGCGGCATGTGTGGCGGCACCCATCTGCTCTGTGAGCAGCAGCAGGCCACCAAGGACGGAGGAAATGGCGCCAAACACAACGGAGGAGTCCTCGTTCTCAAGGGCGACGAGAGTGTGCACGACGTTCTCCACAGCACCGAGCCCAGCCTTGGCGAGGGCATAGCTGTCAAGCACCAAAGCAGCACGATCAACTGCATGGAGCGCCTGGGACTTGAGGGCTGGCTTCAGGCGGCGAGACATCTCCTCACTGTGTGCACAGCGCACAAAGAAGTTCTGGCTGTTGTTCATCTTGACCCAGTTGCTTGCATCAGAACCTCCAGCGAAAGGCACAGTGATAGAGTGGCGCTTGGTGGTCATGATCACGGGCTTCTCGGGGAAAACACCAGAAGAAGTGGCGAACTGAAGGGGAATAGACCAAAGAGGGCCTTCGTCAGAGGTGGCGGACCCATCAGCAAGGAACCAGTTCTGCTCCAGCTCAATCTCCAAAGACTCGTTCTCCCACTTCTCAGACACGACCTTCAAGTAAGGGTAGCCCATGGTCTTGGTCCAGGTATCCATCATACCGGCGATATCGACGCCACTGGCAGCAGACCACTCCGCCCAAAGCTGGTCAGTGGTGGCATTGTTGAACTTGTACTTTGCGAAGTATGTCTGAAGGCCAACACGGAAAGCGTCGATACCAATGACGTGCATGACCATGCGCACGCACGTGCTACCCTTGCAATAAGAGATGGCATCAAACACTTGCTCCACTTCCTCCGCGTGCTTGATAGGAACGATCACAGGGTGACTGCTGCGAAGGGAGTCCAGACGCTGGGCAGCACCGAAGGCGTCCGTTGTGTACTGATCCCAGATCTTGTACTCGGGGTACAAGGAGTCCACACAGAAGTGCTCCATGAAGGCAGCAAAGCCTTCATTTAGCCACAGGCCGTTCCACCACTCCATGGTGACGAGATTGCCAAACCACTGGTGAGCCAACTCATGAGCCACCACGATGGCGACACGCTGGCGTTGCTGTGAAGAAGCGTCGTCGCCGATCATGAGGTCAACCTCGCGGTAGGTGACCAAACCCCAGTTCTCCATGGCACCAGCAGCGAACTCTGTGACGCAAAGCATGTCCAGCTTGGGCAAGGGGTACTCAATACCAAAGAAGTTATTATAGAAGTTGAGTGCCTCGATTCCAGCATCTAAAGCGAATTGGCCCTGGGGGGCTCTTCCGGGAGGGCAGAAGATGCGCACAGCCACGTTGTCGACAGTCTTTCCCTGCACCATGTCAAACTCGCCGATGGCCCAGGCCAGCAGGTAGGTGGACATAATTGGAGAGACATCGAAGTCCACACGTCTTTTGTTTCCAGGAAGCAATTGACTGCGTGTCTCGGGCATATTGCTGAGTGCTTGCAGGTGCTTCTCGATGATGAGGGCCACCTTGAAAGTAGCCTTCACATCGGGCTCATCCCAACAAGGGAAAGCACGGCGAGCATCGAGGGCCTCGAACTGCGTAGAAGCCATGACCATTTTCTCACCATCAGCGTTGCTGTAGCTGGACTTATAGAAGCCAGACATGTCTCCATTGAGGATGCCGGTATAGGCCATCTTGAGGGTCTTCTGGCCCACGGTGATGGCATTGGCGAAGGTCAAAGTGACAGTAGTAGCCTTCTCATCGTAGGTGATGTCAGAAGTGTTCTGCCCATCGATGCTTGCTTTTCCAATGACAATCTCCTTGCTGTGCATAGTGATGGTGTTGACGGAAACACGCACGTCAAGCGTGATTTCCATGTCGACAGTGAAGTCCAGCTTCTCTAAAGAGGGAGTCACGACGAGGTCGTAGGCGCTGGGCACTACATCCTCCGAGAGGAGAACTCTATCAGCTTTCGTGGACATTCCTAGATAAAAAGGAGCTTGAAGTAGCTTTAAGAGAAGAAGCAAAGCACTGCGGTTGTGTTGAAACAAAGTTCACGGTGTGTTAGCTCAGACCTGTATAGGAATAATCCAATGCTGGGGGGAAAAGTCCTTCTCGAATCTTGGGCATGGCATCGGCAAGACCCCTCCCATCGTGCGGATTTTGCTCCAATATCGAAAGAAATTGCAAGAGAACGACGTGAGGAGTGGGGTGTGGAGAGAGGAAAAAATTGGAGGGAGTGTGGAGCTGACTCGCTTATCTTCAATTACACAAATATCCATAATATAGAAAGAACCTTAGTACCTGCGAACGAGGCAACAGAGAACATCGAGAGAATAGGGAGAGAGATGAATGCTACCAATAGTCCACTGCACTGTGAAATGTGAAACTACCTGCTTACCTTCACACTTCCCAGTGCAATGGACTTGGTAGCACGTGATTTAAAAGGGAGGGAGGAGGTGAATTATAGAGTAGGGTGTGTGTAGCAACACACCTACTTCCTAGGACCCCGCCCTCCTCTGCTCTCTGCT
>JACKZZ010021981.1_pt1 | contig 10270 bp, 5 predicted proteins | sample 8027871 | NCBI WGS metagenome assembly JACKZZ01 (sample SAMN15724774, study PRJNA655200) | protist metagenome | isolation source: fluorescence activated cell sorting (FACS) single amplified genomes of... | place: USA: West Boothbay Harbor, Gulf of Maine | collected 2000-07-19
TCTGTGAGCCGTCGTCTTTAACAAATCCATCCTCGCAGGTTGCGGTATAGTTAAAGTCGGTGGGACTCAAAGTAGGTGAATAGGTCGCGACTGAACCAGAAACGACGCCGACGAGAGAGAACAGGAGAGTGGCGATTCGAATCATCGTGTTGGAGTGTATTCTTTTTTTCCAAATTGAAATGATGAAAATTTGAGATTTAAAAGTTTTTTTTGGACAGTTTATGGGGGTTTCAATTCCAGCTTGCCGATTTTAGTGACCCTAGGTGGGACAATTTTCAAAGGGAAATTTCACGGTTAAGCGAAGGTAATTTGGTGAATTTGAAGGAAGCATGAGTCGGCAAGCTTAATAATAATGCATAAATAGGACTCTAAACCTACTCAGAATAATCATAGGGTCTATTCTGGTTAATAAAGTGTGACGCGCACACATTCTCGGTTGAGGATAGAAGTGAGCAGAAATGGCAGACAAAAATTTACCAAGATGTAGATCAATGCATATTAAATAATTATAAATTGGTTAAGGGCGTCATGGATCGAAAGGTGGCCCGAAAATCGATGCGGATTTCACGGCGATTCTTCGAAGATGTGCAGGATGCTCTCCAGGACAATATCGACAACCTAGTGGACTCTTCTAACGTTCGCGAGGCTTACGGACAGACCACAATCGCTCAAGAGCTGAACCTCGAGCTAGACAACTACAAGCGCGAGCGAGCGGCGATCGAGCTGCGGCTGGCGGGAATGCGGCTGAAAAACACGGATCTAGGCGTGTCGCGGTTCGACAGGCAGTTGTCAATGAACGAACTGGGCATGGACTCGTTTGCGAACGTGTCGCCGCATGCGAACGAGTTCGTGAGCGAAGAATTCGACAAGCTGCAGTACACGGCAGTGCACAGCAAGGCAGAGGCGTTCGTGGGAAGCGGGTACAAGCTGCGGTGTACGAAACTGGGACGGCGGCCGCAGCTGATGGTGGTAATCACTATTAACGACGAACCAGTGGACATGCTCAAGCGCACGCTGCGCGCGGTGTGCTCCAACATCCAAGACCTTGAAATGCGGGACCTGTCTGCAGCTTTCCAACCAGTGAACGAGAGCTTTGAAAAGCAGAGCATTTGGAAGGAGGTGTGCGTGGTGCTGGTGTGCGACGGCCGCAGCAAGATGGACCGGTCGAGTCTCGCGTGGCTCAACTCGATCGGGCTGTGTAATTGGGCGGCACTGACGAGTGGTGGGGCGCCGGAGGTGCACCTTTTTGAGCGCACGGTGTTGTTGGACTATAAGGACGACGAAGAGACGTCTTTGGAGTGCGCTCGCGGGTGGAATACCACGTTGCTCCTGCCGCCGGTGCAGATGGTGTTTGCTCTGAAGGAGGAAAGCGCAGGCAAGCTGGACTCGCACCAGTGGTTTTTCGAGGCGTTCTGTGAGGACGTGAATCCGGTGTTCTGCATGACTTTAGATGTAGGCACGATGCCCGCGCGGCGGAGCTTCCGCAAGCTTTTGTCGGAAATGACGGTGAACCGCAAGGTGGGCGCGGCATGCGGAGAGATTGTGGTGGACAGCGTGTTCTACAAAGCGGACAAGTGGATCGTGGCCGCGCAGAACTTTGAGTACAAGATGACAGCCGTGATGGACAAGGCCATGGAGTCGGCGATCGGATTCATCTCGAGTGGCTTGCCTGGCGCGTTCTCGGCGTATCGCTGGAAGGCTATCCAGGGCCCTCCACTACGCAAGTACTTCTTCCCGCTCCGGGGCACAGCTACGCAGATAGGGCCCTTTGTGGGCAACACGTACCTCGCGTCGGACCGGATCCTGTACTTTGAGCTCTTTGCGAGCACGGGCAAGCACTGGACGCTCAAGTACGTCGAAGGTGCAACGGCGCGGGCAACCGTGCCGGACTCGCTCCCAGCCTTCCTGTCCAGCCGCCGCCGCTGGGCCAACGGGAATTTTTTCGCGACCTTCTACCTTTTGCGCAACTCTTGGCGCGTGCTGGTCCGGTCCGGGCACAACCCACTGCGCAAGCTGCTTTACCTACTCTTTCTCCCCTTCAAGCTTGCCCTAGGCCTCTTCCAGTGGCTCTCCATGAGCATCTTCTTCTGCTTTGTCTACTTTAGCGTCTTTACGCCCTACATGGAAAACGCCGTGCCCTTTATCGAGTCCGGCTACGTCTCACAGCCCATCTTTTCTCTCCTAGCGCTATCCTACGCCGCGGTCATCTTCATGCAGCTCGTCTTTGGCCTGGGCCACAAGCCCACGCACGTGGCGGACGCGTACTCGGTGATTAACCTCTACTACCTGATGGTACTCTTCTTTGGTGTGACCACCATAGTTCTACTCCTCGGTTGGACTGATACCTTCGACGCCTTCTTTCTCTACTGCCTCGGTGCAAGCTCATCCGCCGTCTTGATAGCCCTGACCGTGCACGGGAGCCTTTTCACGGCCCTCTTTAGCCTCGTGCAGTACCTCATGTACCTCCCCGTGCTCACCAACATTGTTGTCATTTATAGCATGTGCAACCTCCAGGACCTCACTCTGGGCGCCTTCGGTCGCGACGGCCTCGTCAACTCTGGGCTCGGTAACCTTAATGACGAGGAAAAGAACCCGTTTCTGCCCGCGCCCAACGAGTGGGATCAGCGCGAGCTGGACGCGGCCAAGAAAGAGCAGGCCGGCCGCATCGCTGGCAAGAAGAACGAGGAACGCACCCTTATGTTCAACTCCTTCAGGACTTCCGTGCTTGGCATCTACTTTACTTCGCAAGCCCTGGCCATATTTTTCGCCATTAGATGGTTGGACACAAGGGTCTTCAACTACGGCCTGGTCTTGTTCTTTACCGCCACCACTGCAGTCAAGTTCACCTTCTTTTTGCTGTTTTGCTTGCAGACTTTGTACCGCAAAGCGCGGTTCAAGCTCTGGATAGACTTTGGCGTGGGTGGGAGTCTCGGCAAGGAGGATATCGACATGCGACGGGCGCCCAACTTTGGCAACGTGGTGAAATTGGACAAACACGGGAATCCGTACGTGGAGGAGCACAAAGATTTTCGCGGCGACCAGATTACGGGATATGACCCGTACCACGACACCAAGGAGTTCCGTAAAATGCGGAAGGAGAAGAATCGCAGGAAGAAAAGGAAAACACAGGACAACCGTGAGATTGAGCTTAAAGAGCTGCGTCTCGACCCGATTAATCCGCTCACGGAATCCGAGGTAAAAGCGCTGCACAAGGAGCAGTATCCTTTTTACGACAGCGACACGGAGGGCTCTTCTGACGAGGAGGAACCTCCCTGGCGGAGGGTCCAGAAGCCAAGGGAGCTCATTGTGTCCAAGGTCCCATATCAGACTGCGGCCGACCACGGTCCGGTCAGTAAGTCGAGTGCTGCATCGTCCTTGGCGTCTGTGCCGGAGAAAACCCAGTCGAACAAGTCTTCCAGGGAAAAGTCCTCGAAGCGCACGTCGCGCAAGAAGAAAGAGGACTCCCTTCCCCTTACTGTGCAGCACGATGATGTGGAACTTGACCAAATTACTTTCCTTCGGTCCAAGAAGGAAATCAAATTAAATATCTCAAGTTGATTGAAAAGATTAGAATTTGGGAGGGCTCAGAGCGACATGTTCCCATTTAAATGCAAAAGTCTGGCGTATATATGATACCAAAAAAATAACCGGGTATAAATAGTGCTCGAGCGAATCGGGTTATTATTTTTGGAGAAAAACCTCTCGATAAGATATAAATTCAAAGAAACGCGATTTGCGGTCAGGGAGGATCTGATTTCCACCCAAGGATTTGTTGGCAGTCGGACATAATACAATACCCGGCTAAAACACCCAAATAGGAGGTGGTGAGATTGCCCAGGACTTCAAGTCTAACCTGCGATTCCCCGTTCTCAAAAGTTGCCCGTAATGGCCTTCATCAGTTACAAGAAACCTACCCAGATATACTCATTGTATCATTTAATTGCATCAGTCTCTTTAAGTGTAACCTACTTCCTGATTTTGCTCAAATGGATCCTCTTCCAAGGAAAACCGACCAACGACTTTAGCAACGTTGCGCTACTCATCACATCAAGTTTGGCAACTTTTGATTCTGGGCTTCTATTCATCATCACTATCCACTCCGGAGAATGGTCATCTAGCCACATCTTGGAACTGTCCCTCAGTGTGATCTCGGTCGTTTTGATTGTGTTCCTCACGGTTGCTGCTTACAACGACTGGTACCCAAAAGATGGCATGAGAGGAATCGAAATCTACGGGATATATACCACGACTAGTCTGTGCGTGGTAAGTTTTCGGATGTTGGTGCGGAACAGTGTGTACATCAATTCGAAACAGGTATTGAAGAAAGCGATTACCATGGAGCAATCTTTCGAGTCTGATAAAATGAATAAAAAGCTGAAGAGCTTCGGAAGTATTCACGAAGAGTTGGTGGTGGAAGAGTTGGTGGCGGCCGGGCTGATCAAGGGAAACGCCCCGAAGGGGAAGAAGCGCGCCTCACTGAGCAAGATAGTGAAAGAGCTCATGCTACTGTTCGGGCCACAAAAGTTAAGGCTGTTCTTCGTAGTATGCCTGATAGCCGTCAATATGGTGGCCACACCATTGTACTCAACTCTGATTGGGAACGGAATCGACATCGCCACGAGGGGCGAATTGCCGAGTGGTGTAATATGCGGGTTCTTCGCCACGTGGGGCGTCCAAGTGCTGGCCCAGATTATCAATGCGTATTTGATCGCAATTCTCTTTGCGAATGGCTCGATATGGATCCAGCGACGCCTGATGCTGCGTGGCCTGCACCTGGAGAGCTTGACGGGTGAGGTGATGGACCAGGCAGGCGCGATCAGCTCGTCATTCTCTCAGGGTTTGTCTAAAGCGCAGGCCGCGTGGATGTCCACGATTTATGGTGGGATCGGATCTTACCTGAGCTTGTTGCTCCAGCTGTGCTTCGCATTGAGCGTGAATGTGCCCTTGGCTTTGTTCCTCTTAAGCAGTATCTTTTTCCAGTACTCGGTTCAGATCATCAAAGCCTTTGCCAGAAAGTACAGTACAGAGTTTTCCAAGGAGCTCACCAAATTTCAGAGTTTGCTCGCGAATTATCTCGGCCTCAGGGATACTATCAAGGTGTTTGAAGGGTCCGAAGAGTTTTTGGAAAAGCGTTGGGACTTGCTGTCCGTGAGGAACAGGGAGATTATGCGGTTGTCGTTCAAGTGGGGCAACATTCTGCAGTTAAGTTATGTTTCGGTCAATGGGTTCTTCTACGTGGTCGCTTTGGTCGCGGTATTGCTCCAGCTCAAGCTTGGAATTATCACTGCGTCGGAGGCGATTCAACTCACGGGGTATGCCACGGGCCTCAAAGGCCCGATCAATTCGCTTGCCGCTTTCAACAACCGCATTGTGTCTTATTCGGGGCCGATTCATAGATTGTTCGTATTTTGTTGTGAGGACCACCCTAGAGACAAGCCTGGCAAACCTGAGGACTCTGAGGACAAGACAAAAAATATGAAACCGGAACTGACTGACCCGGATTCCGATACCGACTCGAAGGATCAAGCCAAGAATGCTAGCCTAGAGGAGGTCGTTTTGGAGAACAAAGATACGATGCACAGGGGTGGCGTCAAAGTGGAAGTTCACAATTTCACCTTCCAGTACCCCTCCGCAACAAAGCCTACCCTCTGCGGCCTTGACTTTCTCGTCGAGGAGGGCCGCTTCGTGGCGCTCGTGGGCGCGTCTGGCAGCGGGAAGTCCACCCTGCTCAAATTACTTGCCAAGATAGAAGGCTTGAATCAAGCTAAACCTGATAGTGTCGACTCTTTTATCAAAGTCGACAGCTTACAGCCGAACGAGTTTCAAGACGTTAGTATGGTGCTTCAGCACACCGAAGGGCTATTAGGTACCATCTTTGACAATATATGGTTCGGTAGTAAGACCAAGTCTCTGGAATCCGTCATGAAAAGCGCCCAGGAGGCGGAGCTCCACCCCGCTATCATGCAGATGAGCTCCCAGTACGACTCGGAGCTGGGCGAGTCAGCTGGAGAGGTGCAGCTCAGTGGAGGCCAGATGGCGCGCCTTGGCCTGGCTCGAGCCCTGAATCGCCGTCCCAAGCTCTTGATTTTGGATGAGATCACTTCTCCATTGGATCCCGCCACGGAGGACGATGTTTTGAAGACTCTCAAAGCGATTAACAAGTCCTTGGGCTGTACCATCATCATGTGCACGCACTCTGTCCCAGCTCTCAAGTATACGGACGAGATTTTCATGCTTGCGGAAGGCAAGCTTTTGGAGCATGGCACCTTCGAGGAGCTCGAGAAAAACAAGACAGGTGAATTTTTCAAGACGTACTGTGTGTCCTAAGCTTGGGATTTCAAAAACATGAAAACGAATTCAAGGACGGAAGATGGCTCGTCGGAAAATCCGTCCTGGTGCACCATCATGAGAAGCGCCCCAAAATTTAAAGGTAGGGAAACCAAAATTCTTAAAGGTACGGACATATCCTCTTGTTCTCGTGCACCGCCTTGCAGACTTTACCGGTTGTCTCGTAGAGCTCATAAATCTAGTAACACCTTAATTGTCTACCTACCGGACAACCTTCGAGTAAGAGGGACCCTAGAAAATATTAGCACAACGATCCGCTGTTCTCTTCTCGCGCGCGCGGATTGGTGGCGGGCGGAGTGGTGGCCTTTCAAGGTCCCAGCTTTAACGAGATCAGACCGCTCATCCTCGAATTTGCGCTCTCGACTGGAGAAATGTATTGGATTGGAATGCAGAATTTTCGGTTTCTTCCAACGCTTCACGTATGATTGTACTGTAACGCCTTCAACGACCCAGACCGTTTAGGAAGCTCAGCATATGCATATCAGCAAGAGTTCCAAAGCGTCGTGTATCGGCGACAGTAAGGCGGGGAGCAAGAGCGAGAACTGCATGGATAGGAAGTCCAGTGGAGACATAATTTCTTCTAAAGGTGTTATTAAAATGGGAGACTCCTCACTAATTGCCGAGCCACCGATTGAGAATCACATTCGCATTTGTGGTGGGCTTTCTAATCCTCCAACGCTCTGTGTACTCCCTGGTTGTACTAGTGTACTGCCGGTTGTCTCCTAGAGCTCATATACTTGGTACTTTAGTAAGTTTTTAATAACCCATAAGGGAAGGCTTTGGGAGTGGCTTTCTACTTCCCAGTGGGATTTGAGAATCTTGTCCTAGCTCTGGGGTTGCTATTCGCAGTCCACCAGTGGGAAACATAGGATCTACTCCGCCGAATTCACTTCACCAGTGGGATCTGGGATCTGGATGACTTTCAAGTCTGCGCCCCCACGAAAGACTACTCCGCCGAATTTTTCAGTGGGATCTGGCAGAGCGGAAGGAGGTTGTTTTAGAGAATTCCGAGCTGAGCAAAATGGGGTGCATGATGGCGCAAGACAGGCGGTCATCTGGCGTTGCATTCTTGAGGCAGAGCGATCTGAACTGCTCGCGGAAGGTTTCTGGGCGAGAGGACTGATTTTCTCCGGGTCCTCCGTCTTGCGCTTTTTAGGTTGGTCCGACTTGCGGCGTAACTTGTGGGACTTTTCCAGCGCCGTGGCCTTGAGGATAAGGGCCGGACAACTCTGTCCGGGTCGGGGTATACTCCATCACGGGTTTCCACGATCGACTCTGCACACCTTGGCAAGCGTTGAGTATACTGCGCATATTTGCGCAACTCCTCCTTCGTATAAAAGTGCTCGACTTTGTGCACCGCCCTCACAAAAGGGAAATGTTGGTCTCTCACTTCATTCTCGTATCATCATGAAAGAAAAGAATTCAAAGTGACATGGGTAACTCGAAGAGTACTGAAACGGCGAAAAAGTTTTCTAATAAAAAGAAAACCCCCTCCCGCGACAGCGAACTCGCGAAAAGTATCTCCCAGATTGTCTTTAGCTCCAAGGCCGTATTTCAAGGCGAAATCTGCTCAAACTGGGCAATTGGTAAAGGAACCTTCTTAACTTGCACGGGACTTCGCGCAGATGGCGACTGGGTGTTCATGGTGAGTAGGAGAGCAGAACTTGTTGGATTCTTTGACTAATTCCTTCGACATTGTAGTACATATCGTACGACACAGAAAAACAATCGCCATTGGCTCACTTTCAGTGCGCCGTAGAGGTCCTGTCGAGCTACTCGCGCAAGGACTACTGCGGTGAAGTTGTGATCACGATGAAAACGGGCGACCTGAATTTTGTTTCTGAACTCGACTCGCCAATGTCGCCCGAGCCGGTGGGCTTCACCATTAAAGAAGAAACTGCGGCCCGTGGAAGAGCTGTATTTCGCTCGTGTACATCTACAAGCGGAGACGATAAATTCGACGCTTTACTCACGCTGGGGTCAACGGGACGGGCAGGATCGAAGCGCAGTAACTCAATGGCCGGCATGGGCTTGCCACGGTCCGAAGTCCTTCCTTCGGTCAACCCTGGGTTGATGAAAGGGTCGGAGCGAAAGTGGAGCAGAAGCTCCAGCGTTCCTGAGGTGGATCCTGATCAGGGTCTGGAACACAAAAAACGTGACCACAAGCTAATGTTGGCGCTTGCAAGAGAGAGTGCGGCAAGCGGCGTCAGCTCGGTGTGGCTGCCAGCGATCCAGCGCGACGTCATGCGCACATTTTTTCTGGAGGACAACCACCACGCGAACGTTGCGAACAGCCTGAAGAAGACCAAGAAGGTACACTCGGATCTTATCGACAACGTGGAGCGCATCAAGCTCCGGCATCTGCTCGAGTTCATGGCGTTGGCATACCCCCAGATCGGGTACTGCCAAGGCATGCACATGATCGGCAAATTCTTTTTGTCGATGTGGAGTTTCCGGCCTGACTCCCAGGTAGACAACGCGTTTTTGTTATTCGCGAGGATGATGGAGGACCGAACCTACCGCCTGGGCCAGCTTTTTTCTCCCGGTTTCGCGTTTTTGAACCATCTGCTCGAGGTCTTTCAATCCAAGCTGCACCGGGTCGAGCCGCTGACGCACGCGCGTCTAAGCGAGTTGGGCGTGGAACCCATGCTTTACGCCACCAAATGGTTCCTCACCCTGTTCACCTACTACTTGGAAGTCGACACAGCTGCGGTGGCTACGCTCTGGATGAAGTTTCTCGCGCAGGGCTGGAACGCCGTGGTCAACGTTGGCGTCACGTGTGTTTGCGTGGTCAAGGAGCTTCTGATCAACGCGGAATTTGAGGAGGCCCTCCAGGTGCTCACAGGGAACCACCAGGGAAAGGTCCAGCTTTTGTCCTTGGTTTTCCGTAGCACAAGGGGCGTGGCTCTGCTGGAGCAGATCGACCGACTTGACGACGAGGACGAGGCCAGGCGGGCTTGGAGTGTGCTTCTGGAGCATGCACCACCCAGTAAAGAGAAAGAGCCTTCTATAGGGGCGCAGATTTCTCCTTCAAACTTTTTCGTCACGCAGACTTTGGAGGGGGCCACGTCGAATCCATCTCTGGGCTAAAAATATTATCATCTACATTTCGTTCCTCAAAGTTTTTCGTCACACAGACTTTGGAGGGGGTTGTCGAATCCATCTCTTTTCTCAAAATATTTTTGTTACATTTCGTTCCTCAAAGTTTTTTGTCACGCAGACTTTGGAGGGGGCCACGTCGAATCCATCTGTGGGCTTTTTTGAGCTCAAATTATGAGATAATTTGTTACATTTAGTTCCGCAAAGTATAGTACTGGTTTGACACGGGTGAAAAGTAGCAGTCGAGGACCGGGTCGTACATGAGTTCGAGGTCTTCGCCATTCTCGTTGTCCATACTTGTGGCTTCCGTACCGGCTTCCGTACCGGCTTCCGTACCGGCTTCCGTACCGGCTTCCATACCGGGTTCCATGACTTCCGTACCGGGTTCCATGACTTCCGCACCGGATTCCATGACTTCCATACCGGGTTCCATGACTTCCGTACCGGGTTCTGTGGCTTCCGCGGCCACGGGATTTGGATTTGGAGAAAGAGAAACGGGGTTTCGGGTCAGAGGCGGCGGCGACGCCTGGTTCGGAACCAGGATTGGCTGACTCTGGGGGGACATTTTCTGAAGTGAACGCATTGGGGGCACCGTAGCAACGGGAGAGCTTTCGTGGTCAATCGTGAGCTTCGGGGGCCGGCGCGTGCGCGGCGCAGACGAACTGGGCGAATTAGGATTCAGCGAAGACCGCGACAGCGTGGAGCGCGAGCAGGACCTGCCAATGGTGCGCTCTTCCGACGCCGGTGTGCTAGCGTCTGCTGTCTGTGGCGTGTGCGGTTTCTGGGGCGGGTTGGGTACCTCCGTGGTCTTGGAGATGGTGCT
>JACKZZ010000051.1_pt1 | contig 10266 bp, 10 predicted proteins | sample 8027871 | NCBI WGS metagenome assembly JACKZZ01 (sample SAMN15724774, study PRJNA655200) | protist metagenome | isolation source: fluorescence activated cell sorting (FACS) single amplified genomes of... | place: USA: West Boothbay Harbor, Gulf of Maine | collected 2000-07-19
TGTCGGGGTTACCAAGATGCCAATTTCTAGGGACTTTGGTCCGTGTTGTTTGCTCCGTGCCACCCGCACGCGCGCCTGATGTATATTTCGTGAAAAACACAAAAACACACTCAGGATGACTTCTGATTAACCTCCCTTTAGGTCATCCTTTTCCTTGTAAACAATATTTAAAAAAAATCTTCACTTCAATTTTTGAGTGTAGCTGGTCCAGACTTTATTTGACTCTGGAGACTCAGACAAATAATCGGGGGTATATCGTTAATTCGTTAGAAGGCTGTAGTATGGAAGAAGACCAAAAGCTTGATGGTGTCAACAACGATGGAAACGCAGATCTATCTCGACAAACAGAAGAAACGAGTCAAAACGCGGGCGTCGAGGAGCGAAGACTTGCACAAGAGGAAAAATGGAAAGATGCCAAAACTGACGGAAGAGCTCATTTTTCGGACCGAGAGCTGGCGAGGCTTAGGGCGAATCGCTTTCGGAAAACCATCGAGTTATTCCATGTGGTTCGCGTCCTATCATCTGGTCTCCATCAACCTGAATCAATTTTACACAAGCTGAACATCGATGCACTTGCCCATATTCTTGATATTATGATTCCCTCGCTGGGACCTCTGGTGTTTCTCTTTCAAAAAGACGAGACCGAGTCTTTTGTGCAAGCAAAACACGCAAAACAGGCAACCGGATCTCGTATTCTGTGCGAGGACCCTCATGAACCTTTTCGGATTTGTATTCGCAAGCGTCCGTTGATGCCTTTTGAATTTTCGGGCCAACACTTTGCTGGTGTGAGTGTAAGGCAGCCAGATATTGTTTTCGTCCACAAGGGAACGCTGGCCAGATCAGGTAGGCGGCTAACTATGCGTCATTCCCGCTTCACTTCGCACCGAGCTTGGGGCTCGTTAGCAAGCAACGAGGATGTATACAACGACGAGATCAGATCAATAGTTCAGCGAGCTTTGCAGGGATGTTCTGGAACCTTGTTGATGTACGGGCAAACTGGAACTGGAAAGACCTACACCATGATGGGTGCTCTGAAGGAATTGGAAAAGGACCTAGTCGGCAAGGCGATTCGCGTTGAATTTTTTGAGCTCGCACAAAAGAAAGCATATGATCTTCTTTCCGAAAGAAGGTTTGCTGGTTGGTTTCGCATCGTGTTTGTTGTTGAATTATCGTATCTTTTTATGAGGCAACTCAAATTACTACAAGGAGCAGATGGCAAAGTCCACGTTCGCGGAGCGAAACAATTACTCTTAGAATGCACAGCTGAACATGGTTTGCAAGAAGTGCTGCGGGATGGCCTGGCGCTGAGATCAGTCGAAGTGACAGGTAGGCTTTCAATAGCATTCACGTCATGTGGCTTTGGAAATTGGTTTTCTCTTGTGGTCAGAGCGAAATCCCATCAGCTCGCGATCTCATGCTGTATTGCACATCAGCTTGCTCGATGCACAGGCGCAAACCGCAGCAAGGATAACCTTGGTGGATCTTGCTGGAAGTGAAAGAAATTACGAGACGCAAATGATGAGCGCAGCTCAGCACAAGGAATCAGCGATGATCAACATGTCTTTGATGAGCTTAAAGGATTGTTTTCGGGCTTATCACTCGCTGACAAAACAACAACCGCCCACGAGAAGCTCAAAAGTTATCCGCGTTCCTTATCGGGCCAACAACCTGACGCGCGTTCTGCAAGAGTGCTTCGTCGACCCTTTGCACCGAACTCTCATAATCGCAACCGTATCTCCCACTCCAACGGACGTGCAGCACACGCTCAACTCCCTGTCACATGTCATGTTGATGTCCCCCGATCTTGACATGCAGAGGATGGAGGCTGACTTTGAGATCCCAGTATATTCCCAAGCTGATGTGCCCTCTGGCCCAGTTACAGCATGGACACCACAGCAAGTGGCAGCATGGCTTGCGGTTGTAGATGGAGGGCGATTCGCGCAACTGGTCGACAATTTGTGCAATGCTTGAGTTCTATAAATCTTACTTCTTCAAACAATTATTTCCTTTCAGACCTTGCCACCAGACATGGATGGAAAGGGTCTTTTGCGATTAAGTGTGTTCAGGCTCAGTGAATTGTTTGAAGGAATCATTCGAGAATCAAGGGAAAGCCAGGAAGGCCAGGCTTGGGCACTCGCCGCGAATGATGGCAACAGTGTGGGGAAGGCGGTCTTCCGAGCACTAAGGGCCGAGCAAATCAGGTACTCAAAGAAACAGTTGCATAGTGAAATTTATGACAATTGAGCTTTTCACCTATGATCAAATAGAATGCAGTTTTTGGTGTTGAAATGTTTGCCGAAAAATCTTATCTCTAAATATGGCATATCGCTCTTTTGCATTAAATTTTTTTTTGTATGTGCGCTGGTGGTCTGACGCACACACTTTTTGCATTTTTTTGTTTTCTGCTATCCCTTTCCACGCCCAATTCCTCCTCCATGACCATGGTTCGTTTGGCTTGACTCCATACATTTGTATTATACTAATCGTTTTGGCTTAATCCCATCACCACCCCCACTGCACACCTACAAGAACAGACTTTTTCGGCCGAGAGCCGCGACTACCATATATGGGCCGACGGCTAGCCGGCCGTGCTCTGCTGCTTAGCAGCTAGGTCTGGCCGGCCGTAGCAGCAGGGCCGTCAGCGCCAGGCCAGTCAATTCAAATTGCTGAGCACGACTACACGACGGGCCACCGCCGGACCGACCTGACAAGTAGCGTTTCTGGCCTGGCAACCGCCCCCCCCCCGTATTAATTGTGAGTCAAGTCGAATTTTAATTAAAACGTCTCTCAGTGCTTACATGTAACTGCTTTTGCTACTGCTTGCTGTAGCGTATATAGTAGTACATAGTTAGTTAGCTGCTGAAAAATACCAGCGGCCGGTTATTGTATTTGGAAAAGCAGACATTTTTTTTTATGGCTCTCGGCTCTCATCAGTCATCTCTGAGGCTCTCAGAGATACTATGCATGCAAGAAAGACTACATGTAATCTCAGCCGTCGTTGCCTTGCATGTGCGGACTATTTTTTGGCAGCAAAACTCTTGTAGTACTGAACAGTGTTTTCGATACAAACACGCGCAAAAGATTCAGGCAGCATTCCCACAGCAGCACCTGGTTTGCCTCCATATATATGGAAAGGAGGAACGACTGTCCCATCTGCCAGAATTGTGTCGTCCAATATTTTGCAGCAGCTGCTCAAGATACACCGTTTTCCCACTACGCAGTTTTTGCCAATATGAACACAGCTTCCGACACTTGCAGCCTTGAAATTTGACGTTTTAATATAAATAACTCAGATTATCATCAATCCAAGCACATTACCTCGACAACTGAGTCCCGCTCAACGATGACATGATCTCCAATTACAACTGGGACGTGTCTTGTTTTCCTGCAAAAACAAATTTTATGAGATGCACGACCCAAGGCTATTCGAAGTGTGCGCACCCTTGGTATTCCTGTTGTGATCCCCTAATTACAGAGTTTGCACCGACGATGCAATTTTGTCCAATGTTGATTGCTGATAAGTCCCCCCGGATTATTGCACCGGGCTCAAAAATGGTCTGCCAGAGAAGATGATTTCCCCAAAATTAATTACAGAAACACCCATAGAAATTCCAAACAAAAAGTGGGAAAGCTGAGGTCGAGCAGGCAGCTAGAGTGATGATCGCACCTTGCCACGAACGCAAATCTTTTCAGTCCCACACAACACTGATTTTTTCGAGATTTTGTTGCCAAATTTGGTCACCACGTAGCCAGACTTGGGGTGCGTGATGAGTTCCGGCTCAAGTTGGCGCAACAACGAAGGAGCGGGGGCAGATTCTGTGGCAGCCATGTTCTTGATTTTTTTAAACCAACCGAAAAGCAGGGATGATTTTGTCTTAGGAAGAGTTGACCTTCCAATGAAATTCTCAAACAACAAAAGACAAAAGATATTAGATGGATCAAAATCTACTGCTGCGGGACAGCGAGATGGCCGAGATGGCCTAGGGAGCACAACAACACACAACACACAACACACAACACACAAAAAGCTGTGTTTCTATTGAACAACTCACATTCTCAGTCTATTTTTCTGAACTGACGACCAATATAACCTCCTACTTCTCCCCCAGTTTAAGCATTGGATGCACTACTTGTGGAGAGCCGAAAGAACCATAGAACCATAGCCACGTCGAGGGCGAGATAGATGATGGCTTTGATGATGATGCTTTGATTGATGAATTGATGCAAGTTGTTTGATCACATGTATAATAAATAATATGCAGGTTCGGCTCACTCGAGCAATTTTGTGACCACTGTGATGATATTTAGCAAACTAACGCATTAGTAAAACAAATTAGTAACACATGAGTTGATAAGATGTGGTGTCTTTTTTTTAGGCGAATCCGTGCACACCGTGCACACTGATGAGGTTAGCTACAAGCTTTCTTCTACTGTTGTGCTGGCGTACGGTGGCCAGCGGGTTTGGGGAGGGGGGGGAGCTTCTACCACAGGTCGTCGGGGAGACGGTTTACCATCACAAGCGAGCACCGCTACGCTCCAAAATGATTGAGCGTGGGTCCCAGAAACTTTTAGACTATCTTGAAAGCTGTGGCATGGACAAAGAGAAGCTCAGGTCGGACCTGAATTTCGATTACGACCCTTCATCGGGAGTCCTTGTCACAGGAAAGCGGGAATTCAAGCGAACTGAACTATTGTTTACAGTTCCTCAGGCTTGTTTGATCTCCAGTAGAAATATAGAAGACACCCCGTTGAAAATTGTCAAAGATGCTTTAAGTAATCACATGAGCCCTTCCCACTGGATCACCGTATTTCTGATGCAAGAGCGGCTCAAAGGGAAAGATTCAAAATATGTCGGTGTGCTTGATCTCATGCCTCCCCAGCCCACTTCGCTTACATACTTTAATGAGGAAGAATTGAATGCTTTACAAGATCACGAGCTAGTCCTGGAGGCCTGGAAGACAGAAAATTTGTATCGCAAATCATATCAACATACATTTCTTGATACTCTCCACTTAATCAGCAAAGATAAGGCAAGCACTATTTACCACTTGATCTTGCTGTTCGTCTTCCTGTTCGTCTGAGCTTTCGTTGTGTTGGGTCGTGTTGGGCTGGGTCCATTGCGTTTGTTTGTCATTCAGGAAAATTCCATGACTTTTCCATTCAACGAATACTCTTACTCGCTGTTCAAATGGGCTGCCATCAACAAAGCAGCTCGTGTGTTCGCTTATCCCAATCCACGCGAGAGCGATGCATCGATCGCTTTTGTTCCTCTGGCTGATCTTCTAAATCACAACGATGCAAATTTTTGTAACCACAACCATAAAACCAGCATGTTTTATTTCAATCAAACGTCATTGAGCTTTGACGTGAAAGCTAATCAACACTATCAAGAAGGAGACCAGCTTTTTATTTGTTATAACCCTCACAGCAACTATGATCTCATGCGCGTATATGGCTTTTCGATGGTCAACAACCAGTATAATTCGGTAACATTGAAATGGCCCCGAGTTGATTTGGGAGAATCCGTTTGGGAAGAAGCTTCGATAATCCTACGGCACGATGAAGCAAAAATGAGGGCAGCCATCGATGAAATGCTTCTTGATCGTGTTCTTGCCGTCAAATACTGCAGGTCTGTATCAAAGTCGCATCAATTTTGGAATGCCTCGACGTGTAAAGCTGCCTTACTGGGCATAATACACCTGCAGCTAGCTACTTACCCAACCAGCTTGGAGGACGACTTGGATCTTCTCAAGGGCGGCCAGGACTCAATGTCACGTAATATGCAGAGCGCGGTACATTCCATCCACTTTTCATCATATTGGTCTTTCCTATTCAGCGACTTTTATGTTTTCTTTCTGTAAACTTGTCTAGATTAAATATCGTTCTGAGAAAAAGAAATTGTTGCATCAAGCAGTCAAAATTGTCGAAAATTGGGATGAAGCATCATGTCAATCTCCAATATGCTCACGTCGCCGCGACAGAACGAAAAACGAAAAAAAGAGCATTCGCTTTGAAGGTTTTCCCGTTGGCTAGGCAGGCTCTAAGGCTTACGTGCAATGCAGGGAGTCGACGCGCCAAGATCGGCCGCAGATTTTCGTATCGCCAAGGGATGCTGAGAGACTGTGATAATAGCTATGTTGTGATGCATGTGTATGCTGTAAGCCCCCAGCATACAAGCGGCAGCGGCCGCTGACATTGCATTGACTGAGCATACGGGCCATACGCCATCAGCCATTGGCCTTTATTCACATTACGCGAGCAAACTAATGAACCAGCCGGAGTCCTGATTGAGTGGTCAAGTCAAGTGCTCAGCGCCGGCCGGCCGGCCCGTTCATGTTAAGGCATCCAGACAGGACGGACACAGCCTGCTGTCAGCCCGGCCGGCGCCTGCTCACTTGCTTGTTGTCGGCCTGGCCGACTCATCTTAAAGGATCTTGCTGTTCGGCCGGCCGGCCGCCTGCTCACTTGTTGTCGGCCGGCCGCCTGCTTACTTGTTGTCGGCCGGCCGCCTGTCACGGTTGTGGCCGACTGACTGCTGGCCGCTCAGCAACGGCTGTGAGCAACGCCGGCCTGACTGCGTGCTTCAACGGCCGGCCGCAAGCACGTGAGCGGACGCGGACCAGCAATCGACCAACTAGCAAATCAGCATACTAAATTCCGCCGGCGTCATACGATGTGCACACAGCATCTGCACACGTCATACATATTTGCTGTTTGCTTGCTTGCTTGGCGTGTATGTGCTAGAGAACAAATAGCACTGCTGGCCCGTGACTGCTCACTAAAACTGTGCATAAAACATGCAGAGGCGAAAGCAACAGGGGCGGCAGCCGTTGCTTGATTGATTGTCAAACGCAACCAGCACTATCAGCTCTGGGTTGAGCAAAGCGGCGTCTAGCATGTCCTGTTGGACCCCTGCTCCTTGCTACTTCCTTCTTTGCCTTCTACCTTTTGCAACATTTTGAGTAACAGAGCGCTCATGCGTTCTTCCTTTTCTTTGTTGCCAGCCTCGGCGTAAAGACTCACAAGATTGTGTAGAGTAACGATCTGATCCGGATGCGAGCCGTCACCCGGAAGAACACGAGAACGGACGCCATGAGCCTGGAGGTAGTGCTCCTCGGAGAGGTCATATCTGAACCGAGAAAAAACAAAATTATACTGCGAGAATGCCAAGCGAAAAATTAAGGTTGCACTCTTTTCGAAGCTTGTATATGTAGCCCAGATTGTTGAAAGCAGTACCTTGAGTAAAAATTTTAATGCGGTTAAAGGCAATTGAGACAAACAAGCTTCTTGCAAAGGATTTTGAGACGCGCAGCCCTGTGTCGCGCAGCGCTACAGCTAGAGCTGACCTGTTTGAGGGTGTTCATCCCCCCATCTCTTCTTGCATATTTTTAGGCCCTCGAGTTGACTTTGCAAAGCTTCTTCCAAGTTCCCCATGGCCGCTTGGAGGGAGCCAATAGCTGATAAGGTCTATGTGAACCGCACGCACACACACACACATACACACACACACACACACACACACACACACACACACACAAGCAGCAATGGAATGTAATCTGGCACAGGTGTGGAACCAAACCAAGCCCAAAAGACCATTCAAAAAGCGAGATCAAGAATGACTTACCTGCCCAAGGCTGCCATCCACCTTCCCCAGTTTATTTTTCCTCACATATAGCGCTTCCTGTAGTAGCTCCAATGCACGCGGCCAATTCCCGTGTTCCTCCGGTGTATCTCGCAAGCACATAGCGAGGTTTACGGCCGCGGTCGCATATGAAGGGTGTTCGGTTCCCACTGAGCGACTATACGCATACAGTGCCTCCTCATACAGCGCCTGTGCAGTCTCTACGTCCTGGAGCGACCTGTGCAGCAGTGCTTCGTTGTTACATGCAGAGGCATAGGAAGGGTGGGCCCGCCCAAAGCGTTCAAGGCAGAGCTGCTTGGCTCTTCGTGCATGCGGAAGCGCGTCGCCGTAGAGGCCATTCTTGTAGCAAGATGCCACGTGGCTATTAAGCAGAGAAATCTCCTGGTTGGCCACTTCAGCACTCTTGCTGGATTGCTGGCGTGAAGGAAGCAAAGATGGTGTTGTGAGATTGTTGAAGGCCCCGGTGCTTCTGCCGTTGCCCCAAGCACCAGTAATCCGCCATCGGTGTAAAGGTCGCGCACGCAACGCTTGCGGGTGGAGATAAGCCATAGCATGGGATGCGAAAGGGTGGGCCGGAAACAAAGTGAAGAGAGACCGGGAGCCACCTGCTTTGCGAGAACTTGAAATGGCTGGGGCGAGGCATGCAAGGCACGGGATGGTTTTAAACGGGGAAGCCAGCGGGCATCTCACGCCTCGGGAAAGGTTTGTTGCAGTAGCGGCCATGCTCTTTTAACTCCGATGGGGGAGGTTTCTGATTACGCGCAAGACAAGTGAAGAAGAAGGGAAACAGCCCTGGGGCATACAGACAACACGGCAGAAGCCGGTAACCCCGACAGGGTGCTGTTGGAAAATCCCTTTAATATCGTTGTGCCGCCAAACTGACAGTATACACCTTTGGAAATAGGAGCGGATGGGCCAACAACACACAAGGATCAAAACTCAGTCAGTCATGATGACTGACTGATGCACAACAGTTGTTGAGTTATATGAAGAAGTAATCTTGCCTATTTTATGAGCATTAATAAATGAACTTTGTCCGCGGTGTTGTCGATTTTGTTTGAATGGATTAAGAATTGTGTTTTTGTGTACTCTGCCTTGACTTAATGGGTGTGCCCAGGGCCAAAGACGCGCGCAGGAATGCCGTTCGATTAACAACACGAGGTTAGGTAATGTCAGCTTCTCAAAAAAATGGGACTTCAGTTGGCACAAAATTCGTGGCTGGCAGCATTGCGGGCGCCACCAGTAAACTTCTTTTTTCACCCCTTGAGAGGATGAAATTAGTGTCTCAACTCGGAGAAGCGAATGGCGTGTTCGACAGCTTTCGCGTTATTCACCGGGAAAGAGGTTGGCGCGGGTTTTGGAAAGGTTCCTTGCCCATGGTTGTAAGGATTGTGCCTTCCAAGGGTGTTCTCTTTGCGTGTTCGGACACTTATAGGGACTTGCTAGCCAGCCTGTACTTTTCAGGGAAAAGTGCAGAAAACAGGTATTCGAGACAAAGAAACTTGATCCTTCCTGCATGGATGCACTCTGTTGCAGGGGCACTTGCTGGGACAACCAGTGTCGTTGTAACCTTTCCTCTTGACACTCTCCGGACGCGAATAGCGGGCTCGCTAGATGGGAATCAATTAGGAATGGTGCGTACTGCTCGGAAAATGCTGGCAGAAGAGGGAATCAGAGCATTTTACAGAGGATGTTCGAAAATTTCCTTTTTTGTCCTTGGTCGTTTTTGCTCATTTTGTTTCGTTGGGTCTGGGCAGGTACACCAGCAGCAGTGGGGGCTTTGCCATATGAAGGTAAATCTGAAACTGGCATCAGAAAATGTTGTGTTCTTGAGGTTGCGATTTTGATTGGTTCTTTTGTCAGGAATCAAGTTTGGAGTTTATGGTTTTTTATCCTCGCGCATTATAAAGAACAATGAAACACCAAAAAACTTATTCGTTAAGTTAATTATATGCGGCGGGCTGACAGGAATAATAACTGGCTTTGTTACCTTTCCAAATGACACAGTAAGGAGAAGGATGCAAATGCAGCAAGTCATCAAGCTCGAAGGAACAAAAACAAAACCCTTGTATGATGGGATGATTGATTGCTATCTGAAACTTTTCCGAAAGGGCGGAATTTCCATATTCTACCAGGGAGTGACTGCTAACGTAATCAGATCATGTCCTGCATTAGCAGTCCAGTTTGGCGTTTTCGAAGCGATTAAGCGCATATTCTAGCAAGCATAGAATGCGAACTTTAGTTATTCATGCTATGTATGTATGCATACGTTTGTATTTTTAGTTGATGCATGCTGAATGCACCAATGCAACTATGGCTGCCGAACTTCTCTCTCTCTCTCTCTCTCTCTCTCTCTCTCTCTCTCTCTCTCTCTATCTATCTCTATCTATCTATCTCTCTATCTATCTATCTATCTATCTCGTTCGCCTGGCACTCAGGGGCCCTGTGCTATCACGTCACTGCGCCAAGGAAGACAGACAATCGACTGACTCAGCATTCAGTCAATCTGAGCTGGCAGGCTGGCAGCAGCAGTCAGACGCCTGGCGGGCGGCCGTCGCCGTCGCCATTGGCGGATTGGGATATATATAATTTAATTAACAGACACAGTATTGCTGGGTGTGTAC
>JACKZZ010024186.1_pt1 | contig 10265 bp, 11 predicted proteins | sample 8027871 | NCBI WGS metagenome assembly JACKZZ01 (sample SAMN15724774, study PRJNA655200) | protist metagenome | isolation source: fluorescence activated cell sorting (FACS) single amplified genomes of... | place: USA: West Boothbay Harbor, Gulf of Maine | collected 2000-07-19
TTTCTCCTAGCTTCAGCCACGTGGACACAACGGAAGGTGGAAGGCCTTCTCGACCAGTTTCCGGCCGCTGACCCCAACGCACGTGAGTCCAGTGCTTTTTCTTCATCATTTTTTTCTTTTTTTTTTCTCTCTCGCAACGTTTCAAGACGCGGCGTAACCGGCCAAACCACCCAAACGCCCCCCGAAACCCAGAGAGAGCCTCAAAACCACCCCAAAAAAGCAAACAAAACTGAAACATCACAAAAAAAACTGTTTTTTCGACTCCACAGGGTTTGTGAGCTTGCCCGCTGTCCTTGATACCGATAAGACTGCGACACTTAAGCGGTACCTCGATGCACAGTTCATGTCCTGCCGTCAGCGCTCGCATGCCAGCAGCACTGTAGAGGAGGATTTCAAGCTGAAAATAGGCCACAGAGAGCTTGAAACCCTCATCGGAGCGCCGGCTCTTGAAAAAATTGCTGCGGTATTCCCGAGGCGAAAGTGGGACGAGATCAAGCTGCGGCGGTGCTGTGCGCACGGAAAGCATATCAATTTCCATACCGATGTCGCGAAAGAAACGATGCAGATTCCGCTGACGTCCGACTCGACGTATCAGGCAAGTAGCTTTGTCGATTTTTGTTTGTTGGCGTTGCTAGCGTTGTTGCTTTCCTCTGTGCTTTCCTTTCGTATTTTCTCGCTAGCTGTGATTTCTGCACAACTCCTAGGCTTTTCTTGGGTTTCGTTTCGTTTTCTTCGTTTTGATATGCCTGATGTGGTTTTGTAGGGCGGCCGCCTAGCGTTCGTGAGCTCTGCTGGTCTGATTCTACCGAGCCGAGCTGCGGGGTCAGCGACGATCCATACCAATGCCATCTTGCATGGCGTGACTGAACTGGTCGCGGGCGTGAGATACGCTTTGTTTTTCCTGAAAAATTAATGCCACAAGATAGAGAATCATAAAGAGTGCGCATACAGTCCGCTGGTATAAAAGAAGCTACTGCTAAAATAGACGGCTGGTTTACTACGTGCGTTGCGTGCGCAGGGCGACTGGCCAACATGTCATAAAATAAAGACCCGAATCGCAACATGTAATTGGCAAGAATGTTCGATAGAGCCGTGCGGGTATCGCCTACGCATACGGTGCCCTGCCTGCACGTAGGCTACGTACTGTACGTATGGCTTTTAGGGCAAGGTATCGTAGCATCGAACGCTGCATAATAATATGCTGCCACATGCTGATAAATTATATGCTAATATATATGTGCTGTGCTACACCCAAAGCCTGTTTATGCATTCTACTCTGCGGTCTGTGCTGCTAATGCAGCGCAGCTCTGCATGTAGCTGTCAAGCGTTGTGTGCCTCTGGCTTTTGCTGGATGGCAACAAAGGCACTAACCACATGCCCCATGCAGCGCGTGCCCGTTTGCATGCAACCTAGAAACGTCTGTTCTCGAAAAACATATGTGAACTATGTGAACTACGCCTCACTCTGGGGTGAGACTGTGGGATAACAGCACACATCACCCCCTCTGCTTCTTGTGCCACCGCCCCGATGCTTCGATCCCCGAAACGCTAGCCGTACGTGTCATGCACCCGAAAAAAAGCTGCGTGCGTCGCAAAGACTCCACACAGCCACTCTCAACCCCAAAACGTGGCAAAGCCCACCTCTGTTTACCCATACCACAGCGCGTTGGTTCTTGGATCGCGTGAATGAAGACGGAGGTGACGGTAGCCCCGCGCCTATTCGCGCGTTGGCACCCATTTCGTGGAGATGCGAAAGTAGAACTTCTGGCGGTCAGCCAGCCACTGGCTTCTCCAGCGTTTGATGGGCAGTATGAACGTCTGTCCCCTTCTTATGAGGTCTTTAATCATGGGGTCCATCATCATTCCCGAGGCGAGGCGCGGCGGCTTGATCGTGTAGACGATAGACTGCCCGTCCACGAGCGGCATCGTCAGCTCCATCTGGATCTTCAAATCGCTCGCAGCCTCCACCGTGGTCGGCAACCACACCACGGCTAAGTGGAAGACGTCGTTGGGAGCTTTGCTGATGGACACGTAATAGAATCGGTCGGATTTGGGGATGAAGAATGTGGCGTCCTTGCCGCGCTCGAAGCACCGCTCTTTTGACCCGTAGCTCCAGTACACATCCGACGTCTTGTTCATTTCCACGTTTCGCACTGTGCAGTGCGAGTTTAAGTGTGCTAACAGTTCCGATGGCGGACCAGCCCATTTGCAGTTGGGATAGCACCTGACAAGATAAGACAAGTTGGTGTTAGAGAGTTTAGACCTGAAAAACACACAGTAAATAGCTCACCTATGAAACAGGCATTTTACTGGCTGGAATATGCACTTTGCCTTATGGGCGGCACGTGCCTCGCCTTTTCCCTTGAAATCGCAGCCGTACTCGGCGTACCGGCATGGAAGGACGGTTGATCTCACAATGTTCTCCAGCGCCTGATTTCTCGCGCCCGTTAGGGCTGTCCGGCACGATGGGCACTTTTGGTTGATTTTGGGATAGCACGAACCGCAGACGGAGTGACCGTTCGCGCACACGTAAACTTTGTCGCAGTAGGCGTGCATGCAGATTGGGCATTCGAGCTGCTCGAGAAGGCACGAGAACATTGCCGACGTCTGTTTCGGTTTGGTCCGCCTCCCTTCTCCGACTTTGTTTGACGCGAGAGAGAAATTCTCCTTGTTGTCGTAGGTCCGTTTCATTGTTCCAATTCGAACAGGAGAGGAACAGTGTTCGAGAGGCGGGAGGTGATGCCTCCCAACCGACGAACAAGTTGTGCAGCTTCCCGCCTCCACGATCGATCAAAGGCTAATGATTTTTTCGGCATCGAAAGGCGAATCGCGCTCCTCCTCGGGAGGCACTTTCCTTGCCGCAATGGGGCGATTCTACTGCGACTACTGCGACATCTACCTGACACACGACTCGCAGAATGGGAGAAAGCAGCACATGCATGGCAGGCGCCACCAAGAAAACGTCCGCCAATGTGAGTCTTTGCGATCCGAGCTGTCTTTTGTGTCTGTAACCTCTCTGACCTTGGCTTTTTCTCTGTTGCAGACTACTCACAGTTCCTCAGCACCCAGCTGCCGCAGCTCCCTCAACCACGCTTTCGCCAACCAATGCCTTTCATAGTTCCCTTCGGAGCGCCTCCCCCCATGATGTTCGGTCGGCCCCCGATGATGGGTGGCCCACCTATGATGCGAGGACCCCCCATGATGAATCGAGGACCCCCTCCCCCAATGACGCAATCGTCGAGAGGGCCTCCTCCTAGCATGCAAAAATCGGAGCAAAAGACTGGAGCAAAGACTGAGCAGAAGTCGTAATTGCTGCAGCCGAGGAAAATCAGCCCAGAGGGCAATCATGTTTATATTTCAATCTCACCGCCGTGCCAGTTGCTCTGCGGGAGCACTTGCAATTAGTGTTTGGCAGGCGTACATTGCTGCCTCCACTGCTCTACACAATTTCACTTCAGTTATTATTTCTCATTCTCTCAACCTTCCGTCTATACGTATGCTATATGCGCAGCGCGAGCACGCGGGGCGCCACGTGTATAGCGCACGCGGCACATGACAGCCAGCGCCTCCGCCCATCGGGCAAGTTGAGTGCCCGGAACTGAACTTCTATGCTTCGTGTACTCCGGCTCATTCGATCACTTGGGGTCTTACTTTATTTGTACATTATTTGAAGAAGGCCGTGGCGACCGAGCGCGGCTAGCTTGTACAAGCTAGCAATCGTTTCAGCAGCAGTTGCGTGCATAAGGCAATTTGGTGAATAAAATATATTTACTAACTCGCACAGCGCACAAGCACCTAGCCACAACATGTCCTACGCACAGACGCTGTCTCGCTAAAACAACGGTGCACGACTGCCTCTGCAGGGACACTTGCACACGGCTGGGGGGCGGCTTAAGCGGCGCCACCAACCTTAGCCTTCTTCATACCGCGGAACTTCTTCTTCTTGTTCTTCAGCTCCTTGCGGCTCTTGCGTGAACCAGTGGGCTTTTTGGCGAGACCGTTCTGAGATTGAACAAGCGAAAAAGTAAGCACGGGGAATGGTGGTTGGTTTTCTGGCGGTATCAAAAGAACCCTACCCTGACAAGACGGTAGTTGGGCTCAATGTACTGGGCGTCCTCGAGAGAATCATAGATCAGGGCAAAACCCGTAGTCTTGGCACCACCGAAGGCGGTTCTAAAGCCGAAGACGAAGATGCATTTGTCGTTCTTCACGTTGTAGCGCTTGGCCAGCTCAGCCCTAAGTTCCTCGCGCTTGGCGGGTCCACGGCCAGGGTGGAGCACGTCCAGAACCTAACAGTTAAAATTCCGACTTAGATAAAATACCACGTCTAAAAAAACCGTCGCGGCAACAGTGAGGCTTCCCCCCGCGCAACCCGCCAGCAAAGCAAGCACCCGCCGACAGACTGCAAGCCGGAGCATGCGAACCCCACCGTCCCACGACACGCCCCGTTTACGAATACGCCACAAAAAATAACTGCTGGGTTTGCATACCATCTGCTTGCGGTTCAGGAGGGCGTTCTTGATGAACTTCCTTGTTCGGATCGTAATCGCGCCTGCTTTGGAGTCGCTCATCGTCGCGGTGTGGCTCTTTTTAGGTCTCAGTGGAAAAGCAGCCGAGAAATTAAGATTTCGCCGAGGCCTCCGACAAAAAAAATTCTCCCTTTGCCGAGAAGGAGAGATCCTTGCCTTTCTCCAAATGGCGCTCTCTGTTGGGGTGCTCTTCCTGCCTTTTGTGGCCTCCGTTGTGATTCACAACGATGTCCCGCGGGTGGACGACAAAGGCAACATTCTCAACGCGCACGATGGCACAGTTGTCCAATTCAAAACGGGGAATGCATCGGGCTTTTGGATGTATGGGACTGTGTACGAGAATTGCGTTCAAACGCGTGCGTATTGCACGAACCCGTGCGGCTACGTGCCCAACACATTCGCGGTGTACCATTCGGCCGATCTGGTGAGCTGGAGATTGGTGTCGGACAACGTCATGCCGTCGGTCTCCAAGGATAACGACCACATCAACTACTGGATGCCAAACGTGTTCCACAACCCCACAACCTCCAAGTACGTGATGCAGTATTGGTCCAACAAATGCGGCTTCAACAAAAGCGTTCCAACAGGCTGCATGAGCATCGCGACCGCAGATAGCCCCGACGGCCCTTTTGTGCCAACAGCGTCGGGCCTGATGCTGCATGATTGGGCTGTGGTGTCCTCCACGATGGGCATGTGGGTCGACCCGGACAGCGGCGAGGCGTACGTCAAATTCAACACATTAACACCCCAACACCACTCAATTGTAAAGCTATCGCCTGACTGGCTCTCGACGGACGGCGAGGCCAGAACGATCTTCTACAAGACGACGTTTCCGTGGAATGAGGGCGGCGGGATGTTCAAAAAGGATGGGTTAGTGTACTACATGACGGGCTCAGACTGCTGTTTCTGCTCATGGGGCTCAACGGCACGATACTGGACAGCCTGGGATCCTCTGGGGCCTTGGCATCCGGGTGCGGACACAGAATACTGCCACACAGCGACCGAAAAACCACACGCTTAAGCTGGCGAAAATGCAAGCCGGCTCAAACGCTGCAAAGAAACGAAATAGAAACGAAGCCGCACTGATCCACCAAACACACACACACACACGCAGCACACACGCCCTGACACTTTTGTTTCTTCTTGCATACAGGCGTCGCCCCCCCTCTGCCAACACAGCCCTGCGACCTGAGCGGTACGTGGCACGCTCACGGCGACGTTAACGCCACTCTGCGCATCACAATGGGCACAGGCGGAAACTTTACAGTTGTGGGGCCTGCTGGGCCATCCACCGGCTGGTTAGAGCAAGCAACAGGCTACACGCATTCAAGCTTGGAGGCCCACCCTGGAGTGGTGACGTCGGCGACGGGTGGCGAGGCAGGGTGCGATCGCATACGGTGGTACGCTCACGAGTCGTATGTTTGGTGCCGAGAAGGATCCGCCTGCACGCTGCCGCAACCAACCGACCCGCCGAATGTGAACAAGTGCGCTGATGGCTCGGAGCCCAAGTTTGTCGAGCCCTACGGCAGGGTGAACCCGTGTGACCCTCAAGGGAGGGATTACGGCGTGAATTTTACGGTGCCGGCACAGATTTTCAATGTGAACACGTTTCGAGGCAAGGATGGTCAGGAGGCGATTGTGTACTATGGCGAGCGCAGCAAGTCGGCGCCTGATGGGCTCAAGAGCCACAACTACCAGGCATGGCAACCGATCGCATTCAAGCCGGACCGCACCATTGAACTGTTTGACTTTCCAGCTACTTTTGAGGTCCACGTGTAGGCTGCATAGGGGGGCGTAGGGGCGGCTTAGGTTTCAATTGTTAGGTTATGTTTTCGCTATAGTAGTAGTGCCGGCGGTGGGCGCGGCGGGTGTGCAGGCCCAGCCCGGCTATACGCTACGCGTGCTTCGCGAGCGTGGGGTATGGCATGCGTGGGCGCAATATGTATATATACACAACAAGCATACGCACATTATCATGAAAGCTAGCTGCCGTACGATGATACGACGTAGACGGTACGCAAATGCCGTACGGCATACGGCGTAGTGTAGTGGATGTGCGTGATAGGCGCTGTGATGCGTTCGCTTGCGCACAGTTCATCCCACGTATGTTTTGCTACGATCGCAGCAGCTGTATGCGACTAGAATAGGGCACCGTCAGCCGCACACGCGAACGTCACATACAAGCTAGCTAGGATTCTGCTTCTCCGTCTACGCTTGTGCTTCGAGTTTTTAAATCGGCACCGCTACTGCTGGTGCTGCTAGATCTCCCCCTGTTTGCGCCCACCTGCCCCCCCTCCGTCGTTGCGGCGGCAAACGGCGATCGTAACCTGTCCTCAGTTTTCGTCTTTGCCGGGCCAGTTTCTTGCTTGTTAGAGCCGAGAATGGGCAGCCCATCGCCAGCGAGAGGTTGCATCTTGAGGGCCATGCGCAGTCTGGAGTCATCTTCAGCGAAGGAGCGGAGGGAGAACACCCTTCTGAGAACATAGGCGTCATGGCAGACACCCGCCGCGACAAAACCGAACATCGGCCAGATGTACATGGACGCACAGACGAGCATCACCGTGCATGACCAGTAGATGTGAAGGCACAAAAATATCGCGAAGTGGCTGCGGAAAGGGAGAGAGGGGGGGTAAGAGATTGAGTGAAATAAAAGGCATGAAAAATAATGATGCAGCGGGTTGAGGCAGCTGAGTCTTGCTTGGGTTTGCGCGGTAAGCGTACCTATAAAGAACGCGGTCGAGCCCTTTGGCGGCCTTGGCACGTCGGAGAAGGTAGCAGAAGATTGAAAAGAAGAGCCCCACGACGAACAAAAACACCAGTAGCGACGGGTACAACGACCGCTTGCTCCACGAATCGCACGTCGCTTTCGTCCAGTGCGGAAAGCACAGCTGCTGTGACACCCTCCATACTTTGAACAGAATTGACGGCAGCCATATCACCTGAGCAGCGAGCACAGAGGTCAACCGAAATGATTCTGTGTTCTCCGAACAAACGGAGCGTTTAATTAATAGTAAGGACGCTCTACCGCGAGGACTAGGTCTACTGCTGCCTTTTGTGCTACTAGAGAGTACGAGTCGCTCTGCACAAAAAAGAAAAAGATTCAGCAGCATTCGAAGACTAGTGACGACGACCACAACCCGCCAGTGAGTGAGAAAAAAAGACTTTCTGCAAACTAAAAGCTCACAGGCTACCTTATGAACCGTACGACAGACGCAAAAGCCTGCGAGGCGCTCCCAGGTCGCCAGCAGCACGCCCATTTTTGAAAAAAGGGAAGGAGGCATCTTTCTCGCGATAATTTTTCGGAAAAGAAGCAGCCAAAGATGTGGGCCGGTTGGCACATTTTGGCGTCAAGCTCAATCTTCCCGCAGAACACCACCCCAAAATGCCCGCAGAAAAGGCTCTACAGAAATGGAAGGTGGTTGAATTGAGGACTGAACTGACCAGACTTGGCCTTGAAACCAAGGGGGTAAAGGCTGTCCTGATCAAGCGGCTTACTGAAGCCCGCGAAGCCGCTGCAGCCGCCCCTGCCGAGGAGGTCGAGGAAAAGGTTGAGGAGCCCGCCGCCGAAGAAGCGGCCGCTCCGGTCGAAGCCCCAGCTGAACCCGAAGCCGAGACCGATGTCAAAGCTGCCGCGGAGACCAAAGAGGCTGAGTAAGTCCAGGCCCGCGCTCTTGTGTCCATACCTGCTTTGCCCTGACAGTTGGTTGCTTGCTTCTACAGGGTTGTGCTCGACCCGAAGGAGGAGGCTAAAAAGAGGCGCGCGGAGCGCTTTGGACTCGAGTACAAGCCCCCTGTGCCCTCTGCGGCAGATGCACTGGCCGCAAAGAAGGCTGCCAGAGCGGCTCGGTTCGGCGTGGACGCGGCACCGATCACCGACGAAGAAAAGGCCAAGCGGGAGGCCCGCTTGAAAAAGTTTGGCCCTGTTACCCGGGACCCGGTCCAACCCCGGAAGCGCAAAAATACTGGCGAGGCAGGAAAGAAGGGCAGAGGCAAGCGCGCAAAAGGCAAGGGAGGGAAAGGCGGGAAGAGAGGGAAGGGCGGTGCCAGCGCGACCGGAGCAGCCCCTCTGGACCCCGTGAAGGCCGCGAAGCGAAAAGCACGCATGGAGAGATTCGCACAGCAATAGATCTGGGGCAGGGAGACGATCAAGAAAAGTTGTTGCCGATGAGCACGCGCTAAACTGTGCGCAACGTGCCAGCTGGCAGAGTTTGCATTTTGAAGTCACCAGCAGATCGATGCGTGTAACAAATGCGCATGTTCACGCACCATCGTTGCCTGTGATGCAACCGAGGCCAACAACAGCGCTGTATTTACATAGTATTGTGTACCCTATTACCATATTTTGCCGATACTATGATGCGAGAACAGCAAAGGCAGCACAGCGCCATGCCTGATGCGCTGTTGTGGCTGGCAATAAGCTGCGCTGCAGCATGGGGCGCATGCGCCTGCGGCGGGTATGACACATATATTGTATATGTAAATGCGCCAAATGCTGTGGCTCGGGCGCCATGGCATTGCGTGAAGTGTCTGTGCGTGGTCAAGCCCGAAGGCTGTTGCAGGCCGTGGCGGGCATCATGCAACTCCAGCAAGTAAATCCAGAAGCAGAGCGCACAGTCGCTTGTGTGTGGTTTCCATTATCCGGAGCTAATTCCTTGTTATTTCTTCCCCCCTACCAGTTTTTCCTCTAGTAAACATGGCTGACGTTCAACACGAGAGAGCCTACCAGAAGCAAAAGGGCATCTACATCGGCCCCAAGCGCGTGATGGTCAAGAAGTCCAAGAAGGGCAGCAAGGCTGTCCGCTGGTACCGCGATATCGGACTTGGCTTCTGTAGCGATCGCATATATGAAGTGCAACGCTATATTTATGAAAAGCAATTGTTATGGAAATGTTTTTGTATTTGTGAAGTGATCGCGTACAGCGCAAAACCAAGGAATTGTAGCGTACGCGTAGATCGATTGCAACGAACAGGACAGAGTATTGAGCAGTATTGAAATGAAATGAAATGGGTAAATGAAATGGATAATGTGCAGCACTAACATGTGGGCTGTACCGAAATGGATTGAGTGTTTACACCAAGTTATTGAAATGAATTGAAGCAATGTGACCCTACGTTTGGGCGATTGAGATTGAACAGAACAATGTGACCCGATGGTAAATTGGGCGATTGTGTACAACAGTTGTAAGCCTACGATTGGTTAGGTGATTTAACGAACAAGAAGTTGATGTGATGACAGCACTGGCCATGCGGAAAATGTCACGATCAAAGTTGAGATTGAAAGAATGGAAAATTGATTTTTTGCCGATAAAATATTGACACAAAAACACACACCCACCCTTCTCCTCTCCTCCCCTCAAAAGGCGCCAGAGGGACGCTAGTCTGGGCGCACACACGTCTTCTAAATTACTTCATATTCAGCTGTTGATCTTTCCTGGTCTTTTCGGTCACAAAAATGGGCGATCAAACGCGAAAGGGGTCGGCTGAGGGGGTTATTACCCTCGAGAATGGCTGGGGCCGAATCTACAAGAAAGGGGTCCGCAAGCTGCAGAAAATTGTACAGGGTGGTCTAACAGGGACGAAATCCTTTTCAAATGACGAGTTTATGGGGCTGTACAACACAGTCTACGATATGTGCAATCAAAGCGCGCCAAACGACCACACAGCGAAGCTGTACAAGCTTTTCGGGCAGTCTGTGAACCAATACCTCAAAAAAGTGGCCCTCCCAGCCATAGAAGCT
>JACKZZ010007619.1_pt1 | contig 10264 bp, 7 predicted proteins | sample 8027871 | NCBI WGS metagenome assembly JACKZZ01 (sample SAMN15724774, study PRJNA655200) | protist metagenome | isolation source: fluorescence activated cell sorting (FACS) single amplified genomes of... | place: USA: West Boothbay Harbor, Gulf of Maine | collected 2000-07-19
GAGGCTTTTCTTAGATTTCATGTTCGATTCTTTTATTAATGCTGCTTATTGGTGTGTTCTGGCATATGCTGCTATTTTTTTTTTTTGACGCTTATGTAGAAATTCTTCTTTCCTTTTTGTTTCCGCTTTTTTTTTGGATTTTGTTAATTATTTAATTATTTATTTAGTAGCTTATATTTATTCTCATATTTGTAATTATTCTTTGACTTTTTAGGTTTTGTGACTCCGCGGCGAATAAAAAACTCTCACCCTCTTTCTTCGGTTTCGGCGCGCGGTAAGGATGTGGCTTTGCGGCGCGCATTTGCGTTGGAGACGTTCTCATCTATGTGTGACGGTTTTGGCGCGGCGAGCGAGGCCGAAAAGAAGACGCTCAATTCTGTTCTGTCCTTTCGGAAGACGTATACGTTTCGGAATCTTTTTCTTGGTGCTTCGTTTACGCTGGTGGTTCATACTTGGAGTGCTGGAGATTTTTCGGTGGTTCCCTATTGTTGTTGGCTTATGATGACGTATTTTTTTTTGGGGGCTACTTCTTGTTATGAGTAAAACTATTATTGATTTTGGGTTTGTAATTAATTTTTTCTTTGGACATTGTGTTTATTTTTCAAACTTATATTATGGGTTTTGCCTAATTTTGGAAGGTACGTGAAAGAATTCTGTCGACAGATTCTGTTTCCCGGTCGTCAGCTCAGCAGCTTGCGGTTTGAGAGGCGTGGTTCGAGGTCTTCTTGTTCTGTGGGCTCCGCTGTCGGTTTTTGTTCTGCCCATTTGTCCTTGTTCGATTCTTTTACTGATGCTAGTGCTTCCAGTTTGCCTGCTGATTCTCTTTTAGCGGACGATGAATTTTGGGACGTTCGATATGTTCGCGACCACTCATTAATGGTCGACCTTGACTATCTTTGGAATGATATTACATCGCTTCTTTTGTGCGATCGTCATCTTAGGACAACGATAGAAGATTGGATCTTATACAACTTGGGATTGCATCCGGACGAGGATCACTTCGAGGATGAGGAGCTGGAATTGGCGGATGAGGTTTTTTCACCTAATCTGGAGCATAATATGAAACACCATAGAGCTCGAACGATAGCTCTTTGTCGTGTTGTTGTTTTGGATTTTTTATTTCATCAGCATTGTTCGCCTTTGCGCCATCCTTCTTGCGTTTTGTTTTCTCCTTTTTTTGTTGCTTCTTTATTTTCGGGCTCGGTTAAGTTTGCTTTTCCTTATGGTCCGTTCTTTCCGGAGGTTCTGCTAATTAGATGGGCTGATTTCTGGGTAAAAAATTTCCGTGAGGGCTTAGATTATGTTGGATTTGAACCTGCTATTCGGAGGATGTTGGAAGACGTGGCGACCCAGATAACCCCTGTTATTCAAATTTACGAAGACGTTTTCACTACTCATCTTTCATTATTGGGCTTTGCTTTTTCATCTGTATTTCGAAGAGTATTTCATCAAGAAGAGGTATATCGTGTTGCCCGATGCAACGAAAATTTAATGTTAACCAAATTGCTTCACGAACGTTGTTTTCTTAATTTCCGTCGTGAAGATTTATCTATGGATGAAGAATAAGTCGCGATATGTAGTTTATAACTCGTCTTTCTAATTCGTTAATTTTTCTTCATAAATCGTAATTGTTTTAAATTTATTTCGACCTTTATAGATAAATATTTCATAATTTGTTTTTTTTTTCTTTTTCTTTCGTGTTCTCTTTTTTTGTTTTTCTGTTGGCCGCCCTCTGTGAGTGAGTTTTGGTTTTAATCTTATTTAGTGATTTAAGAAAATAATTGGTGTTAATTCTATGTATATGATTGCTTTTGGGGTTTGTATTATTCGTACATTTACGTTGTCTCAAAGATTGCCATATTTATTGAATTTTGTGCGATCATTTTAAAATTAATTCAGTGACCAAGTCTATTGGAATTGCTGTTCAATTAAATAATACTATAAATTAATATTACTCTTTCTACCAATTAATTGCCTATAACTCACATAAAAACTTAAGTAAATTTTAATTTTGCTGATTGTTGTCCTTCCTCCTTAATGGCGTCCAGTTCGAATAATGTCGAGGATGAATTGGAGGGTTATTCGCCTATTGACACAAGGCTACCTGGAATTCATTTGTTTGGATTTGTTGGTATTTTTTCTTCGTTTTTCCTTTTATTTCCTCTTGTCTGTTGTGTATTTTCTTCGTATTATTCTTTTTTTTTTTTCATTCTGATTTAAATTTTTTTGCTTAAAACTCCCTCCAGAGTCGTTGGCGTGGTCTGGGCTCCCTTTTAAACGCAGTCATGGTGTTGATCGGGTTGATGTTCCTGCTGATGCGTTTGGCGACCCCATATTTGATTTTCCCCTAGGATATGCTTTTCGTAGTCATATTTCGGAGCGTCTTGTGTGCTGTGCCGAGTGGACGTTTCTGGCGCCGCATTCAGCGATGATCGCGCCGCAAAGTTTTGGTTTTCAATTGTGGAACGGCTCTAAAGAGATTCGCATTACTTTTTGGAATGAGCCGGGATGGACATCTAATCTGCGCGTACCTCGTGGTTGCCCTTCGACATTTGACGTTTTGCAGGAGTATTTTATTATGGGTTATTTATTAAATTTTTATTTTTGCTTTTTGCATTTATTATGAATATAATTTTGGCGCTGATTCTTATAGTCGCGTGAATCTTTTTTTTTTTCTCTTTATCTTATGATTTTATTTTTCTTTGTTGTTTATGTTCGCACTAACCTTTTATTTTCTAATACTAGGTATGCTGTTGATTTTGGGCGATTGCAACTTATGCCTGGTGAGCTTAGGACCAATTGTGTTCTTGCGCGGGTGGATGAAGACTGTCTACTTCTGGATTCTTCTATTGATCACACTCAGCCTCCTTCTCTTGTGTTATATAAACTAGGGTTTCGTGATGCAAATACTCCCCTGAGTAAGCTCTGGCGCCAATCTCGGGATATATTTATATTGCGTGAGCTTCCTGAGTGGGATGACGAGGAAAGGCTCGAGATGGAAAATGCGTGGTATCGAATGCTGGGGTCTTTACTAGAACAACCAGATGTTGGCTATGTCGAAGGTTTTCGTGATGGTGTCGTTAATTCAGAAATTCTCTTGATCGTCCTCGTTGAACTTCTTATATATCAAGAGCTTAATAATGGGAACCCTTTTGAGGGCTATAGGAAGCTTAATAAATTAAAGTTAACTGAAGTTTTTCCCGATGTCTATTTCGAGCTTGTTCGTATTGGAGACGCTGATGCTTGGAGATTTCAAATTTGGATTTTTCTTGCTGATATCTGGTGGACTCAGGAGACCAAGTTTGATGAGATTCTTCTGTTATGTCAGTCCGTTTTTCGCTGTGTGCAGAAATTGAAGAAGGATCTGTGGTGGGTTGCTGAGCTTATAATTGGTCATTGGTGCATTTACGCCGGTTATACTGGGATTGTTGCTCGTTTGCGCGCAAACCGATCTGAACTTGATTTTATTTATAAGGCTCGTCATTCTTTTATTCGGCGTCCAGCGGGGGAACTTTGCGGTTCGGAGCCGAGTGAAATTAGACATAGGGCTCTTGCAATGGTCGCGTACTTGATCAATCCTCGTACTACCTCTAGTGATTTTGATTGGTTTTATAGTGCGCCCTACGAGAAAACGCGCGTGGGGTGATATTTTCATTTGGTTTGGGTCTTCTGTGTGTAGTATTGCTCTATGATTACTTTGTTCTTTTACTTTCATTGTTGCGTGTTTGACTTTTTTGATGTGATGATGTGTTCTGCGGTTGTTTATTATTTTTTACTGATATCATTTCTTTTTCCATTGAGATACTTTATAAATTGTCTCTTATTGTTATGAGTCTGACATTGATGTCTTTATTAAAAACAATATCCTAGGACAGGTGTATTATTTTGAACTGATTTTAAAACGTCAATTAAGAATTAATTAATTTATTAATTAATTAATTATTGATAATACTTACTGTAATAATATTCTTTTATTAAAGAATAATTTTGGTCTTAGTAATAGAATTTTAGTTTTTGCGCGAATTACAAATTACTTTATTAATTTATTAATTAACTATTACGAATACTTAGCAGTTGGTATTTAATTTACAATTAGAAATAGAAATAGTTATTTATACTGATAGTAATAGTAATACTCTATTAATAAGTTATTCATTTTTTTTAATATTTTTGTGTTGGAAGGTTTCAGTGTTGATTCTAGTATTTATTGACTTAATTTTCGAGATGGCCACACAACAAATCCGCACTGCGATTAGACAATCGTGTTTCTCTGTTGAGGCTGCAGTAGTTGGGCAATCTGTGCTCCAGCTAGAAAAATTAACTCTTGTCCGTGATGATGTTATAGATAAAATTGACGATCGTGATCTCGCCTTAGAGGAGGTTGTTCAGGACGCCATCGTATTATTATTTCGTTTTGTCTTTGGTGGGTCGATTGTTAGATTATTTTATTGGGTTCTGAGTTAAGTTTTATTCTTATAATATTCATTTATCCAGGCGCAAGCTGAAAAACGTCTGATGAAAAAGCTGAGTACAAAATTTGCGGATCTTAAGCGGGATATAGCAAGGATGCTTGAATCGGCATTGGCGACACAAAAGGTATTTAAATATTTACTCTTTATTCTGTTTCTTTTTTAAGTATTTATAGTTAGTCTTTTTAATAATTTAATGAGTGATAATTATTTAACTTTGTTAAAGTATTCATGAACTAACCTGCAGGAGGAGACTAAATCTGTGTTGTGCACTTCTGGGTCAAGTGGTGTAATTACGCCAGCTTCGATTTTTTCATCGTGCGAAAAATGTATATTAATCTTTTTTTTTTTGTTCTAATTTTATTATTTTATATAATAGTGATTTTTAATTAATCGTCTTTTAGTAATGTTATTTATAAAGAAATTGTTATCCCTCAGGTGAAGGTAGATATTGGGAATAGTTCAAGGTATTTCTCTTCTAAACATAATTAGATAATGTGATTATTGATTAATAACAATAATTATTAAAGTAAATCATAAAACTAAATTAATTAATATATTAAAATAAAATAGGAGATTTATATTTAAAATTAAATTTTTCTCTAAAAATATAATAATATAGTTTCGTGTTTCTGTAGTGTCCTATTTTAGTGTTTTAGAACAAGGTACAGCTTGAACACTATATTTTATTATAATTTTTTTATATTCTTCTGTGTTGTAGACAAGTTATATCGTTTGAGTAAATTGAAATAATATATGCACGAACTCAGTAAACTTCTTGCAATATAAGATAAAAACATGGAGACGAAATTTAGAAATTAAATATAATTGTTAAAAGTGTTCTTCTCACTATCTTGTAATTTGTTAAATTCCTCTTAAAGCTGTATTTAATAATCGAACTACGTTAGATGAATTACTTCTTATAGTTGAAAGAGTATTTTCAACATAGATCAATATTTAAGTGAGTTTATATCTCTGAATGTCTTTAATTACTACATGCTTAGTGCCATAATTTGAGTGTGAATTCCTATAGTTTTTTTCCTCGTTTGGTTTTGTTGTGACTTTTCTTTTTTTATTTTTTATTTCTTCATTATGTTATTTGTTTTGCATGTTTTATTTTTAGTAATAGGTATAGATGTTTTTTCTGGATTACTACCTGTTTTGATTTTTTTTTTCTTTTTTTTTTTTTATTCTTTCGTAAGTTTATTTTTTTTTTTCTAATTGCTTCAATGATTAGTACTCATTTTGATAATTTTGTTTTCTAAAAGTTTTTTTTCGGTAATGATGTTTTTATTTAAGCTGATTGTCTTTATTTCCGTTCTCTTAATATAAAACTTTTATTGATTAAATTTTTTTAGGTTTCTTTTGCTTGTTTTTAGGTTCTTCTATTTTCATATTGATTTTTTTTTCGATTTGATGATAAATCTTTTAGGAATTTTTGTGTTATAAATAGTTCTTATTGTTTAACTTTTTTTTTTTTTTAGATAATTCTTTCTTTTTCTTTTTTTTTGTAGTATCTGAGTATTTTTTTGAATTTTATTCTCTCCTGATTTCGAAGATAATAGGTTATTAAGATCAATTATAAAAAAAATATTCATAATTACTGATTTTTTTTAGTATTAGAAACTAACACTTTGTCTTGTTTATGTAGGGGTCTTTTTCTTTTTTTTTAATTTATTTTTATATGGAAAGTGTTTATTACAAATTTTTCTTTTTCTAGTTTTGTTGTTGGTTCTTTAGATGGATGTTTTGGCTGAGATAATTTTTTGCAATTCCTTATTTTTTTTGTATTTGAACATATTCTAGTACTCCAGGTTTATAGTTGAAAGTTATAACTAGAACATTTGGATAATTATGATTAGTTAACTTGCACAAGTATCGTGAAGATTGAGTAGGCGATTTCTAATTATATTAAGCTAAACTCAATTTGGAGATCTGAATCGAACTTGGAGTATGAATATTATTAATATTTATTTCTTTACTCATTAAACTAATGATCAATTTCAAATTCATTAATTGATTCAAGTTTTTTTTAATTTCAAAGTTATTAATTTAATGATAAAAGTGAGACTAGTACCTTATCCGGAGTTCAGCCGCGTACGATGTGACTAATTTCTGAATTCGGAAATATAATATTACTGATTAAATGTATCGAAAGCAATAATATTAATCATGCTTATGTATGTAATTCTAGAGCCACGTCGTAATGTTGGTCCATTGTGAAATCTCTTCCTTACAAATTATGAACACCCATGTTGATCAACATAACTGACACAAAGTTCAACCATCATATCACAATACATAATGATTCCAGTCGTTTTATGATGATATATTATGCTCATTTACTCTCTTCAATTCACCAGCGTGATATTGTATAATTTTGGAATTCTATGTATCAATATGTAGTTCTTCTTTAACGTAGTTTCAGAGTTAATTAGCTATATTTAATAAACTTCTTTTTAGCGTTTCCATCACCAGATGCAGAACCTCTTTTTTCGCTCACTTTCTCGAAGTCTCTGCGGTCAGCTTGGGGCGTTTTGGTCTCGGCACTCCCGTGTCTACTTCAAGGAGCCCAGAGAGAGACTTCGCGACCTCTCTAATTTTGCCAGCCAACTCGTTCTTAGACTTATCTGTGACGTCGCCATAGATGATGTTGAGATCCTCGATAACATTCTGCAGCGTGGGTCTGTGAAATTCTTTGGGCTGTTCCTGGTCTAGAGAAGACCCATGATCCTCTTTTTTAAGTAGCTCCGTTAGGTTGTCTGCGACCAGTAAAAGCGTCTTGAATGGGTCCCCGTTTGAGACTTTCTCGGCGGCTACGTGGAGGAGGTCAGCAATGACTTTTTGCAGCGTGGGAGTCCTCTCTGGAGCTAGTTTTGACGGAAGAGGATCGCGTCCCTGCAAGAGCTGCGACCTGAGAATTTTTTTTGTTTTTTTAATTAATAAGTGAATGCCTAATGTTGACTGCGACTACGAGGTCGGACCCCATAATAGAGGATTTAAAAAAAAACTTTTTTTTTCTTCTGTGCATGTATAATTACTTTTTATAGCTTCTCGTCGAGTTATTTTTTTTGAAATTCAAATATCTTAGTTTAAAATTCCAATATAAAAAAATAGACGCCCCAGAATGAATTAAAATTTAATACGCAAGCCAATCACGGTTTCGTAGATCCATATCACTACCACAATTATAGATAGGTGCTGTATTGTAGTAGTCACTGTAGCCTGCGTAAAAATTAATTAATAAAATTACATGGGTAATATTATTAATATTTATAATACATGGCTCAAATGACATAGACAAATATCGATCAATAAAAATATAAATAGTGTGCTAATCGCAATTCATTAATAGAACACAATACTAAAAATATGGTAATAAATTATAACATAAAGTTTGTTCAAACATCTATATTGTCCCCACCATTAAATTGAACAAAATTGCAGAGCTATCAATAATAATCGCTTACTCACAAAACTCAACAATAAGAATTGACCATTTTGTTCTATAAACTTATATAAATGATTATTCTAAATGAATTATAGTTTAAATTTAAAAATATTATAAATATGTCATATCACGAATCAAATTAGTAAGTGCCAATTTTAGACTTATATTACATATTTAAGATTTTTTCATTTTTTGATACATATATATAGATCATTAAATATCGTTATTTTTTTCATTAAATTAAACGATGATTATCGAATTTTTATCGCATAATTAAATTTTTTTCACATTAATTAATTATTATAATTGAAGGTCAATCAGAAATGTTTTCTGTGTTCAAGGTAAGGAAGTATAAACCAAAATCTTCTGTTATTATATTCCGTTTTACAAATATCCATTTCAACTTATATGAATGAGTTATTCTAAATAAATTGTAGTTTAAATTTAAGAATATTATAAATATGTGAAATCACGAATCAAATGAGTAAGTGCCAATCATAGATTTATATTACATTTTTAAGATTTTTTCAGTTTTGGATACATATATATAGATCATTAAATATCGTTATTTTATTCATTAAATTAAACGATGATAATTCGAGTTTTTATCACACATTTAGATCTTTTTCCGTTTAATTAATTATTATAATTTAAGGTCAATCAAAAATGTTCTGTGTGTTTGATTTAAGGAAGTATAAACCTAAATTTTCCGTTATTATATTCCGTTTTACAATTTTGTAATTGATAAGAATTTTTGTAAATTCATCAACTCCCATTAATTTTCCCCATTAACAATTTCAGTTCATATTATCAAAATATAATCTATAAAGATCCCAGTTTTTAATTTTTACAAGAAGTCTTCTGTTATTATATTCAGTTCTAGAATTTTATAATTGATAAGAAATCTCTTGATTCAATCAGTCCCCATCAAAATCCACCCTATAAACAATTTCATTTCGTATTATCAAAATAGATTTTATAAAATCTTAGATTTATTTTTATCGAAAATCTTTTATAAACAGGCTTATTTAAAACGTTATCAAATAGTAAGGTTTACTTATCTAACTAGACTATTTTCTAAATTACTCTGATTAGTTAATTGTTTTAATTTAAAAATACTTACATTATGGAGAATAATAAAAAATTTATTGTTATTCCCTATCAATGTGAGCATTGGGCGGCTATTCTACATTGTGTAGATAGCCAGGAAGACAGGCGAGTGGCAATATTCAAGGCGAATAGAAAAAAGTATTGGGTTCATTAAGTCTTCTTAAATTAATATTTATTATATTTGTTGGCCTTTGAAAGTGATTATTTATTAATTTTTTCTTTATTTCTTATTTTTTTGTCCTCAGAGATGCTGTTTCTATTGCGGAACACTATGCTCAAACATACAACTGGTGCAAGGAAGTACTTTGTTTTTTTTTATTATTTAATTTTGAAGTATCTATAAAAAAAGTAAGGCATTTTTAATTAGAAATAAAGCAAATAATTTTATAATAAATATTATATTAATTTATCATTAAATTTTTTGATTGATATATTATTTTTATTAATTAACTTTTTTTAAATATATATTAAATCTTTATAATTTTTGAATTGTTTTTTTTGTTTTGTTAGTAAATGACAAATTTCTTCTTATTTTTTTTTAAAATTTTTTTGAGGTGGAACGGCCCAAAAAAGAGTGGGCTGCTAATGGTTGGGCCCCGTTCCCAATCAACAAATATATAGCTTATTTGCCGGACCCAAATGAGCACGCCCCATCCGGCCTGATATTCGGGGAGGGCATCAGACATTTCAATGTCCTCCCCGAGTCAGGATTCAAGGTACAAAATAACAATTATCATTTTCTTTTTTCGTGTTTAAATATGAGTCTAGGAATCTAAACATATAATTAATAATTAAATAAGTTGTTATATTACTTGCTTACTTTTTTGAGTGAGTTATTCTTTTTTCCTTTGCTATAATATTTTTATTATTTATATTTTTCATTTTGCATTCTATTCAAATTATTTTCAGGTGCCAGTACCGGTTTGCTATGATGAAGTATAGGTTTTTGTTTTCTTTTTAATTCATTTTTTGATTATATTTATTATAAAGGCATTCTTTATTCTTTACCTCTTATAGTAACTTGAGTCTTCAATCTAATTTCTAATTTTGACAAATTAATCTATTTTTTAATATATATCTCTCAGAAAACATATCTCTTCTATAATCCTCGCGAAAAACAGAGAGAAGATAAAGATTTTGAATTCTTCTCAAACTTCTTCAAGGATATTGCAGATATACAAAAAGAAGAAGAAGATGAGAATAATAATCTAAAAAAGCGAAAACTAAACAGGGA
>JACKZZ010013072.1_pt1 | contig 10264 bp, 6 predicted proteins | sample 8027871 | NCBI WGS metagenome assembly JACKZZ01 (sample SAMN15724774, study PRJNA655200) | protist metagenome | isolation source: fluorescence activated cell sorting (FACS) single amplified genomes of... | place: USA: West Boothbay Harbor, Gulf of Maine | collected 2000-07-19
GGAGAATCGAACGCCCGTTGCCAGCGCCACAAGCTGGAATCCTAACCACTAGATGACAGAAGCCGCTCGACCCACCGCATTCAATTTTATCTAAAGCAAATATAATGTCCTATTTGGGATGATATTTTCGGGGCAGAAAAATGAACAGGACCTTGAAAACAATCCCGAAACAAGGGCTGTCTGCTGAGTTTAAAGGTTTACGACATTCCACCTGAAGTCCCGAATGCAATGGAATTGAGCACTCATTAGCATAATTGCATTGCATTCACACAGACGGGCCCTATAACACGGTTACACCAGACTATCGATCAATCATACAAGAGACATGATTCGAGCATCCTTTTGTGGGGTTACTTCTACATGGATACATCGGGAAACAAGGCTAAGCATAAACAATACGAGTTTACTTGCCATTGGTGCATATAGAGTGCGTAACAGCAGCACTAGCACTGACACTAGCATTGCCACTCCACCAAGCACAGCCGCATTTGCCAAGCGGAAAGTGGCTCTTGTGTGTTCTTATGTGGGCAGCCATTATGGTGGATTACAGCAGGATGTTTCAGGGGAAGCTCACAAGCTTCCAACAATAGAAGGTGTGTTAGCAGAAGCTTTGTATGACTGTGGATGCATTTTAGAGTCCAACAAAAGCAATTTGTCCAAGATCAAATGGTCTAGGTCATCACGCACTGATAAGGGAGTTCATGCTGCGAAAGTGGTGCTGAGTGGTAAGTTAGAAATCAATGCAAAAGAATGGCTATTAGAAGACAATTCCCTGCCTGTTTTGACCAATCTGGTCAATGCAAGATTACCAGATACTATCAGAGTACAAAGTATTTTTCGTACCAACAATGGATTTATCGCACGAAATGCTGCACACTGGAGAGAGTACGAATACTTTCTTCCTTTGGCTGCATTGACCACTGATCCTGACACAGTCGAGAACTACATGCGTGAATCACATCCCGATTTGGCTGAAGCTTACGACGATATTGGTCGTGGTGGTGGTGCTGATGATGGTAGTGGTAGGGGTAGTGGTAGTGGTGATAAAGCTCAGCAATCTCGCTCTCCCTCTCCCTTGGTAGCTATTCAGAAGCTCAACGATGCATTGCAACAGATGGAAGGCAGCCACAGTTTCCACAACTTCCACCGTTTACCGCAAAGAGCCGTCAATGCCTCGAAGAAACACACTAATAGATGGTCCACCGAAGAGCGTAGTGGTAGTGATCGTGTAAGGGTCGGTATTGGTGATGGTAATGTTGATGCTGATGCCGAGCTCGCTGCTGAAACTGCAAATGATGGTAGCCACACCGCAGATACGCACTCTTACCAGTTCCAATTGCTACAGAATTGGTTCCCGAAGAACAGAGATATGGTAGAGAAGACACGCTGTGTCATGTACCATGTCAGAGCAGAGGAAGAAGTTCGTACTTACAATAATGAAGAATTCGTAGTGATAAGACTGCGCGGCCAATCTTTCTTATATAATCAAATTCGCCTCATGGTCGGAGCCGGCGTGGCGATGGCAAGAGGCTCTCTCCCGAGTGATACTATGAAAATTTTGTTGCAATTACCATATCATATCCAATTACCTCTTGCACCAGCGCAAGGGCTCGTCTTAGTGAACTGTGGCCTTGGAGGAAATGTAGATGGAAGCACTTATGGACTCAATCCCTACGAGGCTGCTGATGTTGACACTGTACTTATGTCTTTGGAAGATTATGACAATGCCATCTCTTTCAAAGAAAAGAAGATATACAGTGCTATTGCATCAGATTGGTCTGCAGAAAATGGCAAGTTGATGTGGGATTTCTTATTGCATACAATGAGACATGCTGTGCGAAAAAACGGGGTAACAGCGCAGAAATGGGATCAGTTATTGCAAAAACACATAAGAGAAGGTCAAGGATTTAGCGATGAAAAGACAGATAGAGAAATTAGAAGAATAGGCAGAAATATTAGCATCTTTAGAAAAAAGTTGTTGCATCTAGATGCCAAGTTCCAAAACCATCATTATGCTAGAGATGCTGATGCTGATGCTGATGCTGATGCTGATGCTGATGCTGATGCTGATGCTGGTGCAGATGCCGGTGCTGGTGCTGGTGCTGGTGCTGGTGCAGATGCAAAGGAGAAAAGCCTAGACATTAGCAACAGCAAGAAGAAGAAACAAAATATGAGACAAGGTCCTCCATTAGCCGTTGCTTACAAGACGTTCATGCCGAATACTATGGTGACGGCCCTCACAGTGCATTATCAATGCCAACCCGGAAGTAAAGTTTTGGTGCAAGCTTTGCGGGCAATTGCATGCGACATTGTGTTGGGAAATTTATGTGCCACTGATGGTGCACAGGCACTACTCCAACAAGTGGTGAAGAGGGGTGACCTACAATACTGGTCGGATTGTCCGAAGCACAAGTTCATAGCTTCACAAGCATTTCAAGGCGGGCATAGCTATGGGAGGAAAAAAAGGTGATGGATTTGGAGTGAGTACTTTGACATAAGGGGGCGTATATTGTGTTTTATGTGGATTTGTTTATATATATATGTATACTTGCTTAGAAAATACATGTAATCACGTAACAAAACTAAGCCGGACGGAAGGGGTCCTTGTCTTCTTTATGAACGAACAAACAAAACTCCGTAAGGGGCAAAAAAGATTTTTTCTTTTGTTTCAGCTCAACATCAAACACGCGACAAAATTGCAAAAGTGTGGCCCCTTTCGTAATTGGGAAGTGAAGTATCGAGGTCGTGCAGCTATGGCAGAGGATAATTGCAACAAATTCAGTGCTTCCGACGACGAGAGCCTGTCAGGTGGTCACGAGGGCCATGCTGCACAGCGGTCACTACGATTGGCGCGGGCACGGAAAGCGGCTCTGAGCGTGGGCCTAGAGCGTTTGTCTGAAAAGGACGGGCTGCATCGATCCTTGCGACATTCCTCCATTCGCGCGGAGGTGACGCAGCTGACAGAGCAAGGCAGGATGAAGGAAGATGAGCTCAAAGAGGCCAGGCTGTACATACAACGCCTTGAACAGCGTTTACAGCAACACCGAGAAGACAGCAATATAGAAGAAAAGAACGAAAGCAAAATAATCAACGATTTGAATAAGAGAATCAGGTCCTTAGAATCTCAAGCATCACAAAGGCGGGGCCTCGTCTCCACAGAGATTGGCCGCATCTTGAACCTCTTAAGTGGTGCGGAACAGTCTGTAGATACCATGCACAACGATGCCATTGCAGCAGCAGCATCATCGTCATCATCTAACCAAGCGCAGGTGCAGGCCCCCCGTGTGCTGCTGGGGCTGTTGCTGAAGCTTCGGCACGGCCTTGACAACTTACGACTCGAGGCTGGGGGCAGTGACAGTGACATCGACAGTGGTGGTGTTATTAGTGCCGGTGGTAATGGTCGTGGTCGTGACAAGTCTGCATACTCTGCTTCTGCTGGTACTACTGCTGGTACTGGTGCAAACGCTACTGCTTCTGAAATCAATGTCCATAACAGTACTGGTGTAGACAAGGGGAGTGCTGAGCTAACAGCACAAGAATACCTGCTTTCGCGACAGGATAACACGTACATGCCCGCATCGCGTGGCCCAGGTCCACTCTTGGAGCACTTGCTAGACCTATGTCAGCACCTAGATGCAGAGAATCAGAAACTGAAAGAGGAAAATATGCACTTGGAGGCAGCTGGAAGTTCCCTCGTATTGCCTGTGCATGTGCAGGGGCTGGTAAGCAATTACCGCTCAGCTATACTACGACTGAAAGGTGATGTCGACGGCACGAAACAAGAGCTGGAGACCGAGAGAGATCTCACCCACACCCTGAAACGTCAACTTAGTGCAATGCAGAGGGTAACGCGCCCAGGAGATCCACAAAAGGTAAGTATAAGCCAAGGGAGGCCAAATGCAGGGGTGGTGAGCCGGGGTAGCTCTGGCTCTGGCTCTGGCTCTGGCTCTGGCTCTGGCTCTGGCTCTGGCTCTGGTCCTGGTATCACTAGAAGGAGCAAAGATATGGTTGCAGATGCATTGCCAACCAGTAGCTCGCCACGGCAACGGCCAGTGCCAGTGCCAGTGCCTGTGTCTGTGTTTGAGGGCAGCAATTCATACTCTGCCGCCAACCTCGTAGGCATAAGTGGCATGGATGGCAGCAACACTGCAGGTTGCACCGCCGATGCGAATGGTGACGGTACTGATGACGACGGTGACGATGACAGAGACAGAAGCATCGATGAAACTGCCGCTAAGGTGCGCCGAGAGTTGGAGGTTTTGGATTCTGAGATTGAGGACTTACAGCGACAACTGCACCGCGTTGGTGTGACTCCTTCCACGATTCCTATCAAGGAAGGAAACTGAGTATGTCTGAGGAAGGGGGGATAGTGATAGTTATGTAGTGTCTTCTTTGTACCAATAGTGAAAAATAGAAAATGAAATGGAGAAGCACGAGAGCGAGAGAGAGCCGAGTTGGGGTTACTTAACCTTTATATTACAATGCTGTCCCACAAATCCTACACTAAAATCATACCACATTCACATTCATCTCATCACAATAATTCACCGAGACATATAAGGCATCCTAACACTAACTACTAACGTTACAGTGCGTTTTTGGTAGGAGTAGTCTGCACAGTGTTTTCATCTTCGTCGTCGGAATCTTCCTCTGCGTCGTCGATCAGCTCATCCTGGTCCAGTTTAGCCTCCTCCATCATCTCGTAGATCTTGCGTTTGTAGCCTTCCCCCTTGCCGCAAAAAACGGAAACGCATAAGCAGGAGAGGAGAATGAGGACAAATACCGCGACCACCCAACTTGGCACGACGAGTATCACTTCCGTAGGCGCAGGTGTGGGGTCAGACATACCGCCTTACACCTTCTTGATCTTGGCGAGTGAGTGGACTAACGTCTTTTGCGTTAACCTACCTGCACCGTGCTGATGGGGTCGTTCGAGAGAGTTAGGCAATGGGTTAGCGACAAGTGAATATTGCAAAGAATTATGCATGTGAGCAAAACATACACCAGTAGTGCCAAGACTGTAGTCATATAACATTCATTTAATCAGCGGAATGGATTTCGTCATGGATTAACTCAAGAGAAAGAAGATATTTACGATCACTCTACAAGTTGGCAGCTGGGTTGTTTGGGTGCGTGCATTTCGTCATAAGAAATACAAGGAAATGCAAGGGAAAGATACGTACGATGAAGAGAAAGGGCCAACTGCGAAGTGGCGAGCATGACTTCAGGTTGATGAAGGCCCTCACAGTGAGGAGTCGTTTAACCAAGAGGCATCTGATGGTGGGGGATCCCCGAAAATCCGCTCGAAAACAGCAGTTTCCATCTGCCCACAAAGTTCGTAAATTCTCCTATTGTTGGGCTTCTCTTTCAATTCAAAGGAATAGCATAACCAGTTTTCTCCAAAAAGGTCTAACATGAACAGCCTATGCACTGTAGAGACGGCGCATGATGACATGATCCACGACTCGCAATTCGATTACTACTCCACCAAGCTTGCCACGTGCAGCAGTGACAGGACCATCAAGGTCTTCGACGTCAAGGATGACACCTACCACAATAGTGCCACCTTGCGGGGACACGAAGGTCCTGTGTGGCAAGTAGCCTGGGCGCACCCTAAATTTGGCGTTCTCCTAGCCTCATGCTCCTATGATGGTAGTGTGATTATTCACAGAGAATCTCCTCAAAACCAATGGGCTCCCGTATATGAGCACAAGTTCCACGAGTCGAGTGTCAATAGCATCTCCTGGGCGCCCCACGAGCATGGGCTTATTCTAGCCTGCGCCTCATCAGACGGCCGTATCAGCACGCTAGAGCATAAGGTGGACACCTGGATAGTGAAGGACTTCCAGAATGACACACTTGGCTGCAACAGTGTGAGCTGGGCACCCTACGGTGCGTACGACCCACGAATAGCGAATGCAGCGGCCGACGAGGCGAGCGCCATGCGTCTCGTCACAGGAAGTTGCGATAATACTGTGCGCTTCTGGAGATACAGCCACGCCAACGCATCCTGGGTTGAAGAGCCTAAGAAGAGCAACCCTCACAGCGAATGGGTGCGCGACGTGGCGTGGGCACCTACCAGTGCTATGCCTAACAACATTGTTGCAAGTTGCAGTGAAGATAAATCAGTCTATATTTGGTCTGAAGGATCTACCAGCAATGGTGAATATGAGTGGCAATGCACTCTATTGAAACAGTTTGACGCCCCTGTGTGGCGTGTGTCGTGGAGTGTGACCGGCAATGTGCTTGCTGTGAGTACTGGGGACAATTTGGTCAGTCTGTGGAAACAGAGCACGGACGAGTCCTGGGTACAGCTGTCTTCAGTCGACTCAGAAACCAAGTAAGGGGATGGATGAGTTTAGGAATAGTAATATATGGTAGTAGTAGTAAATATGACGTTTATAAGGGCATTCTCATTCATCATTACACTTTGACATAATAATTATCAACAAACATGAAACTCGATGTACTACTGCTACATCATCTTCCTTTAAGCCAAGGAAAGCTTTCTGTGTGACTTCAACTCTCGGTCGTATTTATCGTCACATGCGACTACAGCTGTGATACTGTGCAGGTCCAAGTCAAAGCCACCAGTGTTCGTGTCAATACTACCTTCATCTGCATCCTCAAAAAGTTCACCTGTGGGAACAGAAGCAGTAGCAGGGATTTCGACACAGTCGAATGCGCTATTATCTTCTTCCTTGAAGAGAAAGCCGAAGGACTCCACCCGCAAACTATCATTGGCCCTCTGCTGCTCTCTCGACACGCCCCTAGCAGTCAAATGGAACAAGTGGAAAGGTATGTGTATGACTTTCCAATCATTCGACGGACTGCCTTTTAATTCAATTTTCACTTGATAAATGTCTTCGTCGACAAATGTCTGTGTTGACATGTTTAGCATGAAAGATTGCTCAGGCTTTCTTGTGCGTATCACTAGTTCTAAGCCTTCGTGATCTCGCAGATCGACAGCCCCACCACGCAGACTGCCTTTGAATGCACAGAAACCACCCAGTACCTTCTTCTGTTCTTTAACTTCATCACTCATACGTACAGCCCCAGACATTCGGGCGAACGACACACTGTTGTCACTCACCACACCTTCTCCTCCTTCGTTCGCACGTTGTGCCACAGGTCTGCTTGATAGTGATGGGGTATCGTCAGTAGAAGCATTGTCGGCAGCACAGGCCTCTAGGTGAGCTAGCAAGGGGATAGACGCAGCCTCGGACAACACTCTCCACTCCCCCATGCTCTCTCCGCCGTAGTCCGAGTCGTTCAGATGTCTCCACGTGCCAACCTGACCAGTAGTTGTGTCTGTGTCCGCAGAGAACATGGTGATTCTCTCTGCTTCCCTCTCGAATTCAGGTCGGAGCAGGCCTCGCACGGCTGCGAAGAAGCTGCGGCGACTTGCAGCGACAGGCATACTGGCCATCACCAGCGATCCACCTTTCAACCGGGCAAGCATAGTCAATGGGTGAGAAGAGAACACGTGGACAAAATCCCCCCACAAAAGAACCATATAATATAGTACCCAGGGTACGTATCAGGCGCTTTTTCGAGTTGCCAACTTTCTCCCGGGAAAACGAGGAGCTTGTGCAGCAGATTTCGCAGCCCTACCAAAACTAAACATGACGGAAGTGGAACAAGAGAAGTCAGTGACAGAGTGTCACTACTGTGATAACAAAGCTACCCTGCAGAGTACGTATTTTGCAACGAATTTCCCCCAAACCAAAACTTTTGAGCCTTTTGGTAAAGGTGTGAGACACACGCTCTACTTTGTCTTACTTGCTTCTTTTTATGCATTCCAAATGCAAACCATTGACTGACCTAGGTTACCCATTGACTAACTCGAAACATACACAAATCCACCACCCACCTACGTTCGTTCCATCTCCTCCTTCCACACACCATCTCGACTGCAGCTGATTGTTTAGGAAACAACGATGGTTTATGCGACGAATGTCGTGCGAAACAGACAACCACGCAGTCTGTTATCAATGCCTTGTCTTCCCAAGATACCCAACAGCTTCTGACTGTGATTATGCAATTAGTCGTGCAGCTCTACCAGATGATGATTGGAAGTCTACTGATTGCTTTCGTACCTCAAAGTTGTCCTGGTACTCTCGGAGTACCAGTAACTTGCACGATTGGTCAGAACATGGAAGTTAGCGGCAGAACGAACCAAAACACACACATGGCAGGAATTTTATTGAATTTCTCTACCTTTTTTGCATTTCTATTACTTTATATCTGTGAATATAGGCGAGAGAATTTCCTCATCAGCCACATGGATGTGAACGACGATGTTGCTCAGGACGGCAAGGATGTCAAGAAGCGCATGGAGTTACTAAAGACAGAAGACACTGAGGAAATCGATTCAAGAAACCACCTGTATAGCCTGGCATTTTATTTTTCTTCTCTTCTTTTTTTTATCAACACGATAATCTCTTATGCTTGCATATTCAAGAATGCAAATGAGACGACGGGTACTACTTTCATGACTTCAGTTCTGTTCATGCTGCTGAAAGTTGTCGATGTATACAGTACAGTCAGTGCTGAAGAAGGTGTCTTTATCAGTGCCTACTTGCGAGTGAAACTGCAATACAATGATGTGGATGACAGTGTGTACTCATCTATGGCGCTCGAGGCCAAAGATTCCAACGCCTCTCCTGAGCAGCTGCAGGCAATTGCAGAGAGAGCCAAGAACAAGAAAAATCGCTTGACTGCACAGAAGAAAAAGCAACACGGTAAAAAGGCGGCCAACCAGGCATGAAGTATAAAATTAAAGATTGAAAATGATAAGATTTTTTAGAGCACATTTGGTATAGTGGGGGTTTCAATGTGTTTTAGAAGATTGCGGTACTCTCGTTGCGGTAGCGATAGTGGTAGCCGATGTAAATGAACTAAGTAAATGGCTTTAGACTCAACTATATAATATATGCACTCTAATAATAATCACTATGCACTCTAATTAGTTTCTCTCACTTAATTCCCCTCGGCGGCTTAACTAGGTACGCCGCCATCTGCACCATCCATCGTCGTACGTACGATCACGGGTTTTTGTCTGATATGGCCGAGTTCGTACCGTATACACGATAAGAGTGCACGTGAATATTCTCAACAAGGCTTGAACAGTCGTTGCATATTTTCCAGACTGTGTTTCGCGCATAAAGGGAATAAATATCAGTCCAAGTCTGCCAGTCTCCTGAACCACAGTAGCCTTTGGCTCGGTCACAGTAGTTGTGCAGTAGTGCCTCTTTCGTTCCCTTTACGAACGGTCCTAGTAAGACCCCACTACCCGTACTGAAGAACATGAACATGAGTGGGGAGGTTTACTTTTGGGCACCATGTCCCGTACAGATATGGATACCTGTCAAGGTAGACCCCGGAAGTCTGGGTAAGGACCTCAAGGATAAGAAGACGGAAGTAAAGGTCATACCCGTTTTAGACAAAGGTTCGCTACCTGCTACGTCATCTACGGAAAAGGGAGTCACGAAACCATTCACTACCACTGTTGGTAAGATGATTGTTATGGAAGATAAATATGCCATCACAGATGCGCCAGATGATTTCATTGGCTTAACTGAAGTGAATGAAGCCACTATTTTGCATAGTTCTCGCCATAGATTCAGCCAAAAGCTGATTTATACAGCGTGTGGTGATGTATTAATGGCATTGAACCCATTCGAGCGCATAGCGGGTCTATACAGTAACCAGAAGATGGCCGAGTTTGCAGACTCTCTGAAGGCCGAAGACCTGCCTTCGCATGTATATCAGATTCCCAGTCGTGCTTACAGTGCTATGTGCAGCTTCGGCCGTGATCAGAGTATTCTTATTTCTGGCGAATCTGGTGCTGGTAAGACTGAAGCGACAAAACAATGTTTAGCATTTCTAGCTAATATTGCCGGTGCTACTGTTGCTACTGCCACTGCTATAAGCACAGGAAAAGGAAGAAGGAGATCGGTATTAAAGAATACTTCTTCTGATGCTGTTGACATAGCGAACCGTATCGTTGCAGCCTCGCCAATTCTAGAAGCTTTCGGTAATGCAATGACGTTAAGAAATCCTAATTCAAGTCGATTTGGTAAGTGGATGACACTGAATTTTAATGATAGTAATCGCATCTGTGGCTCCACTGTTGTTAGTTATCTCCTTGAGAAGGGCAGAGTAACCAAGCCAAGCCCAGGAGAAAGAAATTACCATGTATTTTATCAAATTCTAAGAGGCATGCCAAGTGAAGAGCTGCAGAGTTTGGCAATTAGTGCGG